>Ga0182004_10003678_pt1 | contig 12233 bp, 7 predicted proteins | sample Sormic07211540_1_FD_120479 | JGI IMG/M metagenome (GOLD analysis project Ga0182004, IMG submission 120479) | Endophyte microbial communities from Sorghum bicolor roots, Mead, Nebraska, USA - 072115-40_1 MetaG | ecosystem: Host-associated > Plants > Roots > Unclassified | place: USA: Nebraska... | reverse complement strand
TGTCATTGAGCTACCTCACTTGTGGGTAGGTTCTTGTGGTGTCCTAGTGAGGACGAGGTTCGTGCTACACCTCTTAGCCACCGAACCACCAAGTGTTGGTCGACACAATGGGGACGTAGCGTGTCGGCAAGCACGTGAACCTCGGGAGAAAAATCTTGTGTCTCCATTGTGTTTGTTGATTGGATTTCTCCCAGTGATTGGACTTCATAATATTGTGATTGGTTCATCCTCTCTACGCGGTGGTATATAGATCAAACACTCTCTCTTACTTTCTTGCAAACTAGAGTAGCTTACTTCTTGTATAGAAACTTTAGGTAGCTCTCTAGTGTAAGTAGAGACATAGTTCTTGTGTGCATAGTGATCATAGCTACTAGAATTGTTGGGTAGGTGGCTTGCAAACACCCCTTTAGAGCTAGAGCAAAAAGCTTCACTTTATTATTTACTAACCTCTTGCTCTAGTGATTTTGTAGAATTTTTAATAGGCTATTCACCCCCTCTAGCCATATTAGGACCTTTCAGTAACTTCTATTCTGAGCCGTGGATTTTCAAACGGGTGGCTGGGATTTGATCTGACCGGACTGTTGGCGCCGGCGGTGAACCTCCACGGCGGCGCCATGGTCGGAGCATCGCCGGAGCTCGGATTTAACGTTCGCACTAGTCTTGAATGTGAGGAAGAACTTTGCTAGGAAGGCAGTGGAGCAGATATCTCATGTAGTGTTTCTTTCTTTATTGGCATAGAACCATTGCTTCGCCTTTCCTAATAGTGAGAATAGGAAGAGGCAGAGTAGAACGACATCTTTAGTTACTCCCTTGATGGTGAAAGTGCTATAGATCTCTAAAAAGTGTTGGAGATGTGTACTCGTATCTTCATGTGTCTTCCTACAAAACTAGCTGGCTTGCACCATGTTCATGAGAGCTGGCTTGAGGCTGAATGCAGTATCTCCAATATCGACTACTGGTCCAATACAAATATTGGCTATAGTTGGAGTAGAGAATTCACGAAGAGTCTTGTTAGTCATGGCTTCAAATTCTGGTGCACCTTATTTGACTATCTTATGATTTTAAAGCTAAGACTTTCTTGAGTTTAGCTCTAGTTCTCCTAAATAATGCTTCTAGATTTTCAACGTAGTTTGTCACAAGTTCAAAATTAGTCATACATTACCCTGCATAAGATATCAAAAGTAGACAAAACAAGGGTAACCCTGTTTGAGTAGGTGGTTTGAGCTGTTATCGGTGTATTGAAATGGGAGAGGGTTTTGGGTGGATCCCCTTTTATAGTATGGAATGCCTTGCTTGCATAAATTTGGGTTGTTGGGATGAATAAGTGCTTTGAATGTGAATGTGACTTGCAATTACTTCTAGTATGTTTACCATTCGTGATGTTGTACTTATTCTCTGCTATGTCCTAATGCCTAATGAGGACACAAGTCTTCATCAGGTGTTCTCCAGAAGCATGTGACAAAGATAGGTCTTTGTTGGGTTTCTAGCTTTTAAGCTTGGAGGTTTACACCTTGATGCCTAAGGATTGATAGGTCTTCATCAATGGTAATTGTTTTGAAGTCATGGAGGTCGCTCTATGCCCATTGGCCTTCAACTATGGACGGTCAAAAGTCCTCCTTGTGATTTGTTCATCGAATCATGTGACTTTGTTGCTAGCCACTTTTGACCTTCGCTTTCAAACATTTTGTGAGAGGAGTTCATCTTTATATTTTAGAGGATTTTGAAATGGGTCTTGCCTCATTAAAAACCTCACCTCCACTAGGAGTACCCCTCTATAATGAAAAGAGTATATGTCCTTTGCTTGCATGAAAATGTAAAAATGAAAAAAGAAATGCTAGATATAACTCATATATAGTATTAGTGTTGGGGCAAGAGATCCCAGCAGGTTAAGTACTCAAGAGTCTTCGTTATAGGCGAAGGCCAACACACACAATAGGAGTAATACCATAATTAGGGTTTCATTGATTCCTTGGTCTCTCTCTTTATGTAGGGTTTGCTCTCCCCTTTTGTAGGTCACTGTACAAAGTGAACTTTTGTACGTCTATGCCCTACAACCAACAGGGAATATTCTAGGGATATACTTGTATAACTACAAACCTCTAGGGTATCTTTGACCTTCTCCTTCCTAATCATCTTACTCTATGGGCCTTGCTTGGAGCCCGCTAGAGGCTAGTAGGCACGTAGAATGAGCTTCCTCTGAGAGCCCAGTATTTGGGTGGTGAAGGCCTGGTTTCTGCCAAACTTCATCAGCTTCCATGTTGACCCATCGTGCCTTTACCTAGTGATCGCCATGACACCCACATGATTATCACCTTCAAGTGTGATCAAAGCCTTCGTCGATGGTGTCGTCGCTAGCCATGGGCCTTTGCATGGTCAGGTTGTCGTAGGTGAAGGCTCATGCAAGATTCCTATCAAAACAAGCACAACAGCCCACATTCTGGCTCAGTCTGTTAGATGTACAATGAGGAGATAAAAAGGACGATGGTCTTCGTGACCAAGATATCTTTATTCCAACAATTAGCATATTTTTGTGAAAGAAACATTTTAGGTGCCCTTGTTTGAATGTTCTCAGATTCACCTCAATCCACATGTAGGGTGGACTAAGGTGGAATTTAGTTCAAGTTCCACTTCAATCTATCCCAACATATATGGGTTGATGCGAATCCAATTGTATCTAATCAGATAGGAGAGCTATCGATTATATTTAAAAGTAGATGAAGCCTAAACTAGGCAAAATAAAAGTGATAGAACTACAGTCAGTTGGATTGGACCATCAACACACACCGAACTCAAACTCAAGAGAAGAGGAAAAACAACTCTAGCACTCAAATGGGGCATCAACACGAGCCACACATGTTGAAGCTCAACACATACACATGCTTGCCCACCTCCAAACTACCATAAGTCGGTCACCACACTGCACCGCTACAACCAAACGACACCATCGTCACCACTTGTGTCTTGTTTCTGATGTTGTCCCATGCCAAGGTAGCTTGTTGTGAAGAAGGACTAACCGTCATAGTCTGCCTTAAGCCATAGCTGCCTCTGGTGCTCGCCAAGCCAATTCCATCCACCAAGATCCAAGCACACACACTTTAACTTCCAGAACCTTGCTACCTCATCGAAGGTAGAACATCCTCTAGCTGCCAGTCAAAATGCCTCCGTGCACCGAAAATAGTCATCACTGAGCGGGACCGTTGGCTACCACACCATGCAAGTCACCTTCGCAATGTAAATCTACTGGCTATCACCATCCATGTTGGCCTCAGCACCAACTCCAAGGGTGCCTCCCGTGCCATCTTCATTACCAACTTCGTGGTCGCAACTTGCATGTGGTCCCACCAAACCATTGCCCAACACTTCTAAGCAGAAGCGAAGCCCTCCAATCACCGCGCCAACACCATCCTCCTAACCTTCTTCCTCCACCATGGACAACGAAAACTTTTTGGTGAGAACCAATTATAGACACAGACGCTCGCATACACAATCACATACTCACCACTATGAACATATGAACGTACATCTTGCCCCTATGAGCACCTCTAAAAACTGAGTTGGACCGGTAAATCTCGAAATTGATAAAGTCACTGCAGACACCTCGCTATCGACGGACACGCCAGCTACCACTGAAAGAGTAGTGCCATTAAATCTTGTAATAAATACAGAAAAATATGACGACCCGTGTCAAAGTCAGAGACTTGAACCTAGGTATGTAGACACCGTGGACACCGAAAACTTGAATTCTCAACTAGGCCTCCACCTTCCTAGTCGTGACGTTGGCCGCCGCTGTAGACTGAACAAGCATGAGCTTTAAAAATGATGTCTCCAAGGAGCGTGATGCCACTAGCACTGTTGTCGCCTAACTAGAAGGTTAAGGTTTTCATTCAAGAAAGACACGAGGCACAAAGTGGAGAGAGGTTCGTTTGATGGACACTTTCAAGGAAGAAAACATCGCCTAGAGGTGTCGCCATCATCGAACCAAGAGGGACAAAGCTTTCGCCATGGTGCCTCAACCCTGTGCACGGCAATGGCCACATCTTGTCCACCGCACCAGCCATCACCCCATCATTATCGCCTCGTCATTGCTACCCCTGTCATTGCTGCCCTGCGAGTCGCCGGCCCGCACGACCAGCCACACGCCGCGACTGTCGCCGGCTCAAGCATCCGCCACACCTAGCAGCCCACGGTCATGCCCGCTGATACCGGCCTCCTAACGGTCACCACACACCTCTGCCAGGTGTCGCCACGGCCTACAGTCCTGGCACCGATGCACTAGGACCTGGGCTCGCCGGATCTGCCCCCTACCTTGTCAGATCTTGGTGAGGAGGTTGCGGGTCTGCGCGCCGGCGGCCAAGAGCAAGCTAATTTCAGCCTACGTGGCTCCTGTGCCACTGCGCCACCACCACACCACTGTGTCGCCACAACTGCCTCCCACAACCACGTCGTCGCAGCCCACGATGTCGACCGCATCCCCCGTTGAGGCGGTACCATTGACCTTCTGCTCTAGATTTGGGTGCAACTCAAGTTGGAGAACGAGATTGGCCCCATCATCACCGTCCTAATAAGCTAGCTTGCACGCGGCCTCCAACAGCTCCCTCTGGTGGCGGCAGCCACTTTAGTGCACCATGTCACCCACGGGGGCGAGCTAAAGGAGACTTAGAATAAAACTAAACTCCTTAAATCCCACTAGATCTATAAGACTTTAATTAAGAAGATCGTCTCTCCGTATCTGACATGCATGCATTACCACGTAGAAATGCAGCATAATATAGATTCTGTGGTGGTTTTCAAAAAAAAAATATAGATTCTGTGGTGGATACATACTCCACTACCAGCCGGGGGCGCAAGCGCTTTGGCTTATTAGTAGCTTTTGAATTTCCCGTCGTCGATGACCAACGTCGCCGTCGCTGGTGTCGCATTTCGTTCACATGGCCGTGTAAAAGCGCGGCGCACGGGTAGGCGTGTACGCTTCGTTGTCGATGTAGCTAGAGGACAGCTAGCAACTGTGGATCGGAACGGATATATTGGACGTACGCAGCCAAGCATATAGGCTTGCTGTAGCTGCAAAGCGTCCATTATTCCTCGCCCACATGAAAAGTTAGGTGCAGCTAGCTGATGATGGAAACTTTTACTGCAAAGTAAAGCGTATACGTCCATGATCCCATATACTAGTTAACAGTTGGGAGTAGGCGATGGGAGATAGCACCGGGTATAGAGATATATGCTCGCTCGTCGACAACGACGCGCGGTGACCGCGCGCGTGCATTTTGCCGGCCACCACACAGCACCTCACGTTAGGGTGTGGAGGAGGTGAACTCCACTTGGCGACGGCGGATCGAGTTAATTTAGTCTGCCTCCAGCAGCTGTCAAATTGATTCCTCTCGACCCTAGCTTTTTCCCTCAGCCAGAGCCTGATGAACCGAGACGATATATACTCCTCTCGCTCAGTTCTCTCTTAGCTATATTATATTCTTTCCTTCTCTATACCACATGCATGCCCCGGCCGCGATCTCCCTGTATCATGCATGTTGGAGCAGAAGCACATATTTTTGCTAGCCGGATACTGTATTATTTCACATCTTCAAGTGTTATTTATTGCATATATTGGAGCACCAGCTAACTTGGAGACCATCAATATATCCGGGTGTGTGATCACTGCATCGCGGATATATATACATATAGCTCCATAGCCGTGCAGTAAGTGCTTTATTCAATATCGCATGTGAAATATACTATGATGTGCGAACTTATATATGCTAAGTGCTTTCAACACACAGCTAGCGCTCGATCATGTTGAGGTGCTATATTTGCATGGACATGGCTAGCTTTGGTTTAAGTTGTCAGTTCTCCTGCTAACTTGCTCTCAGGCATCCGCAATTTAAATTTGTGTATTAAGCTTCATCAATCATATTTTTGCAAATTTGCATTGGGATGCTAGGTTAGAGATAAGTTGATGGTTGTGAAAACTCAATAGTAATATACACTGATTCAAATCGGTAGATAGCTACACTAGAGAGGAAAAGGTCTGCAGGCGATATAAAGATAGTTAATAATTTGGCTCAAATTTGTAGATCCACATTTTTTTGACATTTGTAGATCCACATTGAAAATTAGTACTCCCTCCAGTGTGAAAATAGTTGATATTTTGGACAATGATTCATTCTCTAAAACATATTTTCTTTGACTACTATTTTCTATCAGAATACAAATTAATATCCTAACCATTTACTTAAGACAAGTGTACATATGATCATCAAGTTTCTAAATTAAATATGTTAAAAACTCTTTTGTTACCAAAGTTTTAAAATATTAACTGAAATATTGTCCAAAATGTCAAGTATTTGCAAACCAAAGAAAGAAAGTTTTTTGTCGTACAAAGTCCGACGGAAACAAATTTTATACGAAAAGGCCATTTTAATTTACTACCATGAAAATCCACTTGGTCCACTAGGCTTAGTTTACTACTACAAAATGTTTTGAATTGATCCAATCGAACCCAAACATAGTCTTTTTTTTGTTTCTAATAACATCTATAAAAAGAGTTTTTAAGTTCAGTTGTTCTAGGCCAATGCTAGAAATGGTGCCCTAACATAGTCACAGGTTTAGCATCTAACACTAAATTAGTCCATAGAGATACAGAATTGCATGGAAGTAATTACAAAAAAATCTTGGTCTATTTTTCTAATATATTACATGATAGTGCAAGTTTTATTACTCAAAAGTCAACTTGTATGCACAGAAATTAAAAAAAAAGAAAGATCTCATTTGGGACCAGATTGGATCAATTGAAATCTTTTTTTCTTGGAAAGTTTAAATTTACTCTATTTTTTCAAGAGGTTAAGTGGACAAATTAAAGTTGATTGTTCGGGGGAGTAAAATGGACTTCTTCCATGTACATGAAACTGTAGCTCTTCATGAGTTCGGTTCGGTCTATAGTTACATATATATAGTTGCATTGATAAAATTCTGTTTGAAGTTATTATCTTGATCCACAAATCTGGACTACAACAAATTTTGTATTATATTTCTAACTTGCAATGTCAAGTTGGACTTCTTTCTGTCGTGGTTCATTCAAGAACCCCTAGATGACATGGAATGATATAAAACTAAGAATGAAACATGGAATAATAATATATGTGATATATTACTAATTAACTGAATGATTGACATGATGTATTTAATTAAGTCCAAGTTGGATGTAATAAGGGCAGCTCCGGCAGTGTTAAAACAGCTAGCTCATAGAATAAGAGAGAATGATATGTTAGCTCTTCATGAAGAGCTAAGCTCATACATTTTCCTATGGTTCATGTGTCTATGCTTACACATTTTTTCTATACTAGCATGATGTTATGTTACTCCATTTTTATATTTTTTTAATGTTTATATAAATGAGCTAGCAACTTAATTAACCCTATGATTGAGAGTGCCCTAAAAACAATGTACAGGTAGTTTTCTAGTAGTATTGGATTGAAGGGTAAATATATATGCTTGTATATCTATGTGGCCTATAGCTAACATGGAGTAAAATTGCTCTCTCTCTCTCTCTCTCTCTCTTGATAATCAGGTCGAATGGACCGGGAGCTGTGGCCTTCTGGGCTAAGGGTCCTGGTTATTGATAACAATTCTTCATATTTGTCAGTTATGGAAGAACTACTTATCAAGTGCAGCTACAAAGGTAATTCATTAGAGACGATATTATATGTGTATCCGAAAACATGATGGATAAAGCTTTATTACCATTAACGCATATTATTATTATATTTTTAAAACCCAACTGCATGTAAGACCATGCGGTCTCCAATCGTACATCTCCTAGTTATAGAATATTTATACAATATACAAGAGATAATGTTAACTGGTCAACGATATTCTCTGTATGCTTGAACTATTCATACAGAAACTTATTAGGTCAACGACGCGTTCAATGTAAAATGATTCTTTCAGTTCAGTACAACACATATTCGTATTATACTTTCTGACATAGTTTAGTCCCCAATCACATCCAGTTACGTCATATAAGGACGTCAGGGAAGCAATGTCCTTCATCTATGGAAACATACAGATTGTTGATCTCATAATTAGCGATGTGTGCTTTCCAACTGAAGACAGTTTACTTATTCTGCAAGAAGTTACCACAAAGTTTGACATCCCCACCGTGAGTAAGTTTATCTAGCTCTCTATCCTTTACTCTTTCCGTCTTAAAATATCCCGACAATATAATTTTAGGATCAAATAAAGAAGTCTGGCAAAAAAAAACTAATAACCCGCTCATAACTAGTTAGTTTGGTTATTAGCTTGCTCCCGCCTCTTACTAATTAGTTAGTTTGGTGTTAGCTTGCTTAATTTCTAGCAACGCCGTGGCAGTTTGGAAAAAAAAAGAACATGCATGTCACTGTTTTTGCTACATGATGTTTAAAAGTGAAGGACCAGAAACAATGGCCAGAAGGGGTGGGATGAATAGGGCCTCAAAAATTTTCTGATAAAAATGACGTGGAGGCCTATATCTTGATACCACGAATCTCACAAATACAACTAGCCAAAAACATGTAATCACAAGTCCTTATAAAGTAGGTTCAGAAGATACGTAAGCAAACAAAGATCAAAACGAGCAAACTTGGAAACCAATAGCAAAAATTGTTTCAGCCAGTTTTTTTAGAACATAGCTCTGAGAAGAAGAAAAGTCAAAACCTGATCGAATGACCTCAAACATCATGAAATTTTATGGAGAACTTTGTAACGCCGTAGAGGATATCTCAACAAAAAATCAGCTCAAACAGAGCAATTTGAAAAAACCAACCTAGACTGGTTTGTGAAACCAGCAGAATCCTCCCTAAGAAAAATTTAAAATAATTTCAAATAAGCTCTGAAAATTCAGAAACTTAGCACATACCTTGACTAACCCACTTAGAATCTATCCCCATGAGATCAACTACAAAAGATGAACACTTGAACATAAATTTCAAATTGTGGTCTTGTGTCAAGAATCCCCCAAATCATGATTTCTAGGTGCTCGTGGGTAATCAGTAGTCACTTTGCAAGGTCCCTCAGCACCTAAAGATCAATCACAAACAACCCAAAACCTTCCGATAAAAGATGTCTAAGAAAATCACCAAAAGAGACTTAAAAAGTCAAGTTTTGGGAAGGAAACTTACAAGATGAGAGCTGGGCTTGAAGCCATGGTTTGAACAAGTTCTAAGAGTCCCAAAACACTCCAAATTGAGGCTGCAACATAGCCAAACCAGTAGATTGAAAAACACTAAAAATGACTATGAAAATCACTGAAAAAGGAAAAATTGGAGGAGGGATTGACTCGAGATTTCAACCAAGAACTTGATTAAACAACCATGAAATCTTCTTTACAAGACCAGGTGTATCCTCCTCCCTTCATCCTCCCACTAGAGATGGAAAACTAGAGCAAGAGGTGCTTATCTCTCTCTACTTCTAATCTCCTGCACAAGAAGCATTTGGCTAGTCTAAAGGAAGAGGTGGCTGTCTTGGGCAGCTTCTATCCTTATTTATAGGGCTCTTACATAATTCCAAGAGTGCTCCTAGGTTCAGGCATGAACCACTTAGCCACAAGGACAAAATGGTCGAAATTGATTTCCATACGTACATTGGGTGGGCACGAGTCCTTCATGAAGTCGCTTTGCCTCAACGCAAGCTCTTCGATGACGCTAGAGATCCTCCCCCAAATTTTGAGGCCCAAATTTGGCAAACTTGCTTCGCGTGGTTTTCAGGCCCAAACTACCAAACCCACTTGGAATTGTGTAGCCGCTACACCTTCTTCACGATGTCATTATGTGTCGTCTTTGAACGACTAATCACCTAGTGCCCGCACGTCCGCTTTGACTTTGTCTTATCGCCGTCTTGACTTCAGTCAACACCGTCTCGACTTCAGTCAACACCTTCTCCATCACCATCGCATGTACACTTGCTTGTGGATGTGTCTAGGTGCTAGCCATCCACGGTCTGTCCTCTAGCCCTAGGTCTCTCAGTCCAAGCCTTTGTGTCTACCCTTCAGCTAGTGCTCCTGGTCTATCACACACAGACTCCTCGCTTGACCTTCTCCATTGCCATCGATCGTCTCATGCTCAACACCTGCATATCACATTACCAAGAGACATGTTGCACACACACACACACACAACTCTCATAAAAACTTAACCAAAGTTCTGATCACCTCATTGACAGTCACTCATCACTCACACATGATCACATATCAACCATGTGTTCGCAAAAAAAAACATGCGTAAAAGGTGTTTAATTAAAAGGCAAGCACATATGTGAGGTTGAGCAATATAATTCATAATACCTTATAATTTGGGAGAATTTTTAAACCTTTAATACCTTGTATTTTAGGATAGAGGGAGTACTCTCCATTCTCTATAGAAAGTTTCTTAAATTTGTCAGATTGATTCATTAGGTTTTATTCTGCTTGCATGATGGTTTTACTGTTTCTGATTTTGCTTGTCACATCTCCCATGACTAAGTTTATCTAGATCTCTATTACTTATTCTCAGTTACACATAGAAACTTTCTCAAATATTTATCAGATAGATGCATTAGTTTTATTTGATTTTGCATGACGGTTTTTTTTATTTTGCTTGCCATGACCTCTTGATGGCCCACGGGTCTATGATTTCCTAAGTAGTACAACTACTTGCATCTATCTGATATGGGTTAGCTATTAGCTATTCCAGTTGAGTTTAGAAGTATGTACCTTTCTCATTTATAGCCATGTTAACCAGTAATGTTTTCAAACGGTGATACGAGCTATGTGTTCACTAAGCTTTTCATATTATATGTCCATGTTAACCAGTAATGTCTTCCAACGGTGATGCGAGCATAGTTATGAAGTACATCACCAGTGGGGCTTCCGATTTCCTGATAAAGCCTGTGAGAATTGAAGTGCTGAAGAACATATGGCAGCATGTGTTCCGGAAGCAGCTGATCGGGGAGAACAGAAGCTGCAGCAACAGTGCTCAACACCTCGATCAGGTTTCATATCCACCAACCATAGCTCCTGCTTCTACATGTGCCACAAGAACCACAGGAATAATCACTGAAGCAGCCACGGCGACACTGGAGAGCGCGACAAGAGAGACGACTAACGGGACGGTCACAGATATACAGGATCTGAGGAAGTCAAGGCTCAGCTGGACCACACAGCTGCACCGCCAATTCATTGCTGCTGTGAATTCCCTGGGGGAAAGTGAGTAGTGATCAACCACATTTCCTTAGCTTTAAGCATGTTCGTATATATATATTAATAAAGTACGTGTTTAATTTTCTTTGTGTTTAATTATATATATTGGTTATATATACAATATTGGTTTACAGAGGCAGTTCCAAAGAAGATACTGGAGACAATGAAGGTTAAACATTTGACAAGAGAACAAGTTGCAAGCCACTTGCAGGTAATTAATTAGTATATTCTGATATATACTTATGTTCTTGTGCAAGGCCTACTGGCATGCATGCCAGACGAATATGCATGTCTCCTATTTAGGTTAAACATTGGACAAGAGAACAAGTTGCATGATAGATATCTCCATCATTAAAAGTCCATGATTATGTTAATGTTTCTTTTTTTTGCAAAGGCATGATTATTAATGTTGACTTAAACTAATATACAAAAATACAATTATTTTGCATGCATGTGCTAATAACCTAGCTCAAATAATTCGTTCAAGAACTGCATATGATGGATCATTTCATTTTGTAATACTCCTGTAATATAATTATGTTGTTTGTGGATATACTGATGAACCATAAAAATTCTACTTCAAAAAACTGATGCAGAAATACAGGCTTCACCTAAGGAAATTGAATCAAACATTGCACAAGGATGACACACCTTCACCATCAAGCCATCCCAATGAATCAAACATTCTCCGAACCGAATTCAATAGTTCTTTGAATTCAACGTATTTTGATCAAGATGGATGCTTGGAGATCACAGAGTACTCTTTGCCCAAGGATGACATCTCAAGTGGTTCAGACTGTATGCTGGGAGAACGAAACAACTACTCACCTCAAGGCTTCCAGGATTTCAGATGGGATTCAGAGAAACAGGGATCTGAAACGACATATTTATGGAATTTCGAGGCAGAGTGATTCTATCACTATAAACATGCATCATACCACCAAACATAACTAGGTAATGATGTGCACTTATATGCCATGTCCTGAATAATGACAGCTTATATATGTCTAGAGTATTACGTCCTGTA
>Ga0182004_10003677_pt1 | contig 12233 bp, 8 predicted proteins | sample Sormic07211540_1_FD_120479 | JGI IMG/M metagenome (GOLD analysis project Ga0182004, IMG submission 120479) | Endophyte microbial communities from Sorghum bicolor roots, Mead, Nebraska, USA - 072115-40_1 MetaG | ecosystem: Host-associated > Plants > Roots > Unclassified | place: USA: Nebraska... | reverse complement strand
TAAGAATTACCTACCAAGGGATCAGGTATGTCTACTCACCCTCTTTTCATATTGATTGTCACCTATATATTCAGATTTTGTGCTATAAATAGATATATACATAATATATAGGATATATACATATATATTGGCTATATTGCCAAAACGCCTAGAAAAACGCCTAGGAACGCCTAGGTGCGATTAATCCCGCCTAGGCGCTAGGCAAAGGGTCTCCGCCTAGATTCGGCCCGGCGCCTAGCGTAACTTTGATTCTCCCATATACAACAATATGCTTTTGGCTTATATAATTAACCCACATTATATTTCACGTCTCACAACAGTTCCATAGTTAATTTAGGGCTGATATGAACGTCACAGGGAGCTCAAAATATGCTGTCATTTCCGCTCAGCAACCTTGGAAAGTACAGCAAAAAAAAAGAGAACATTTTCTCGGGCACGCCATTGCCAGGAGGGGAGCGGTCAACAGATAAGTAAACAATCAGAATTGAAAAAAATGCAAGTTTAAGCTTGAGTGCAATTCTTCCAAAAGTAAAAGTGGTACGTTTCAAACTGATAATAATTAGCAGCAAAAGTATACACAATGGCACAATCCCACCTAGCTTTTTCAGCAACCTTGTTTCCATGAAAAGAATTGGTAACCATGATAAGACCGAGGGCAAAATGTGGCAGAAACTCTGATTAATGATTAATTGAGACTGACCGGTTATGTACTGAGTGCTAACCCAAACTTGCAATACCCTGTTGGAATAGCAAAAAAAAATATTGGATTAAAGGTTCATACTATACTATACAAGAAACAAATTCAAGACAAAAATAAACTAGAAACAACATACCAATATAGCTGAGCAGACCAATATATTATATATGTAACACCCAAAAATATGTAAATAGGATTGGTAACATGACGAGGGCTGACATTTAGGTCAGAAAATCTTCTGTCAGTTAACAGGAATCCTGGTAGAAATAATAAAGAACCATTATTAGCAATTCCCGACAAATTTGAGGTCCATAGAAAAAGAAAGTTTTGGTTGCAGTCAATGTTGGCGAAATGATAGGTGGAAACGTGGCGAATGTTGCATTCAATGTCTCAGGGAAACTAAGTTTATCTGGACCCTGTTAACTGTAACTGTAGTACACAAATTAAGATCAAAGAGCAATATCATTGCTCCCTCTGCCACCTATTCATAATAGCCCACAAGACCTATTCATAACTCCTCACAAGACTCAGTTTATGAAAAGCTGAATTGGAAACCGAAGCTACATGATAGCTAGCCTTACTGATGAGTTGAATTTAATAACTGAAGAGATAACCACCCTTGATGATGGGGTCTGGTGAAAATTCAGAACCGATAGCCTACACCAGCCCTAATTTTCACCCAACCCTGCGGGTGAAGCCATAAAAGATTGGCAATGTGTTTGGTTTAGAGCCTAATGAACCGAACCCAGCAAAACGGACACAAATTTTGGTTTTGCTTTCACAACTCACAAAACCAAACTTTGTTTTTTTCTCTAGTAAGTTGGCACTTTTGGAGGAACTTTGCCTAAGAACAGATGCTGGTGCGGACAAAGGTGCTGGTGCTACTTAAGAGTGTTTTTAGTCACCAATAGCTCCTTGCCTAAGAGGTTGCGCTGGCATTATGGTGCTGCTCTCTGCTTTGCTAGTGATACAAATACCTCTCTATTCTGCTAGCATTATTATTACTGATTCAACTTCTTGCTTATTTTTGGCAGCACCCTCTAAAGTTTCAAGATCTCTACTATTGCCAGTTTTATCTGCTACATTCCCACCATGTCAACAAACACGTCATGTGAAGCCCACAAGGGTGTATGAAAATATCTACTCATACTAACTAGATATTTTTTAGTAGAAAATACACAAGAGAGCTGCTCATATACTAACTAGATGAATGAAAAGGCAGCTCAAAACATGTCTCCAGTTGTTGCCACAGCTACCTGCTGGTAAATAAACAAGTAAATGTTTGGCTTTTGTAATCCATGCAGGTCATGTTACCACGGTGACATAATGACAACACATTCTCAATGTTGCCAGATCTTATCAGGTGACATCTCAATTCCATGTTGTGGACAGTGGACTCCTTTGTCGGGCGCCAGTATAGGCGCTGGACCAGGAATCCCACAATGACCACTGGCTAGGCTGCTGCAGCAGTTATGGAAAGAGAGCAATTAGGGAGAATTTTTAGGAGATTCATTCACAGTTTGTTAGGAGTGCATTGCCAGATCTTGTCAGGTGACATCTCAGTTCCATGTTGTGGACTCCTTTGTCGGGCGCCAGTATAGGCGCCGGACCAGGAATCCCACAATGACCAGTAGGCTGCTGCAGCAGTTATGGAAACAGAGCAATTAGGGAGAATTTTTAGGAGATTCATTCACAGTTTATTAGGGAGTGCATCTGGACTATAAAGGGCACTTAGGAATTGTGATCTGGATTTATCAAAGAAGGAATAAACCTCCCTAGGCGAGTGGATTTCCCCTTCGACAGTGGCTGCCCACGGTTCAGCGGCTGCCGCCGGCGAGATCCCCACAACGCCATTGCCTCGCTACCCTTTGCGCTCCAATTCCCAGTCCTGATTACTCCTCCACTCTTCCTTGCGATCTCCTCACCGGGTAAGGTCTCACTTCCATCTTATGGTGAGGAAAGTTGGCACAAATGGTCCTCAGGTTAATAGATTATCAGGTACCATATTTCATTTCATAGTATGGTTCATTACATTATTCTCTTTTCACATGATTTATTGTCAGTTAACTAGAATATATATAAAAGAAAATTAAACATACCTTCATTTAAATAAAGTCCAACTTGGACCTTTACAAGGCATACCATAGTGAACTCAGGGCTCATCACCATTTCTCAATTGCAAGCGTTCAGTAGAAATGCAGATCTCGGTCACAACCTAAAAGTAACCAAAGCGTGTAGTTTCCCATGCATGTCAAAACTTTAAACATTAGAACTTATATACCATGAAACCTATTGCTAACAAAAAAGTCAAAACTACTAAAAAATGTACTTCCATTTAAAGCAGCACTACTTATCAGAACTTTAGAGCACAAAATTCTGATACAAAGGATTGTGGCTGTTATGTTTCAAATAATTTTCTAGTGCATTTTCATCAGTGATTACATGGGATGGCTAGATGAATCTGCATGGTAATATTTTTGCATTGTAACAATATTGCAAACAATTCCCACACCATTCCATTAATGCACCATGTTACTTGTTGAGCGATATACAATGCAGCAGCATTAAAACAAGTTATTTCATTCCACACCTGATGGTACTCTCTGTCAGTAATCTCTCTTTTTATATACTTCGCAGCAGCAGCAAGAATTTCCTGCTTAGTCAATGTTGCATTGGGTTCTTTGTGTTTGAAGAGCAAAATGAATATGTTTCTGTAGCAAAAAAAAGAATAAATACATATATAGCTCTGTAAATTTCAAAACGGTATTTTATGCATTTTCAAATTCGCTTTACTGCTTTAGTGCATTACCGTAAAGAAAACTTATCCTCATGCTTTGCAACAAATACACTATGAACAGGAACAGCAACTTGGCAAATTGATTTGTTGAGCTCGTCATGATGGAGCGATGCACAAGATTTTGCAGCATTGGACAGAGCTTGCAGTTTGGATCCATCCTTTCTATTGGAAGCATATTTTGCAGCCAACTGGCGCAAGTCTCTAACAATTGCCTGCATGCTGCAGTAACACATGCATATATCATTTTATATCCCATTTAACTGTTATTTGGCACCTATCCATGACATAACATAAGATTAAATAAGATGCAGTATCAAGGGGGACATGTAGAGGAAGCAATTAGGACTGAACAAATTTACTCGGTGACAAGATACTGGATCGACAAATATTTATGGTGAACCAGAATAAGAAAAGGTGAAAAGCCAGGGTGACTTAATTTATAAGAACTGACCTGCGAACTTTGTTGGCAGTGAAAACAGTACCCAAAACAGACAGCACAAGGTCATCACTTCCTTGAGAAGGGCCATCCCTGCCCTTGCTCATGTTTGGATGAGGCCCTTTAGAAGTAAGGTTAGGTCTGGCTGAATTCTTGGTATTCCTTGCCGCAGTAGTGCACATTTTTTGGGACTCACGGATAGTCATCTCACGAGCAGACCAAGCACACTCTTGTTCCTTGACTACATGAGGATAGCGTTTTAGAAAGGACAAATCTGCCGATATAAATTTATAGTCCTTCAGAATTACACGTCTTCTACACAATGGAGACAGTATCCTCTTCCTCTTAGGGTCGTTATCTTTGATCCATGCGTCTAGAACATTTAAAGGGATGGACTCCCTTTTTGTAAATTCAAGGAGAACTCTATCTCTTTTCAAAGCATATCCATCATCAAACAACAAAGAACTTTTGCAGACCCATAAACCGCGCACCAAATATGCATACTCTGGAAGCACTTTCAAAATTTCTTCCGCTGAATAGGTTGGAGCAAGGTGCTTCAGAGCATCAAATTCATTTACTTCTGAAACCTATTTTAAACAGGTGAATGTAAAAAAAAAGGTACAAAACAACTTCAATTATTGATAGATTCTTCACCTTCTCTTTTTCTAAATCATTAGAGTTTCAAGCATTCATTAAAATGGGAGTATCTCAATTCTAACCTCAGTAAACCATTTTTTCAGGCGTTCTTCCAGCGGTAGCAAAAGCATTTCCCTGTTATGAGCAGAAAAGAAAAATATGTAACTTGTATTTCTAAATGCATTATATTATATAGTTCAGACAGTGACAACAACCAAAGAAAGAAGTGAGAGAAAAGGCTACCACTAGAAATGAAGAAATTTGAAACATTGCTGTTCAGGAAAATGCAAAATACAAACATTTGAAGACAGTTTTCTTGCAAAATAACATCAGTAACAGGAATTTCCCACTACGGTGGTAAAATAGCACTACACAATTCATCAGACCCTGAAACAGCTTCATAAGTTTCGAAAAGCTAACAGACACAAATATTATTCAACAAATATGTCAGATGTTGAAATTCAAATAACAGTAAACCTAGCATCTCCGATGTCAACTAGTTAACCTATTGCCCAAAGAACTGACTAATCACATGAGCACAAATAGTTAGCATAGGCAATGTTTCAACATCTACTATTATCAGATAGGTGGTGGGAAATCAGCATACTATGATGGTGTGTCATGGCCCATCAGTCTAAGTTCAGATTATTTTAGTAATACTCCCTCCATTCATTTATCAAAGTCATCTTACCGAAAAAAAATTCTCCAAGAATCAGAGTCATCTAAGCTAGGGACCACTATTTTCACCTTTTTCCAAGCACATGCGGCTCCTCTCACTGGTCTAGTTAATTCAACCGTCTGCATGCAGCTCCTTTCACTAGCCGAATTAATTTCTCCTTGGTCACTGTGCACCACCCTAAAATGACTCCGATAAATGGATGGAGTAGTATATAACATGTAAAAGCGACACTTTTTCATGACCAAATGGCTAAGGGCATGTACAACCCAGAGACGGGTGGTCGTCTCTAAGAGCCCAAAATCTATCATACAAACAATTAAAAAGACAAGCCGTACAACCCACAGACAGTAAGTCGTCTATAAACAGTTTAATGCTTTACATGTTGCCAAGATCAATCACGAATATTATTGTGTACACCATTATGTTGCTGTTTGGTTGAAAACATAAAGTCTGTTACCAAAACAAACAACCGTTCGCACTAAGTAGACCCATCAAACTTTGTATTGTAAAGAATAAATGTTAGGGGAAAATAAACAAGGGATGATGCAAACTTTCCACTTTCAGAAAATAAAAACAGCAAACACACACTAGCCTGCTACTCCTAAACACTAAGTTGCACGGATACTTCAGGGTAGGCCGTATCCCGTATCCGATACGTATCCAATACGGATACGTCGTGGATACACGGCGAGTACATATTGGAGGAGTATCGATTTTTTTTTACATAATACGATACGTTTGGCTGATACGTATCAAGATTCAAGCACCTGACACACGTATCAGCCAATTAGGATACGGCCCAGCCCATTAGGAGGCCGTTTCTGTCGCCCTAACTGGGACGGACGCGCAGTCACCCGACGGGTGAAGCGCAAGGCCGCGACGCTGCTCGACGCCCGCCGGCCGCTGGCGCCGTTCCTGCTCGCTGGCGACGAGCACGGCCCCTGCTCAGCCACGGAGCCGCCTGTGGAGTCTGCGTGCCTGCTCTTCAGCGACGGCTGAAGCCGTGAGGCCACGACGCCTGCCCGACGCCCGCCGGCCGCTGGCGCTGTCCCTGCTCGCCGGCGACGAGCACGGCCCCTGCTCAGCCACGGAGGCGCCCTGCTCAGCCTGCTCCTCTTCATTTCTTCCCGATACAGATCCCGTGAGTAAATCCCATCGATCTCCTCTTCTTCTTCAGTAGTTCAGTTAGTAGGATGCTGCATCCTGTATGATTTCTTTGCCCAGTCCCCACACGGCACACTTCATCTTCCTCTCCCCATTGTATTTCAGCAGTGTAGTGAGTTCTTGTTGCTTGATCCCCTGTATGCAGTAGATGGCGTCTCCCATTGTATTTCAGATTTAAATGTAGACTTCCATTAATTTTATTTTTAATATTAAACGTATCTGTGTATCGGGTTTTTTGGGAAATCAGCGTATCCGTGTATCCGTATCCTTCCGATACCGATACGCGTATCCGTATCGCCTAAACATGTAGCCGTCGATGGAGAGGCGAACACGTGGATAAACATGTAGTCTGCAGAAACTGAAAAGCTGCATGATACTCTTTGCACTTCACATGCTCCTGGCTCCTCCTTACTACGCTGCACATGCTTATCCTTTGAAGCTCGCATGAAGCTCATGGCGCAGCTCGTCGGTGTATTTTGCGGCGGCCAAGGTGGACTGGCCCAAGTGCAGCCGGCTCCCGGCGGCCGGGCGGGCTCGCCGGCGCAGGTCGCATCAGCCAGAGCACTCGTGTCTTCATCTATTCTATGCAGCAGATGAGCGTCTATTTGAGGTGAGAGAAAATTGATTTGATGGAGAAGAAGCTTGGCAATAGGCTCATAGGCTGTGGAAAGGAGATGGGAAAAGAACAGTTTGGCGCCATCGTCGCTCCCTCTTGCCGCACGGGATTGAGGGCTTTCACTCCAGGCGGTAATTTCTTCTGGGAGCACGAGCCCGGGTCGTCCCTTCGTGAGACGATGAGCTCCCCGTCTCTTGCCTCTGCTAAGGGTTTTTTTGCAAAATTATGGGTATACAGACGGCATGAAGGGACGCGCTGTACATGCCCTAAGGGGCATATTGAATTGTTACTTTGTGAGGACACTCCCTACACAGCAAGAGAATATGCACCGTTCAGAATTCAGAAGCACAGGCGCCACTATTGTGTGCTTACAAGAAACTAAAATGCAGCTGAGCAGCTCCTTGATCAAAATGCGGTGATCCGCACAGTGGGGGCAAAATTTGTAAAGTTCTTTGCTGTACTCCCGGCTGAGCAGACACGGGGAGGCATCCTCCTAGCAGTAAACGAAGACTTTTTCGACCTCTCCAACGTCGAATTGACCACAAATACGATAACAGCAACAATCACCATGAGGGCATATGGGATACAGTGGAAAATCACAGTAGTCTACGGTCCGCAAGGGGATGCAGCCAAGCTTCAGTTCCTTCAGGAATTGAAAAGCATTCCACCACCGGTGCACAATAGATGGCTCACCCTAGGGGACTTCAATCTCATTTACCAGGAGCAAGATAAGAATAACTCCAATCTTAACCAACATCTGATGTGTGCTTTTAAGGCAGCGATTGATCATCTGTGTCTCAAAGAAATCAAGCTAAATGGACGACGCTTCACCTGGAGCAATCAGCAGGACAGCCCTACGCTCACTAGAATGATAGGCTCTTATGAAACCCAAAGTGGGAATCTTTCCTGCCTGCTTCTTGCATTCCCTTCCGTCACTTATGTCCGACCACACCCCTTTGCTTCTGCAAGGAGAGCTTGACCACCATCACAACTCGTCCTTCCGGTTTGAAAACTTCTAGACGAAGATGGAAGGCTTTCAGGACCTCATCCAAACCATTTGGAACAGGCCAGTCACCTCAGTTCTCCCCATAAAGCGTTTACACATCAAGATGGCACGGGTTGCAAAAGGAATGAAGCGTTGTTAAAAGGAAAAAATTGGCGACACAAAACTGCAGCTAGCCATAGTGAAAGAAATCTTGCTGCAATTAGAGGCAGCCCATGAGCAAAGGATGCTCACTACTCTGGAACTCGATCTGCACAAACAACTCAAAGCTCACAGCATGGGGCTTGCGGCCATTGAAAAAATAAGAATCCGGCAAAGATCACGGCTCACCTACATCCATTGCGGAGATGCCAACACAAAGTTTTTCCACATTAGAGCTAGTGCACGTCGAAGAAAGAATTACATACATTGTCTGCATACAGACAAGGGGATTGTGATAAATCATGAAGAAGAATAAGTTATAGTGGACTATTTTAAAAGCCACATTGGCTCCGCAGTTCCGAGATCCATGACCATCAACTGGCAATCACTAGGCTATGCCCCGCATGACCTCTCGGATCTTGACACATCCCACGAAGAGGTTCAAAATACAATAAATGTCATGCCTTCTGACAAAGCGCCAGGTCCAGATGGCTTCACGGGCACCTTCTTTAAAGCATGCTAGGGAATTATCAAAGACGATGTTATGGCTGCCATAAACAGCCTTTTCACAATGAACGCCCAGGGATTTGACTGGCTCAACATGGCGTGCATCGTCCTGCTGCCCAAAAAAGCGGATGCAACAAGGGTGACTGATTTTAGGCCAATTGATCCATAGCATTGCAAAGATTTTTTTTTCCAAATTGTTAGCGAGCAGGCTGGCCCCTCAGCTGAACTCCCTAGTCTCCAATTGCCAGAGCGCATTCATAAAAAAGAGAAGCATCCATGACAATTTCCTTTATATTCAGGGTGCAGTGCGTAAGCTACACAGGCAGAAGATACAGGCATTATTCATGAAATTGGACATCCACAAAGCCTTCGACACGGTGAATTGGGGGTACTTGCTAGAGGTTCTACAAGCCCTGGGCTTCGGACCACCCTGGCGTGAAGGGCTCACTATCCTATTCTGCACGTCCTCCTCGACTATGCTGCTTAATGGGCAACATGGCCCCAACTTCAGCCATGCAAGAGGGAGTCCAGCAGGGAGATCCACTCTCACCCATGCTCTTCATTCTAGCCATGGACTCGCTACAGCGCTTGCTTGATCAGGCAATCCAACAGGGGATAAAGTCCACGTCCAACCTCTCATTGAGCGAATTGGGCAAAGGTTGCCCAAATGGAAAGGGTGATGGTTGAACAAAGCGGGACACCTCACCCTAGTCACTTTCGTCCCCTCCTCCATGCCAACCTACCACCTTACAGTGTTTCCCTCGGCAGCATGGGCCAGAAGGAAGATTGATAAAATCAGAAGATCGTTCCTTTGGAAGGGGGAGGACAATGCCAATGGCGGACACTGCTTGGTCAATTGGCCGACAGTTACCAGAACCAAAGATCTAGGAGGCTTGGGAGTGCCTGACCTTGATAGATTTGGAAGAGCTCTCCGGTTACGTTGGCTATGGCAAGAATGGGTGGAGGATTCCAAGTCGTGGCTACGCTTTGAACTTCCATGTAGTGATGTGGATCGCCTCCTTTTCAATGCTTCAATCAAAATTACTTTGGGTGATGGTGCAAAGACTTGCTTCTGGCACCATAATTGGCTGGATGGTGAAGCTCCAAGGTACCTAGCTCCAAACCTTTTCCGGCTTGTTTCAAGAAAGAACCAAACGGTGCAACAGGAACTCTACAACAGCAATTGGATGCGTTCGCTTAGGGGAAAGATCACCTTGGCTGTCCACATTGAAGAATTTGTGTCCCTTTGGATACGGATTCAGGACGTCCATTTGCAGCAGGGCGTTCGAGACTCCATCACCTGGCGATGGACCCCAAATGGGGTTTACTCCACCTATTCAGCTAGGATCCAATTCAAAGGTTCATTCGGGTTCTTCCGCTCTAACCTAATTTGGAAAGCATAGGTAGAAAACAAATGCAAGATCTTCGCCTAGATTCTAGTACAAGACAAAAATCTCATGGCACAAAATCTACAGAAGAGAGGATGGACACATCAAACACATTGCATCCTTTGCAATGAACCCTTAGAAACCGGCCTACATCTTTGTTTGTGCTGCCCATTTGCAAATGCGGTCTAGGACCAAATCCTCTCTTGGGAGAACTTCAGTGTGTTGCAGTCACAGCCTCAGGGCGACCCAGTGCAGATCAAAGCATGGTGGGAAGAGGCAGTAAAAAAAAGTGCCAATCACTGAACGCAGACGACTCAATGGGGGTAGTGATCTACACATTTTGGAATATTTGGAACGAGACAAATAGGAGAATCTTCAACAATACCGCAGAGACGGTGCCACAAGTGGCCACAAGAATCAAGGAGAGCATGGAACAAAGGAATACGCTTAGCAGTTTTTATTTTTACCCCTGTGGAAAGTGTTTTCCTTGTGTTCTCCTGCTCCCGGGGTCCTTAATACCTTTTTGGAGTGTTCTCTTGCTTGTACATAAACTCTTTCTCTATCTTAATTGAAAGGCAGAGCTCCTGCCATTGTTGGCATGAACAACTTGCGAATCTGAATCTGAACTGCCAGAGGGCAGCTTGGCCAAAGGCCGCTTGGAGTGAATTGAAATGCAACAAGTTCTCACACTAATACAACGGAGAGGGGGCTGCCGCATATCTAGCCTAGAGGGCAGACAGCACCCCAACATGCCCTGACAACTTCTAACTGCCTAAAGCAAAACTGTCTAGCAACAACTTGGTTCACAAGGCACCATGTTCAGCCTGGTTGCCAAGGAACCTATTAGGCAAAGTAAAACACAATTACACTAAAGTAAATGGTAACTAGGCTAACACTAGGCTAACCTTGTCAACCATTACGTCAAAAAAGAATTCAGTGAGACAGAAACAAGTTAGTTCCTTGAGGTCGCCGTTGAGAAATGCAGACTTAACGTCCATGTGATGGACGCGCCACCCTTCTTGAGCCGCCAGCACGAGGACTCGAACAGACTCCATGCGCGCCATCGGAGGTCCGGAGTGAACGCACCGTCGTAGTCGATCCCCTCCAACTGGACGAAGCCACTTCAGCCGGGGATGACCAATCCCAGCCGCAACCTCCATTAAACACCACATCACGGCTTACCTTGACCCGCTGTGTGGCCGGATCAAGGATCCGGTAGGCATCCGCCCCTTCCGCGTAGCCGATGAAGATGCCTGGCTTGCTGAAAGCCCTAGTTTGGTTTTGATAATTGATGAAACCCTAGTACTAACCGCTATACTAAGTGTGTGTAGAGTTAATGAGGTTGGTACATGCCAAGTGATGGAGCAAGTGATGATCATGGTGATGATGGTGATGACCACAGGATGATCAAGTGCTCAACTTTGAAAAGAAGAAAGAGAAAAACAAAACCCTATGGAGATCAAGGCAAAGCTATTGCTTAGGGTTTTGGTTTTGGTGATCAATATTAGAGTGGAAAGATTAGATTGGGGGCAAAGGCCACACACGGCAACAGCCAGGGGCGTCATTATATATAAGCCAATGGGCTGATGAATTACAGGAGGTGATAGACACCAATAATAGCCTACTATACAGGCCTACCATACATGTGTAACTGTAGCCTACTAAACATAGCCTCCTACTAAACATAGCCTACTATACAGGCCTACCATACATGTGTAACAATATTCCAACAGCCCCCCGCAGTATCAACCGGAAGAGTATCGGACGTTGAGGCTGGATCGGAAGGACTGGAAGACAGCAGTAGGTAGTCCTTTTGTGAAGATGTCCGCATATTGAAGTGTTGTTGGAACATGTAGAACATGAACATCCCCGAGAGCAACACGTTCACGCACAAAGTGCAAATCAATTTCCACGTGCTTGGTGCGTTGATGTTGAACCGGGTTGGTGGAGAGGTAGACAGCACTAATGTTGTCGCAGTAGACCACCGTAGCCTTAGACAACGGGCAATGAAGTTCAGCAAGAAGCTGGCGAAGCCAACATGCTTCAGCCACAGCATTAGCAACGCCGCGATATTCAGCTTCAGCGCTTGAGCGAGAGACTGTCTGTTGCCGTTTGGAAGACCAGGACACCAGATTATCTCCAATAAAGGCACAGAAGCCGGAGGTAGAG
>Ga0182004_10003676_pt1 | contig 12233 bp, 11 predicted proteins | sample Sormic07211540_1_FD_120479 | JGI IMG/M metagenome (GOLD analysis project Ga0182004, IMG submission 120479) | Endophyte microbial communities from Sorghum bicolor roots, Mead, Nebraska, USA - 072115-40_1 MetaG | ecosystem: Host-associated > Plants > Roots > Unclassified | place: USA: Nebraska... | reverse complement strand
GAGAGAGAGAGAAGCTGGAGGCGGAGGGCAACAATAAAAAAGGAGGTCACCGACGGCCAGGAAAGCGGCACCCCAACCGCCATTATTGGGACAAGAACGGATTACCGGACAAAGTTTAATGCAAAGCACGAGCCAGCAATTTTTATATGAGTGACAGCACTGCACCCCGCTGCTCTCTGCACACGGAAGGGAGGACAGAGCCCATTTGTTTTGACACAAATTAAGCAGCATATGCTATTGTTTAGTTCACCCTAAAAACCAAAAACTTTTCAAGATTCTCCGTCACATCGAATCTTGCGGCACATGCATTGAGCACTAAATATAGATGAAAACAAAAACTAATTGCACAATTTGTCTGTAAATCGTGAGACAAATCTTTTAAGTCTAGTTACTTCATGATTGGACAATGTTTGTCAAATAAAAACGAAAATGCTACGGTGTTGAAATCCCAAAAATTTTTGGAACTAAGACTAAGGTAAGCTTGCTTGTTTGAAGTAAAACATGTTTATTTACTATACTAAATTTTGTTGCCCCCTTTGTTTTGACACATAAATGCTAAGTAGGCTTGCCGGTTTGCAGTAAAAACATGTTTATTTACCACTGAAATTTATAAGGATTTGCAGAACCAAAACAGATTCTCAAATCCATCGCAGTTGATCCTCCAATTCGTCCACGCAAGCAGTTCACTTTAAGCAAGGACGACATTATATATACCCAAATAAAACGTCCTGTTTATCATGAATATTTTGCGGTGCTAGACGAAGATGCAGATACTGAAAGTGAGAGTTTTCGTTGCATGGAGTGCGAAGCGTACATATATATTTATTTGTTCATAACACGAAATCTCCTGCCTTTTGTTTTTAAAAAGGAGGTAGCTGATTATGAAATGTTAATGTTAACAAGACAGGACCTGCAACCACTGCCGAAGGAATAAAGAAAAATTCGTGCATGCACATAAAAAAAAAAAGACATCGTATGGATTGTCTCTCTCTCTTTTTAAATCTTTATTTTGGTGTCGGTGGATGAAATCAAAAGGTTGAAGATAGTGTTGTCTATGGCCTTGTTAAGTTTCCAAAATATTTTGCAATTTTTTTCACATTCCCCGTCATATCGAATCTTAAAAGAAATAACTAATTACACAGTTTACCTGTAATTTGCGAGACGAATCTTTTGAGCCTAGTTAGTCTGTGATTGGACAATATTTGTCAAATACAAACAAAATTGTTACTATTCATATTTTATAAAAAAAAATAAAAGTAAACAAGGCCCATGACTCCAGGAGCGTTTAGTAGTCCGAGCTAGCATTTCCAATTTGGCTAAGAACAAGTATTATAGTGGACTGTAACCTGACTAAATACTGAAGTGGAGGAAAGAATGGAGGAGAGAGAAGAAGCAGGTTGTAAGCTTACAGCTGGCTTAAGCATATGAACCAAGAAACTTTGTAAGAGAGATAAATAGATCATGTATTAATAGTGAATAACCAACTATTGTATGAGTGGACTAGAAAAAGGTTGCAAAGAACCTTACAACCAACAAATAGGTTGTATTATTAAACTTGCTCTAAGAGATGTAACCAGTCGAGGAAGGGAACAAAAACTTGTGAAGCCTAGCTTAGATCTAAAAAGTTTTTTAAATTTTAATATTGTAGTATTTTCGTTTGTATTTGGTAGTTATTGTCTAATTATAGACTAACTAGGCTTAAAATACTCGTCTCGCAAATTACAAATAAACTGTGCAAATAGTTTTTTATCTATATTTAATGCTCAATGTATGTGCCGCAAGATTCGATACGATGAAAAACCTTGAAAAGTTTTTGGATTTTAGAATAAATTAAACAAGGCCTGATGCTCTTCAACCTAGAAAGAAGGATACGTTATTTCCAAGAAAGTTTGTTGGCTTGAGTTTATCAGCTGAATCTGCAAGCCATTCATCAGTGTTTTTCTGTCACAACAAATCAGCTAACAGTACTTTCTACCATAGCTTATCAGTCAAATGAACTAGTCTGAGTCCTATGTAGAAATGCACTTGGCATCAATGATGAGTGACAAAAACATATACTAGGGTCTGTTTAGATAAGCTAGAGCTAGTTATTAGTTAGACTAAAAATTAACTCAAATTAGTTAAAACTAGAGCTAGTAACTAGTTAAAGATTTATCTAAAAAATTAGACCACCTATAGATTCGTCTGTTTAGATGTACTAAAGCTTAATTTAGATTATTTTTTAGCTAGCTAATAACTAGCCCCTGTATCAAACAGGCTCTTACTGTAATCCTGGGATTTCAACCGTGATCTCTGCATCTACCAATCACAAGCCCATGATCAGGGGCCGATGCCAACTCACACGGAACACGCATGGTGCACATGGCATTTCCTCTCCCTTTTGCCACCACTACTAAATAATTAAAAGAAAAAAATTATCAACAATCAGCGGCAGGTAGGAGGGCAATTCGGTCCGCCGACGAAGGCGCCGACAGATCGACCCGCTGCAGCCGGTCACCCGGGCGCCCACTCGCAGCGGGGCGCGGCGGGGGACAGCCTGTGGACAGCGACGCCCCGAGCGACGCGACGTGGACGTGCACGCTCCCGCCCCCTCCGCATCCGACGGCCCAGCGCCCCCTCCTTCTCGCCACCCGACGGCCCGGATCGCCCCCGTGCTCCCTCCCCGCCGTTACGTGTACCCGCTCCGCGCGCCACCGGCGGTAGCCGGTGGAAGGCGACTCCCACCAACTCAACTAAACTAACAACCTAGTGAGAAGAGCGGAGGAGTATGTAATAGAAGAGGAAGGTGTGGAGCGGAAGCAGCAGCAGCAGCAGCGCCACCACCACTGCGCGGCATTGCAGCGAGGGAGAGGGAGGGATCCGGGGCATGGTGGTGGTCGCCGCCGCTCGGATCTAGAGGCCCGCACGGGCCGATCGGTCTCCGCCGGTGTCGGTGGAGTGTGAAGCGGTGTCGGTGGGAGGAGGAGGAGGAGGAGCGTGAAGGGGGGGAGCGGAGGAGATGGCGGCCAACAAGGGGATGGTGGCGGGCTCGCACAACCGCAACGAGTTCGTCATGATCCGACACGACGGCGACGCGCCCGCCCCGGTACGTTCCAGATGCCCTGCTTCAGATTCTGGTCCTAGCTAGCGGGCTCAGGCCGGACGCGCGCCTGTGTCGGTGGATCTGGCCCGAGGTTTCAGTCCTATAGTGTAAACGCTCGGGGTTGTTCGCCCCCTCAATTGTTCCTGTCTCTGCTCGTAAGATTTCGGCCTGCCCATTTCAGCGATGCGTCCGTCGCGCCGTGTAAGTCACCAGATCAGACATGTCGTCCTGGCGTTTTTTTTCTGAATTGTTCGTGCTCGGTCCAATTCTTCCAACAGTCGGGCGTGATGCGCCAAATCGCCAGTTGGTTGTGCCGTAGTGGACAGTTTTTAGTGTTTCTGAGATCCAGTGAAATGCAGCCTCGGATTGTTTAGATCCCTGTGTTTACCCATGTCTCAACAGATCCTTACCATGGCACCGACAGTGAATTAGATCCTTATTTGCCCTGCTGCAGCCTGCCTTTGTTTGTGACTACTACACCATTGATGAATTAGTTCATCTTATGTAAATTCTCAATTACCTTTCTGGCATTTTGATCTTAGCATCGACTTGCAGACTAGTAGACACTTGATCGCAGACTGATTTTTTTCAGTCTGTTGCTTACCAGTGAAATGCATGGGTGGCTGATGTGTCCTCTAATTGTGTAATTGTGTTTGCACGTGTGCTGATTTTGTTGTTGTCTCGCTGATGCAGGCTAAGCCCGCGAAGAGCGCGAGTGGGCAGGTCTGCCAGATTTGTGGCGACACTGTTGGCGTTTCAGCCACTGGTGATGTCTTTGTTGCCTGCAATGAGTGTGCCTTCCCTGTCTGCCGCCCTTGCTACGAGTACGAGCGCAAGGAGGGGAACCAATGCTGCCCTCAGTGCAAGACTAGATACAAGAGACAGAAAGGTTGGTTTCCTGGCAACTTCTTTCAGTGTGTATGTAACTTGTATGATGTATTGATGTTAGCATGAGGGAGTCCACATCACGTGCTTACTTTACGTGAATAAAATGTTGCAAGCTTTCAGCGTAGTGGATATGCCTTATGATAATGACATTTGACAGCCTAGATTAAGCCTTCTAATCCATTTTTTCCTCTATAACAGTAATTAATGAATTCTTCTTACTTCCTCTTTGATGAAATTCAGGTAGCCCTCGAGTTCATGGTGATGAGGAGGAGGAAGATGTTGATGACCTGGACAATGAATTCAACAATGGGAAAGGCCCAGAGTGGCAACTGCAAGGAGATGATGCTGATCTGTCTTCATCTGCTCGCCATGAGCCACATCATCGGATTCCACGCCTGACAACTGGCCAACAGGTACAATATATGTCATTCATGTTTGTTTATTGATCTGAGTGATACTGTGGTGCATTGTTTGCTACTGCCCACTGCTGCACTTTTGTTATTATACTTATTTCTATATGAATTTGTGCTCTTACTAACTAACATACTGATACTTATATCTTCAGATGTCTGGAGAGATCCCTGATGCTTCTCCTGACCGTCATTCTATCCGCAGTCCAACATCAAGCTATGTTGATCCAAGCGTCCCAGGTATTTTATCAAACATCATAAATTGCTAGTTTAGAGAATTTTCTGCATATTAGCTGGGGATCATTAATATTTCTTTACTATGATTTCAGTTCCTGTGCGGATTGTGGACCCCTCAAAGGACTTGAATTCTTATGGGCTTAATAGTGTTGACTGGAAGGAAAGAGTTGAGAGCTGGAGAGTTAAACAGGACAAAAATATGATGCAAGTGACTAATAAATATCCAGAGGCTAGAGGAGGAGGAGGAGACATGGAGGGGACTGGCTCAAATGGAGAAGATATGCAAATGTATAACACCTCCCCTTGCCTGTGATATTACATGCATTAGATTTGGGTTTGCATGTTATATGTTCACGTTGTATCTGGGAACTTGTGTTGCTTTAGGATGACCTAGTGGGGAGCATACACTGAAGAGGACTGACATTAAACTGCCCATTCACGTTAATCAATGACTAAGATGATTTTGCATTTCCGAGTAGATGAAGATCTTTTATTCCTTCCTTAGCTAACCCTTACTAATAGTGCACACATTTCAGTTATTGTAGATTTTGCTTCAAAGAAACTGAGTTCTCTGCAATTTTTTTCTGTCGCAGGGTTGATGATGCACGGCTACCTTTGAGCCGTATTGTGCCAATTCCCTCAAACCAGCTCAACCTTTACCGGATAGTGATCATTCTCCGTCTTATCATCCTGTGCTTCTTCTTCCAATATCGTGTCAGTCATCCAGTGAATAATGCTTATGGATTGTGGCTAGTATCTGTTATCTGTGAGGTCTGGTTTGCCTTGTCTTGGCTTCTTGATCAGTTCCCAAAATGGTATCCAATCAACCGTGAGACATATCTTGACAGGCTTGCATTGAGGTAAGCTACAACGTTGCACATGGTTTTTTTTGGTTGCTGAAATGCTCTTTGTGTTGACATTTTGTGTGTTGATATACCTATTCTAATGTTTCAGGTATGATAGAGAGGGAGAGCCGTCACAGCTGGCTCCCATTGATGTCTTCGTCAGTACAGTGGATCCATTGAAGGAACCTCCACTGATCACGGCCAACACTGTTTTGTCCATTCTTGCTGTGGATTACCCTGTCGACAAAGTGTCATGCTATGTTTCTGATGATGGTTCAGCTATGCTGACATTTGAGTCTCTCTCAGAAACCGCAGAATTTGCTAGAAAGTGGGTTCCCTTTTGTAAGAAGCACAATATTGAACCAAGAGCTCCAGAATTTTACTTTGCTCAAAAAATAGATTACCTGAAGGACAAAATTCAACCTTCATTTGTTAAGGAAAGACGAGCAATGAAGGTAAACTGCTATCTCATATTCTCATGGTTACATCACCGTTGCTCTACCTTCTTCTCTTATTTTAACTCTGGATATGCCTTTTTTTCAGAGAGAGTATGAAGAATTCAAAGTAAGAATCAATGCCCTTGTTGCCAAAGCACAGAAAGTGCCTGAAGAGGGGTGGACCATGGCTGATGGAACTGCTTGGCCTGGGAATAATCCTAGGGACCATCCTGGCATGATTCAGGTGCTTAACTGCCCATTGCTTCAACTGAAGCTTCTTTAGAAACATGGATGATCTGGTTCTTATGCCTTTTTTTATGTGAAATCAGGTGTTCTTGGGGCACAGTGGTGGTCTTGACACTGATGGAAATGAATTACCGCGTCTTGTCTATGTCTCTCGTGAAAAGAGACCAGGCTTCCAGCATCACAAGAAGGCTGGTGCAATGAATGCACTGGTATGCTTTTCTCTCCACGAATTCACTTCTACCCCAGGCACTTCATTCATCTATTCCATGCTAATCATACCCCTTTCACTTGTGGGCAGATTCGTGTATCTGCTGTGCTGACAAATGGTGCCTATCTTCTCAATGTGGATTGTGACCATTACTTCAACAGCAGCAAAGCTCTTAGAGAAGCAATGTGCTTCATGATGGATCCGGCTCTAGGAAGGAAAACTTGTTATGTACAATTTCCACAAAGATTCGATGGCATTGACATGCACGATCGATATGCTAATCGGAACATAGTTTTCTTTGATGTAAGTATTGTGGACTGATGGTACCTTTTGTAATCATTACAACAAAACATTCATGGATCACATGTTATTTGTTTTGCAGATCAACATGAAAGGTCTAGATGGCATTCAGGGTCCAGTCTATGTGGGAACAGGATGCTGTTTCAATAGGCAGGCTTTGTATGGATATGATCCTGTTTTGACTGAAGCTGATCTGGAACCTAACATTGTTGTTAAGAGCTGCTGTGGTAGAAGGAAGAAAAAGAACAAAAGTTATATGGATAGTCAAAGCCGTATTATGAAGAGAACAGAATCTTCAGCTCCCATCTTCAACATGGAAGACATCGAAGAGGGTATTGAAGGTGTGTTCTTGCTGTTATGCATTTTTTTTATCTTACATTTATTCTTAAAGATCTGAGAAAATCATTGCTTATATTGCATTATCAAACATGATTCTTTTAGTCTGATTTCTGGACATAAAATAGCAAAACAATCCTTAGCTTCTCAAGGTTGGCTGGCTCCTGCTTATCTTACTTTTGGAATCCCATTAGGTTATGAGGATGAAAGGTCAGTGCTTATGTCCCAGAGGAAATTGGAGAAACGCTTTGGTCAGTCTCCAATTTTCATTGCATCCACCTTTATGACTCAAGGTGGCATACCACCTTCAACAAACCCAGCTTCTCTACTAAAGGAAGCTATCCATGTAATCAGCTGTGGGTATGAGGACAAAACTGAATGGGGAAAAGAGGTTAGTGTGGCAAGCATATTTTCCCTCTTTGATTCATATCATAGAGTTATTTAGCTTAACATTGTGGCATGGGATCTCTTTTTGTGTTGTTTCAGATTGGCTGGATCTATGGTTCAGTTACAGAGGATATTCTGACTGGGTTTAAAATGCATGCAAGAGGATGGCAATCAATCTACTGCATGCCACCACGACCTTGTTTCAAGGGTTCTGCACCAATCAATCTCTCTGATCGTCTTAATCAGGTGCTCCGTTGGGCTCTTGGGTCAGTGGAAATTTTGCTCAGCAGACATTGTCCTATCTGGTATGGTTACAATGGCCGACTGAAGCTTTTGGAGAGGCTGGCTTACATCAACACCATTGTTTATCCAATCACATCCATTCCGCTTATTGCCTATTGTGTTCTTCCTGCTATCTGTCTCCTTACCAATAAATTTATCATTCCTGAGGTTAGTGACAAGATATCCTCCCTTCCTTCTGTTGTTCAAATGTTTTTAGGTAGAATCCTGTTCTCATAATTTCTCATTTGTCAGACCACTGCTCTACCCTGTATACAAATATTACCAGTGCACAAGTAGCCATAACTAGTATTTGTTTTCCCTTGGCTTTTTTTTTACTCTATGTAGTCTATTATTTTGAATTATTTCACTTGTAATGTTAATGGATGCAAAGCAAATAGTCATTTTGTGCTGTCATATTTTCTAGATCAGCAGGGCTGTGTGTTTTTTCCCTAGATTCCGCCGACCTTTCAATTGATTGTCGTATGGCCATCTTTCTAATGTTCATATCATTTTGTGATCTGCAGATTAGTAACTATGCTGGGATGTTCTTCATTCTTCTTTTCGCCTCCATTTTTGCCACTGGTATATTGGAACTCAGATGGAGTGGTGTTGGCATTGAAGATTGGTGGAGAAATGAGCAGTTTTGGGTTATTGGTGGCACCTCTGCCCATCTCTTCGCGGTGTTCCAGGGTCTGCTGAAAGTGTTGGCTGGGATTGATACCAACTTCACAGTTACCTCAAAGGCATCTGATGAGGATGGCGACTTTGCTGAGCTATATGTGTTCAAGTGGACCAGTTTGCTCATTCCTCCGACCACTGTTCTTGTCATTAACCTGGTCGGAATGGTGGCAGGAATTTCGTATGCCATCAACAGCGGTTACCAATCCTGGGGTCCGCTCTTTGGAAAGCTGTTCTTCTCGATCTGGGTGATCCTCCATCTGTACCCCTTCCTGAAGGGTCTCATGGGCAGGCAGAACCGCACACCAACAATCGTCATTGTCTGGTCCATCCTCCTCGCGTCCATCTTCTCCTTGCTGTGGGTGAAGATCGATCCTTTCATCTCCCCGACACAGAAAGCTGCCGCCTTGGGGCAATGCGGTGTGAACTGCTGATCGAGACCGTGACTCTTATTTGAAGAGGCTCAATCAAGATCGTCTGCCCCCTCGTGTAAATACCTGAGGAGGCTAGATGGGAAATTTTTTGTTGTAGATGAGGATGGATTTGCATCTAAGTTATGCCTCTGTTTATTAGCTTCTTTGGTGCCGGTGACGGTGCTGCTGCTGCGGACTAAAAATCATGGAGCCTTTTCTACCTTGCCTGTAGCACCGGCCAGCAGCGTAAATTGTGAATTTTGCATTTTTTTTATACGTGGTGTTTATTGTTTTAGAGTAAATTATCATTTGTTTGAGGGAACTGTTCACACGAACTATATGGCAATGCTGTTATTTATACGCAGACTGATACATTCTTTGTATTGTGAGCAAACAGTCAGAACACTGTAATTTCTTAGCACAACTATATAAAAAGGCAGCTGTTGTACTGTATCATCACTATTGTTTCTGATGGCCCTGGGATATGTAATTGTGAATCACTTGCAACATTATATTGTTGGCTGATCGTCAGCCAACAATATAATGTAAAGGGATTGATGCGCCTTGGTCTCATGAATTGGGGAACCAGATGGCAGTCCAGTTATTGGAACTGCTGCTAGCGTATTTTCTGATGGCACTACTGTTCCAGCTCCACTAACTGTTGGTGTTGCAATCAATTCTCAAACTGTTCGTTTTTGTTGTTGATAATCACGATGGTAAAGGCACATACCATCTGGTTAGTTCACTTAGTTTCATCACATCTGCAGATCTTTGAAGCTTCCAAGGCTCAGCTACAGTTGCCGTTTTATATGAAAATCATAGTAACTATGTGCTGGTCTATCTGGACTGTAAAAAATGATGTTATCTTCAAATGCATTCCAGCTTCAATTCAGCGCTGTAAATCAATTTTCAGAACAGAATTTGATTTAGTTATCCTAAGAGCAAAAGTAGCATCCTTCCAGCTATTGATTTATGGCTAGAAGCTGTTGTGTATTTCTTTTAATTTTCTTGTTGTGTAATTCTTTTAATTTTCTTTGTATCTTGATCCTTATTCCCAGACTGTAAATTTAAACAAATTAATAAAAAAAATCCTAGTAGGGGGCTTTACCCCTCCTGTTTACCTTAAAAAAATTTATGCCTCTAGCTACGAGGACTTAGATATTATTTGTTGGCCAGAGTTTGTAGCGGATTCTTTTTGGTAAAGGGTCGTCGTATGGGCTAGCAAAGATGCTCAGAATCTATATATGTAGCGGATTACCCGGTGTTTGTTCAACAGAATCTATATATGTGCGTGTGATGCAAGTCATCTGACATGTCGGAATGGTTTGTGGCCGCAGACCGAGATGAGGAAACCTCTTTTTTCCTTTATAAATTTAACTGAAAGCCACACTCGATGAGGAATTGAAACCTCATTTTTCCCTTCAAAAATCTAACTAAAAGCCGCACTCAATGTTCTACGTACAGGATTTTTTTTTTCTTTAAAAAAGGAAAAAAATGCACGAGATATTTTTAAAACAGAAATGCTAACCATCATCTAGTTGATTTGCCGGTTGTCCTCAACCGATTTTTGGGCCTTGCGATGCAGAATCGACGGACGCGCGCAGTTGCTGCACGGCAAGGCCCATCGACGGACGCGCGCAGCTAAAACAACTAGTTAGTGGCTAAACATCTCCTTTTAAAATCCCCATCCATTGGGAGAACCATCTCTTGAATCTGTTGATGTGATGGAAGTAAGAGAAACAAGAGAGTTATATATTCTACTATTAATCTACAGTCAGGTCAAGATGCAATGGTTGAACACCTATTACCTACTAGTTTTTTTTTTCTTAAGAAAGGACGAAAAATACTTTGCCACGATTTCTATTATATGAAAAAAGGAAAAAAAAACAAGTGATAGTCCAGTTTTTTTTAATAAAAACTTAACCAGAAAAACCATACAACTAAACCAGAAATATCGTCTCTGGTCTTATTCTAGGAGCACACAATATGTTGTTTAGCCTACGCAGTGAGCAGTCATCTCGATCGGCTGGATATATTTAGATCCTTGCCTGCTAATTTTTCATTTTGCCTTTTTCCTCCCCCTTCATATATACAGTACCCTGGTCGTCTGGTCCTGCTGTTTTCTTGCTGCTAACCGGCCGCCGGACAGGCGTATCTTGTTGTTGCAATGCGACTTGCGACGGAAACTTGAACCTTCAGGCCTTGTTTGGATGTTGTCGGATTCGCATCGATCCACATGTGTTGGGGTGGATTGAGGTGGAATTTAATTCAAGTTTCACTCTAATCTACCCCAACACATGTGGATCGATGTGAATCCGACTACATCCAAACAAGACCTCAGGTGATGTCTGTGTCGCTGTCCCCGGGCCGGCCCGTTGCATTGCATTGCATTGGGGGTTGGATGGAAGCATCCATCCAATACACACACACACCGTCCGTCTACCTACGACAGAGACACGGATGAAAAAAAACGGACGGATGGTGTCACTTGCCTGCACGCCTCTACGAAGAGGTAAATGCTGAATCGAGTGGTCTCCTCTGGTTCTGGATGGATTAGGGCGCCCACGGAACGCCGCGTCGGCGAACGGGAAGACAGCGACTACTACTAGCGGTAATATACCTGATTAATGCGCGCAAGCTAGTCACAGACACATCTGTCACACGTCTCACGTGATTTCGTGTGGCTGGCAGATCTTCTCCACGTAGTAAATATCTCTGCATCCTCGCAGTGTAATTGGTAAATACGTACATACTTTGGAGATAAAAAAAAAATAAATAAATTTGATGATCGCTGCTACGATTCATTGTTTCAGCAGTTTGCTGTCTGTCATGTTACTTATGATGATGATGAAGAAGAGAGCAACAGAGGAAAGAATCTCTGGGATGCTCACATCATGTGCCAGAAACTCACATGCAGGCAGAGGGAGCAAGCTGATCAGGGCTTCATCAACTTTTGCCGTACGTGCGTACTATACTTATGTCCTTGTTGACGACAAATTATTTACACTATGGACTTTCTGAAAAGCGCGCCTGTTCGTTTTTAATATATATTTCAGTAGGGATCAGTAAGCCTCTGACCCCTCCTGTTAATTTGCTCAATGTTCTGAAAAGCTGAAACAATGCCAAATTAATGGGAGCAAGCAGGTCAGAGCAACGCAACAGCTGATGCATGATGAATTGATGGTGGTATAATAAGAACATCATCGAAATTCGAAACGCAAGGATTATTTGCATGCGTTGTCTTTGTCACCCCATCATGCATCAATTCATCGTTAACATCGATCTGCAAACAGATATCTATCACATCAGCAGAGAGTCGTCCTAGGTTGGTCATCTGATGACTCATCTCCTCCTCATCAATCACTCTTGTGGATGGATTTTCAATTCGCATCTCCCCTGGCTGACTTCGACCTCTCCGACGTTGCATGCACAGCTTGACCAGGCACGCTTGTTGCTTGTCAAGCATGACCCCCGATGCCCTACG
>Ga0182004_10003675_pt1 | contig 12234 bp, 11 predicted proteins | sample Sormic07211540_1_FD_120479 | JGI IMG/M metagenome (GOLD analysis project Ga0182004, IMG submission 120479) | Endophyte microbial communities from Sorghum bicolor roots, Mead, Nebraska, USA - 072115-40_1 MetaG | ecosystem: Host-associated > Plants > Roots > Unclassified | place: USA: Nebraska... | reverse complement strand
GGCGAGGCGAGGCGCGGCGCGGCGCCCCCCGCGGGAGAAGGCAGGCAGGCAGCCAACCAACCAGCGGCGGGCGCGGGGGTCCGGGCCGTGGCAGCCTACCCTTTTGCTTTGGGTAAACTTCTTCTGTTCTGCGTGCGCCCGAGACAGTTCGGATATTTAGCAGCTGATGACATGTGGGGGCGATGCTTCCGCGGACCCCACGCGTCAGGCATCCCCCGGCACTTTGTTTAACGCGGGCGGGCGCGTTCGGCGCGGGGCGATAGCTGACAGGCACAAATGTCGACGCACCGGCACCGCGTTACTGCTGGTGGGGCCCGGCCGGCGGTTTGTGTGCTTGCCCCACAAGGCAGCGTGATGCGCCTCCGCGGCTGTCGTCATCTCGTTTTAGCACTTCTGCTTGCCGCGCGTCCAAGCAAAGGGAGCTGCCGGTTTCTCCCTGACGCGTGGGTTCTGGGCCCCGTGGGACCACGCGGCAGTGGAAGGGGGGCTAGAGCTGTGATGCGAGACTTGCGTGTTCAGGCTAGCGGGATCGTCTGCGTAGTTGTGCTGGAGTCCTTGGTGTGCAGGTTCTCAGGTTTCTGACGTGCGCCGAGGGATGGGCACGGTCCTCCGAGATGGCGTTTTGGCGCGAGCCCGTGAGGTGTGCGGTGTTCGGATAGATGCACGGAAGCGCGGAATACCACGGGGGCACGCAAGCAAACGAACGGCGTGCGCGTGACGCCTCGTGGCTCGAGCCGAGCGACGGGAAACGCAATTGTTGCTTTGCAGGCAAAATTAATTATTGGCAGGCAATCTAGGCCTTGTTTAGTTGGCAAAAATTTTTAAGATTTCCCGTCATATTAAATCTTTGGTCGCATGTATAGAACATTAAATATAGACGAAAATAAAAACTAATTGCAAGTTTATCTGTAATTTGTGAGATAAATCTTTTGAGCCTAGTTACTCTATGATTGGACAATGTTTGTCAAATAAAAACGAAAGTGCTACAGTAGCCAAAACCTAAAAATTTTGCAAACTAAACAAGGTTCTACTACGGAGGGAGTAGAATTGATCAGAAGCTGTAGTAGTCAATGATCGTGGGCCTAGGCCTTGTTTAGTCAAAAAAATATTTGAAAATTTTGTTAGATTTCCATCATATCAAATATCAAATGTTGTAGCTCATGCATAAAATATGAAATATAAATAAAAGAAATAATTAATGAAGTCTGAAATAGAGGCTTTGTTTAGTTTAAAATATTAGGATTGTCTGTTATATCGAATCTTTGCATGTATATAGAAAGCATTAAATATAAATGAAAATAAAAACTAATTATACAGTTTACTTGTATTTTGTGAGACAAAACTTCTAAACGTAGTTAATCCATAATTAAACAATAATTATCAGATACAAACGAAAGTGCTATAGAACCTCAAAAATTTCGCGAACTAAAACAAGGCCAGAGTCCTAGGCCTTGTTAGTTCATCCCATAATTCAAAAAAAATTTCAAGATTTTCCGCCACATCAAATCTTGTGGCACATGTATGGAGTAGTAAATATAGACGAAAACAAAGACTAATTACACAGTTGATCTGTAATTTACAAGACGAATCTTAGCCTAGTTAGTCTATAATTAGATAATAATTATCAAATACAAACGAAAATGCTACAGTGTCAAAGTCTAAAAAATTTTATAACTAAATAAGGCCCTAGTAGTAGATTTTTGCAACTTCTTGATGGCAAAGGCCAATCAAAGTATCAAACAACAATGTTTGACAAAAAAATTGTAGAAATATATATAGAAGTATGAAAATGTTAAACCTACTTTTGGATAGCCAATCCAACGATACTTTTATTGCTTTAGGCCTTGTTTAGTTCTATTTTTTTTTATTTTCGGGACTGTAGCACTTTTGTTTTTATTTGACAAACATTGTCTAATCATGAAGTAACTAGGCTTAAAAGATTCATCTCGCGATTTACAGGTAAACTGTGCAATTAGTTTTTATTTTCATCTATATTTAGTGCTTCATGCATGTGCCGCAGGATTCGATGTGACGGAGAATAAGACATTATTTACTTAATTAACTTTTTTATGACAACATTTTTGTTTACTTAGTTAAACACAAACATTTTTTAAAAAATATATAGATATAAATATACTAGTGAAAGTGAGAATAATATAACTTTAAATTGTTAATTGTATATAGTGAATTCTTTGTATCTAGAAAACCTAAACGATTTACAATTAGAACTGATGGAGTAGTTAAATTAAAAGACGGATGAAGTAGAACTAGTTCATTCCAGCATATAGTTGAACATTCTTAAAAAGAAGAAAGAGAAGAAGAGCAACATGATTGAAGTATCCGTGGTGGCACATAGGATAACTGAGCCATCTACTTGTCTTAATCATGCCTGCAAAAAAAAGAAAGGATCAAGTGGCTTATCAATGTCCGCACTGGCATGTTAGTGCTGTTTTGGTCTCTGCTACGAAAAGGAGGAACTGATTGAGCCCCTCTGCATTCTCCACATGGCGGATCCTGGGTCAAATCCAAAAGCATATCCGGCAATACCACGCGGATATGCCGACACGGCCAGATCGGGCTGAAAGCGAAGAACAAAGGCCTTGCTGGACCGATGGGCCATCGGCCACATCATTACTAGCCGGAAGTCGTCGTTACTGTACTACTCCTAGTCAACAACGACTCGCGTCCGAGTCCAATCCGTTTCCTGCCACGGGCAAGGCGGGCCCAAAGAAATCACACTACTAGCCCATTACCGGAGAAAACACAGCCCATTACTGTACGACTACTTGCAACTTAGAAGTCGGTCCGACGGTTTTCCTGGCTTACAGCCCTTAAATACCCACTCTCCAGCAATACTAGCGCCCCTCCGGCACCGCCTCTGCGCACCCAACTTCGCCGAGGCAGCAACTGCAACACAAGCTCTCGAGGAGGAGTCGAGGGTTCTCTCACCGCGCCCAAGCTAAGCCGCCGAGTTTGTCGACCAGCAAGGAGCGCCCGAAACCCTAGTACCGCCGCCGCGGCCGCTGCTAAAATGCCTCGCCGCAGCCGCGAGGAGGAGGAGGAGGTCGACGACATGGAAGAGGAAGAGGAGGAGGAGGAGGAAGAGAGGGGCGGGAAGAGATCGCGAGCCGGGGGCCGCGGGAAGCGGTCGGGCGGAGTAGAGAGCTTCATCGACGACGCCGCCAGCGAGGACGAGGACGCGGATGAGGAGGAGGAGGACGACGACGACGATGATGATTACGGGGGCGGCGGCCGTGGGCGTGCCTCTAAGAGGAGGCGGTCGTCGATCCTGATCGACGACATGGCCCAGGTCGACGACGACGACGACATCGACGACGATAGTTCGGATGTCGAGCCCGGTGAGTCGCTGATTGCCCTATCGATCGGGTTCCAGTTCCAACTTCCGACCTTGTGTGTAGAATCGCTCGGTTGATCTTACCATATCCTAATCCCTAATCCGCTGAATTCACCGTGAAATTACCCGATTGTGCACCGTTTGCTTTCATTTTATGCCGTGCATTGGCCATGGCTGACAAATGCATTGTTAGATGTTAGTTTCTTCTCTGGACTAACAATGTGGACATAAGGACATTGATTCCATTTGGGAGCTGTCAGGAAACAAATGCAGATTCGTTTACTTGTCGGTTTATTATGTTTGATTTGATTCTGTGTTTTTATAAGGCCCGCCAGCTAGGTTTTTAACGAGGTTGTGTTGGTTTAGTCGCATTAGGTACGTAGTGATGGTTTCTGCAGAGCTTTTGCAACCCTCAAAGTTTAGAACCGAACTTCATTTATTTCGGGGATTTCATATTGATTTGGATATCTTCTCGAAGGAAGCACCTAGTTCCTGCTCCATAAATCTTATCAATTGTCAACATTATGTTTACACCTACCCCTGAAATACTCGAGGGCTTGTACACCCAGTTAACAGTATACCAGTGTGGAGAGAATCGTTTTCCAAGAAAATATAGGATTTCTACATTAGTTGTATCTGTTAATTATGTTGTTTCTTTTGTCATTCTTCTGTTTCTAATGGATACCGCTCAGTGCCTTAATTGGACAATGTGAATGTTACACTTAATTGATTGCTAAATTGCAATGACATTCCTTTGGTGAACCCGGATGCAGTTTACCATGACTACTTTTGTGTTGAGTCGCCGTTAGAGAGAAGCACAGGCAAGGAAGCATCTGTGTCACTGCCATGACTTGTGCACCATTTTCCTTTTATCAGGCTTTATAGACGATACTGATGCTGGGGTTGAAATTCGTCACAATGATGCGGCAAGAAGGTCTATTCCTCATTCTAGCTCTATGTTGGAAGATGATGAGGATATGCAAGAGATTGTGAGGCGACTACAAAATAGATATAAAGAAGCATCCCATTTTGATTATGACGAGGAAGTTACCGAGGTTGAACAGCAGGCTCTCTTACCATCAGTGAAGGATCCAAAGCTTTGGATGGTGAAATGTGTGGTAGGTTAGCTGCAAGTTCTAGAAGAATAAGATCTGCTCTATCATTTATTCTTTGTACATTTGAACATCACTAATATCTTATTATGACTTCAGATCGGACATGAGCGGGAAACAGCAGTTTGTCTAATGCAAAAGTTCATTGATAGGTCAGATCTCCAGATAAAATCTGTTGTTGCACTAGAACACCTAAAGAATTTCATTTACATTGAAGCAGAGAAAGAAGCCCATGTCAAAGAGGTCAGTGGTGCTTCACTTGACATTTTTATTCATTTTGGTACAGTGTTTTAAGTGAACTTAATTTCAGGCTTGCAAAGGCTTGCGGAACATTATTGCTTCAACAAAACCAACTTTAGTTCCTATAAGAGAAATGGCTGATGTCCTCTCTATTGAGAGCAAGTCTGTTGACCTTTCAAGGGACTCGTGGGTTCGGATGAAGCTTGGTATGTATAAAGGTGATCTTGCTAAGGTATAAAGGGTGATCTTTGCTGCCTCCAGTCCCTTAGAATACACGCAAGAGCCATGTATAAAGTTTTAAGAAGAAACTCATGTTTTAAGGGGTTTACAATTGAAGGATCTACTTCCTGTCCTAACAGGCTTTCTCTGTATTTTGTTTTGACTACCTTTAGGTTGTTGATGTTGACAATGTGGGCCGAAAGGTTACTGTTAAGCTCGTTCCTAGAATTGATTTACAAGTGCTGGCAAATAAACTGGTAAGTTTATTCTTATACTAGCAAAATATCTGAGTCTATTGTTCAGCAAAACTTATGTAAAGATGTACGGTATTGCATCTTCTGTGAACTGGGTAACTTTTTATAGGTTTTACATGATTATTATGTTATTTTAACACACGATCTCAGGGTTTCCTTTCTCGTGAGATTCTGATTAGTTTTCTTGCAACGATATTCAAAATGTTACTGAGGCCTACATATCTAGAGGATTTTCTATATCCCATCTTATGGGAAAAAAAGTCATGCCTTTTCTTTGTCATGCTCCTTCTTGTACTTGCTCATCAAATCGCTTTGCTTGATGAATGAATATTCTGGTCTTTTCAGGATGGGCAAGAGGTCCCGAAGAAGTCATTCATTCCACCACCTAGGTTCTTTAGTGTCGATGAGGCGAGGTGCTTTTCATCCCTCTTATTATCATTGTAATAGTGTTTTGTATTTGTATTTATTGGCTTTTGCTGTTATTTGCTAACTCGAATGAAACAGGGAGTTGCACATCCGTGTTGGCAGAAGGAGGAATAGAGATTCTGGGGAATACTTTGATGTTGTTGGTGGTTTGCTGTTCAAAGATGGTTTCTTGCACAAAACATTCTCTATAAAATCGATCAGCACGCATGATATTAAGCCATCATTTGATGAATTAGAGAAATTCAAAAAACCTGGTGATGACCTCAATGAGGATGTGGCTAGCTTGTCCACTCTGTTTACAAACAGAAAAAAGGGCCACTTCATGAAAGGTGATGCTGTAATTGTTATTAAGGGTGACCTCAAGAACTTAAAAGGCTCTGTTGAGAAGGTGGAGGATAGTACCGTGCACATTCAACCAAAACTAGCTGGGCTTCCGGTAGTTACTCGCAGACTGAGTTACTATTTTAAGGATGATTTTGTTACAGTACTTGATCAATATTTACGTATGATACTTTCCTTCATAATCACAGAGAACACTTGCCTTCAGTGAGACGGATCTCTGTAAATATTTCAATCCTGGAGACCATGTAAAAGTCATATCTGGAGTTCAAGAGGGTGCGACAGGCATGGTTGTTAAAGTGGAAGGTCATGTTTTGATCATTTTATCAGACACTACCAAAGAACATGTGAGAGATTTTGCTTTTCTGATGTGTTAATAGCTGCTTAGCGAACACCGTTTTTGGGGGTATGCTTTGACCTTTTACTGTCTCTGTTATTATAGATCCGTGTGTTTGCAGACCATGTTGTGGAGAGTTCTGAGGTCACCACAGGGGTTACCAGGCTTGGTGATTATGAATTGCATGACCTTGTTCTTCTTAAGTAAGTTGTTTTCTTTAGTGAACCGTTATTGCTCCAGTTTTGTATTAGCGAATTATATCTTTTGGTAGATATGATTGCTTTCCTTAACTATATATATCTATGGTTAGCTAGGAACTTTAGTGACTATATATCTATATCTGGATATTGTTTCTTACATGAGGTTCTATGGCATTCTTGCTAGGATCAGTTAAGGAAAGCAATTATATCTACTGAAAATCAATCCGGTAACAATTTATTCTGAATGGATATGAACTAACTCATTCCTCTCAACTTTTCAGCAATTCATCTTTTGGGATTATCATACGGGTGGAGAGTGAAGCATTTCAGGCAAGCAGATTGTATCTATCTTGTTTCATGGATTTGATGATTTATGTACTAATATATTGACCTTAATATATAACTAGGTTCTGAAAGGTGTGCCTGATAAACCTGAATTGGTCCTTGTAAAACTGAGAGAAATAAAATGTAAGATTGATCGACGCACATCGGCAAAAGATCGGTACAATAACATTGTGTCAACTAAGGATGTTGTGAGGATTGCTGAAGGAGCATGTAAGGTGTGTCTAACGTCACATGATCTTGTACTTTTCAGTTTGTATCAGAAGATATGATTGTTTTGAGTATATTTTATATATCTATTCTTTTTTCTTGACAGGGAAAGCAAGGTCCTGTGGAACATATACACAGAGGCATACTTTTTATCTATGATCGCCACTACCTTGAGCATTCAGGATTTATCTGTGCAAAAGCACAATCATGTTTCCTTGTTGGGGGGTCAACTGGCAGCCACTGTGGGAATGTATGTGCTAATATATACTCAAGAGTTGGTCAATCCTTAAAAACTGCAAACATCAATAACTATTGCATTATTTAGTTTGAAAACATGTAGTATATGTGTCTATTCAAAATACTTGCAAAATATCTTATATTTGAAGGATTTTAAGAATATATTCTTGAAGAAATTAATGGTCAAAGATACACATCGTAAAATCGTGCAAATGTTAAATATGTCAAGTATTTATGATGGGCAGGAGTATTGATGTACTTTAGAGTTTAGAATACCGTGCCTGACCATACCTTTTTGTTATCTTACGCAGTCCATGGATAAAGCAGATCCACAGTTTCGCGCTTTTGGCTCTCAAGCAAGGATTTTGCAGTCTCCAGGGAGGCTGCCCCCAAAAGGACCTCACATGAATTGTACGAACCTTTTTAAGTTGAAAAAACATCTGCTGTTATGGGCTCCAGTAGCCTATTTATTTGTCCGTAGCAAATCGAGTTAGTTCCCTTGTGTTATACAATAATGCATGCCTCCTATGTTATTCAGCTGGTGGAAGGTTTGGAGGTAGAGGCAGTGGTGGTAGAGGGCACGATACCCTGGTGAACAGATGTATCAAAATTAGATCTGGGCCATATAAGGGATATCGAGGCCGTGTTAAAGAAGTAACTGGTGTGCTTGTGCGTGTAGAGCTTGACTCGCTGATGAAAATTGTCACAGGTAAGTCTGTTTCAAGTGTACTTGTTTCTCTTATGTTTAGTTCTAATATTTATTGTGCAAATATATAGTTAAGAGGGAGGATATCGGCGACACAGCTGCTGTTGCAACACCATTTCGGTAACTTTTCATTTTTGCTCATCATCCATATTTCTATAATTCTATATATGGTTGACTTGTTTAGTTTCATTTGCTGATGAGTTGTATAAGCAGTGAAACTTGTTATTCAAGGGGTGTTGAAACACCTGTGCATCCATCTCGAACGCCACTACATCCTATTCAGACTCCGATGCGGGATCCTGGAGGTGTGTATTACATGCTTTGTTACACTCTAAGAGTAGATTACTTAAAGTTTACTTAGTAAACATTTGGCATTTTGGGAATGAACATGATGGTCCACAGGATTTGCTTCGACTGTTAATTTCATCTTCTCTTAGCATTTACCATATTTGCAAGAGTCACCTTTCCTGGGCTTCCACATGTATTGTGTTCCCTAAAAAGTTAGGAAAGCTGGACGATATGATCCCTAGTTTGATAGGGAAGTACCGTAATTCTGCTGCACCTACTTTGATTACTTGAAGAGGATTTGAGTATTTGTGGTATTCGATCTCTATGGAGGCAACCAAAATTGCCTAGTACTTGAACTGATATCAACCAACGCAACCGGATAAAATGATGTATATGTGTAGTTTCTGCCATTTTGTTGGATCATGCATTTCTTAATTTACTTTTCTGGTAACCATATTATATTATCTCTACAGCGACCCCAGTTCGAGATGTAATGAGAACTCCTATGCCTAATCGAGCCTGGGTGCCATTGAGTCCTCACAGGTCTGTATGTTCTTTTGCAGAATACAAATTAATAAAAATTTCCTAGATGCACATTGTCTTATAAGCTGATAGCTTGATCTATGAATAAATCAGCTTAAGAACATCTCGTTTAAATTTTGGCAATAGCCTCTATACTGTTGGTTGCTGACTGTTTCTGTTATTGACAGGGACAACCGGGAAGATGGAGATTCCACTTGGGCAAGCAGTCCAGCCTACCAGGTCTAGTGAGGCCCTTTCTTGTAATTATCTTGGAGATCATTAAAGTTTTTGCTGGTGACTGATTGTGTTTCTCCATCTCTGTTTTTTTCGTTAAAAAAAATCAGCCAGGAACTCCACGACCTCGACCATACGAAGCTCCCACTCCTGGGTCAGGGTGGACAAGTTGGGGTGATGCGTCAGTGAACACCCCAAGCACGAATGTTCCCTCAACACCTATTGGTCAACCAATGACCCCGGATCCTGCCTCCTATTTGGTTGGTACTCCTGGTGGCCAGCCGATGACTCCAGGCTATGGTGGAATGGAACTAATGTCTCCCGTAATAGGTTCGACCTTGCCCTTCTCTGTACTGTTGCATTTGCAGTGAAAGACATTCTACAGTCAGGATCATATTGAGCTGAATCAAGTCGTCAATGGATCATCAATCTGGAGGCACTTAAATGAATCCTTGTTGTACAAATGCTTGCAGGTGGCGAGGCTGCGGGAAGCTGGCTGCTGCCAGATGTTTTGGTGAACGTCTCCAGGGGAGGTGATGAGGTCAGCAATGCTGTGGTGAAGGAAGTGCTCCCGGTATGTGGTTACATCGGTTATGAGCGCATTGTTTCCCCATTTTTCATTTGCTTTGCAGTGCTAACGTCTCTGAGAATCTGAATTTGCAGGATGGATCATGTCGTGTATCCCTTGGGCCATTGGGTGAGGGAGATGAACTGATCGTCACTGCAAACGAGCTAGAGGTGGTCAGGCCGAAGAAAAACGAGAAGCTCAAGATAATGAATGGCCCCTTGCGCGGAGCCACAGGAAAACTCATTGGACTTGATGGGTCTGATGGCATCGTGAAGGTGGAAGGTAGCTTAGACGTGAAAATAGTGGACATGGCGATTCTTGGCAAATTGGCAGCTTGAAGAATCTGCACAGTAGAGATTATTAGTTCACGATCTAACTTAGCATAGTTTAATTGGTTGCTCAAACTGCCGTTAGCTATTGGCGTCGTTAGTTTCTGTATATGTCGTCCGGTGCTAAGAAGTAATTTGGATGTTCAAAAGGTAACTTTCACCGTCGGGTGCTTCTGGATTTGTTCCTGACTGACATGAGGTATGTCGCCGCGCTGTACAGTTCGTGTTTGCTGTGATATCGATAATATCATCCTGTCTCTATTGAGTTGTTACTCCCTCCATACCCAAAAATAATCTGACGTTTAGAACATGATTGTGATAATTAATGAGTGATTAACTAGAGATTAGTTCTCTTTCTTTGTCCCTAATAAATAGAGTTGTGGTTGCTCTCTATAAAAAAAAAAGTTAACTATCTCAACTAGCTAGTGCGTGACAACTTTCAATGCTATGACCCAGGTTCGAATCTTGGCAACCTTACTTTTTCATTTTGCATGGGTGCTGCCATGGGAGGATGGGCTAGGGACCACGTGAGAGCATGCAAGATTGTATTCGAATCTTAGCAACCTTACTTTTTCATTTTGCATGGGTACTGCCATGGGAGGATGGGCTAGAGACCACGTGAGAGCATGCAAGATTGTATGGCAAAGGGTAAATGAGTTTAAGGACACCTTCAAACCAGTAGAACGTCAAGTTTTGTAAAAACTATATGGAATCCAGAACGTCAGTTTTTTTTTTTTGGCACGAAGAGAGTACTTATTATTGGGTGCAACTTTAATATGCCAACATAGAATCAGACCCGTTAGTCTGTTACAATAGAAACCACATAGACCCGCTATTTATTCAGTACATTGACAGATATCAAAAAGGAACACTTCTTTTGCGTTGTACTACCACTATGCTTTAATGATAAGATCCAGAAAACAAGACCTACGATGTATAAATGTTTCAAGATAGTTTTTATGTGTACAGTTTACCCTATGCATTGAAATAAATAATCCTAGTAATATATACATGTATATCGGTGTACATGGTAATGGCAAAGACGAGCAATTTAAAGCAAGTTCACGTGTACTTTTTATGATTGCAGAGATCAATAGTTTAGATGTGGTTTTAGAGGGCTATTTATGTTTTTTCACAATGATAAAGTTGGTATTTTCTCTTTAAAAAATGGAATAGACCTGGGCCTTGTTTAGTTTCGAAAAGATTTCGAATTTTGGTATTGTAGTATTTTCGTTTGTTTGTGTTAAATATTGTCCAATTATAAACTAACTAGGCTCAAAAGATTCGTCTCGTAAATTACAGATAAACTGTGCAATTAGTTTTAATTTTCTTCTATATTTAGTGCTTCATGCATGTGCCACAAGATTTGATGTGACGGAGAATCTTGAAAAATTTTTAAATTTCGGGATGAACTAAACAAGGCCCTGATCGCTATTGTTCTTTATGAGTTCTAAGCAATCAAATTGATGGCGAAATATTTCAGATTATTATAATAAATTAGTATTTTATTCAATCTGATGAATGGTAAACTTTACTGTACTTAAACCATACAGGCCTTTATTAATATGTGCGTGCATTGCAGGCCTCCGCTTGAGCCTTTGTGGAGTTAGGGCACTCCTAATGCTTGAAAGTATATGTAGTTTCTATACATATTAATTTTTATAAATATTATATAAAAAATATGATCCCAATGGATAGTAATGAAACTCCATTAAAACTGGCATTATCTATGCTACCGTTGCCTTCTCATGCTACAATTTTATGCTACCTAGCCCGCACAACCTTTGCGGGTCTCATGCTAGTATATCATATGATTAGTAGTATCTGTCACCCAATTCCTCGTCGGGGGTCTCCATCCTCCGGTTATCCGCAGGTGACGGGCGTCACAGGTGAGCGATTTCGGGTGGGCGGTGACGGTCGTCGCAAGTGCGCGACACCCGCACATGGTGCGCGATGGCGAAGTGGGACGCTCCTGTCCGCTTGATTTGGGAGAATCGATCCGTCCCGCATCTGCTGGACGAGCCCATACCTCTGTGACTCTGAACCCAACCCCGTCCCGTCACAAATGAAACTCACATGTGTGCATAAATTTCAATATTTAACCCTAAATTCGTGAGCCTCTCAGTATTTGACATCCAATTCGTAAGATTTTTTAATATTTAACCCTGCGTACCTGAATTATTTCAATCTAGGGTATTTATAAGATTTTGTATCTTTTTTCATTTTTAAATATTTCTTATTACTGTTTAGCACTTGGAAAATGACTGAAGTACCCCCTGCCTCTTTATTATCCTTTAGTAAGGCCTTGTTTAGTTT
>Ga0182004_10003674_pt1 | contig 12236 bp, 11 predicted proteins | sample Sormic07211540_1_FD_120479 | JGI IMG/M metagenome (GOLD analysis project Ga0182004, IMG submission 120479) | Endophyte microbial communities from Sorghum bicolor roots, Mead, Nebraska, USA - 072115-40_1 MetaG | ecosystem: Host-associated > Plants > Roots > Unclassified | place: USA: Nebraska... | reverse complement strand
TCTCATCTGTAATTAAAAAAACGTGATGTGTTTGGGTCGGCCAACAGTTAGGTGAGTGTGAAATGAATGTGATGTTCTCTGCCATTTGTGGGTCGTCTGGCCATGGCCCCCATGAACCAGTACATACAACAAAGATGTCTTCCACCGAATGGATTACATGCATCCACGCAAGACGGCAGAAATAAAATGAACTACCATTTGCTTCTCTCTTATTAAAAAATACATAAAGTGTATGCCTCTTCCAGTTTTCGTGACAGTATAATAATATATATCCTGATGACCGTATTCTACACTCGTCCATGTGTCGCCGCCTCAACATGTACTGCTGTTCCAATAACCAGGTGACGTTTTTGGAACCATCAACCATGCTGCATCATCTCCCATGTTAACTCTAGACAGCCATGAACATCGCCCTGTAGCCCTGTACTGCCCGGCATGTAACCTAGCTCCGTCTCGGCTGCGCCCTCCTGTTCTTATTACTGGGATCTGGTAGACTTGAGGGGGTCAACTTCCGAAGCGAGGCGTGCAACATCATCACTGCAGCACATAGTCATAGGGCACCATGTTGCTCCCAGAACCAGGGGAAATGACAAGGAATGGGACAGAGCCTGGAAGTCACTTACATGCATAGCTCAATCCGATGGCATACACGAGAGCAAACTGTAGGTTGCAGACGTACAGTAGTATAGCAGTAGCTGTTAAGAAACAAAACAACTAGCCATTAGTCATTACAATATGACAGGCATGATTAAAAGTTGATTCCAGGGATAAAACCTTAAAGCTGAAAACGAGCTACAACAGGGTGAAAAACCAATGGAAGACCGAAGACCTAGCACTGTGTGTAATAAAAGTTTGAAGTCCCCCAAATCATGCCTTAACGTAAAACAGCTATATGGCATGAGCAGAATGTGTGGTCACGAGCATATCCTAGCAGTAATAAAAAACATATACAGGAAAAGAAGATACCCCCAAAAAAAAATAATAGCTAACACCAGTAACAGCCAGGTTACCGGTGGCTACCATTTTTCCCTACAGAAATATCACAGCAAGATCCTAAAGCCCGTCAGGCCAATATTTCCTATCATTTCCCCCTAAAGGCTTGGTTAGCTAGAGACCTAGAGTAACTAGCAGGTTATCCCTGGTTCCAGTTATTTCTGGTGGTATGCAGCAGGTTACTGTCAGGACCCAGCCAGATGGTGATGTCTGCAGGATGCTAGTGAGGGGACTCTTGGTACTCCCAGACAACCAAAGAAAAAAGAAGTGCTCTTGTGAAGAAAAAAAATCATTTAATGGAGTTCCTTGCTCTCCCAAAGCAGTGGGGAAGGAGTCTATTTGCCAAGCCTTTATAGATTTCCACTCAATTCAATTAAAAAACAGAAGAATATTCATGCCATAAGAGTTTCTGGAACACTTCACAAACAAAGTTACTTATGCTACAGTTAAAGGTATTTAAGAAAAATACAGAATAACAAAGTTGTGAAAGAAGACTATAAAGATGAATATAATTGACTGGAAGGAACATTAAAGCACGTAACCGCTAACCAGCTGGGTTGCATTCCAGCTCAGTTCTAGTGGAATCTTGGTTGGACTAAAGGGAATTCATTTGATGTTCTAAAATAGAACGGTGTTTTTTTTTCTTTTTGATTTGATGTCATGGGGTTTCAATAAGTAGCATAGCTTCATCTTCCTGAAGTGCCCTTAATGCCTTAACTTATTAGATGTACGATCCAGTTCACAAGAATCAATCTCTTGGTCCTTTGATTAAAAATATTTAAGAAGGGGTGGATTATATGAAACAGAATAACAGATTAGTAGGGGGCATGAGAGAATCTTGAACTTTTCTTAATAGTGCATAAATTTAAAACACAAATACAAAAGAAAAGGAAACCAAAGTATAGTTACTAATTTTTAACATACTGTACTTTTCCTCCTAAGAGCACATGATCTGGATTATCTGTGAGCAGGATGATTCCTGTTTCAGGTCTCGCAGCTGTCTAGTGTGTCTCTAAAGGGGTTGCAGCCATCATGTAGAGTAGCTGCCCCAGGTCCAGCATAGTTAGCAGACCAACACCCTCTCTCTCACCAACCCCACAATAAGGGATAAGAATCGGGTACAAGTTCAATATGCTAAATTTTGCAAATAGCGCGATATTTATAATTCTAAAAATAGTGCGATATTTTGATATCTTTAAATAAATCATGATGAACTAGATGTAGATAGTGAAGGCACAGAGAAAGCAAAAGGAGAAGTAAAGCCTAGAAGTAGATTTAATTAGCTTGTCCTAAACACTATGCTTGTATTTAAAAACACACAGGGAGGATATCATCGACATGTTAGTGAGACATAAATGGGTGTGTTACATGCACATAAATATAAATATATTCCATCTATAAGAAATTGCCACGGCACTCAGGTGTTTAGCAGTCTATTTAATGCATATTAAGGAAAGGAGAAGAATCGGGCGCCACTTCAATCTGCTAAGATTACTAAATAGTGTGATACTTGAGATCTTTAAACGAACTGCTAGATTGCAGTGGAACTAAACGCAGGGAGAAAGCATAAAAAATAGAAGTACCAAAGCCTACAAGTTAACCACAGATATGTCAGGCTTCACTCTGGCTGCTGCCCCCATTTGAACACTATTCATCGCTTCTAGTTTCTATCATCAGCCCCTTTTATTCATTAAATATATGATGCAACATTAGACTATAAAATATACTGCAAAACCATGGTGGACCCTCGTTTCCCACAGCCAATTTATAGATGGGGGCATTAATATAATTTCTCATCAAAACGCTGTTTGCCCTCTTTATATTCATAATGGTATGGAAAGAACGTCTTGACATGTTCACTATGGCATATATAAGATAAGTTACCTCGCGATGGCAAATAGAAGATTTCCCCCAAATTAATTTGGATTGTCAGGAATACAGGATGCCAATCAACCAAAACAAAACTATAAGTTAAAGTTAAGCTTGCCGTATTTCCCATCTTATTTGTATTGCTTATTTGCTTCTGATGTATTAAGAGAGCTCAGCAGATAACTTCTACATTTTAAGCAACACATAATAATCTATAAGACCATAACTAAGAGACTGCACAGTTTAGTAAATACATTTTCTAGTTGGTACATAAAACATGATATACCGTTATTCGTTTATACCATTCTACTATACAGAAATCATGAAAATGGAACTTTAGACCTGGATATGAACCAGGGAAGTAAAAAAAAAGAAACAGGGTATACTGCAAGGGAGTTGAAAAGGTTAGAGTCCTTTAGAATATTCATGAATTAACAAGAATTTCTCGAACATAGGGTAATACACGAATTCATCGGAATTTTGTTGTTCAGAGCTTTTCGATGAACTAATTGGTTGTACTGACTACTGAGCAGAGAACAAATGGTCTAAGTACATACATTTCTCTAAGCAGAGAACATTTTGTATGATAGATTACAGGTATTCTGATCTTAAAATTGCATCAATCATGTTCTTTGCTCCACTCTAGCCGTCTTAACAAATTTTGTAGCAGCATACCTAATGTCAGTGAGGTACTAATGTTTTTGCCCATATTTGCAAGATTTCAGGTACTAGAATTTGCAAGGTGTTGATTTTACTCATTCCACTTGCAACCTAACGCAATGCATGTCATCATCTATTTTGATGTTACTAATGCGAGAATCCCAATTGTCACTTCAGAGGAGAGAAAAAGCTATCAATCGAAGTGTTGGGTAGGCAGGAACATCATAGTCACCAATCTGCGCGCAGTGCAGCAGAGCCTGGGCAACCCCTGGAGCCCTGGTGGTGAGGCCCCAATGGTCACGGCAGTAGCGCACGCCCTCCCAGACGGCGAGGCTGGCCAGCATCCCCAGCAGCGCCATCGGCATCCGATACCTGCCCAGTGTTGACACAAATGATCATTCATCAAGGGAGCTGCTTCGAGAATCAAAGAAAGTGAAGGAATGAGAAACAATACATATACAGTACTAAATACATACAGGCAGCACGCGAAGACGAGGATGGTGAGCGCGGCGTAGTTGCGCGCGTACCGGCGGACGTTCTCCTGGACGCGGAGCCTGGCCTGGGTGGGTGTGGGCGGCCAGGAGTAGGACGCGGCGCCGGGGGGGCCGACGAAGGCGAGCGACCAGGACGGGGTGGGTGCGGCCAGGTCGGCGGTGGAGAGGCGCGCGAAGGGGTTGAGCGCGAGGAGCGAGGCGAGGGTGCGCGCGAAGGCGAGGACGTCGGCCGCGACGCCCGAGGAGACCGGGCCGGTTCCGGGCCTGGCGGCGGCGGAGGCGGAGGTGGAGGGGGCCGAGGTTGACGACGGCGCTCCGGTGGTGGTGGAATCGAGGAGGTCGAGGTAGCCGCTGTCCCGGAGCCAGCGATCGAGCGCAGGGTCCGGCACGCTCAGCGACAGCGGGTTCGGCTTGAAGGACGACGAGGCCGCCATTGGAGTGGAAATGGAATAACGCTGCGATACCTCACTAGAGGAAGAGGATTATCATGTCCCTCTGCGTGTGGGCCCAGGAGAGTCCCCACTCTCCAGTGGCCCCGTTCCCAGCCAAACCAGCTGACAGTTGCTGGCCAAACATAGTTCGAGCACCTTTTGGAACACAAATTTTACATCAATTGCCCAGAAATTTCAGAGCAATCAGTTACAATTCCAAAGGGGGTGTTTAAAATACCCGTGGCTTCTTTAAGTTTATTCAAATGAAATTTCTACAAAAACATAGCAGAAATAGTACCAAAATATGGCAGCAGGTATATTTCATATATTCTCCTATAAATCCATCAATGGGGTCACATACTCACAAGTTATTTACACAGAAACGTTTGAATGATTGGTACACAAAACCAAGTTTCTGTTTTCCTATGAATATGAACTATGAAGTGCTAATACAACTGCTTTCAAACTGATCCTCTTTTGATAATCTCAAACTGATATCTTTATGAAAACGACGACATGGAGCAGCAAAACATACAGTACAATTGCGGACCTAAGGATCATCAGCCGGTTGTGGCCTTCTGTTCTAACGCCAGTCTGGTACGGTCTCCGACCCCCTTTAGGGTCGTAATAATAATCTTCAGGGCCGCTCAAAAGGCCTCTGTTGAGGCGGCTCCGGGGTGCGCCAGTTTCATTGGCACTGCTGTAGAGGTTTCTATGCAGATGATTCAGCCGTTCCAGCTCCTTTTCTTTGGAATGCACATCAGTGGCCAGGATTTCAGCTTGAGCCTACATGAGAGCAAAAGAAAGAATTCAGTTTGAGAAGGTAGGAGCCACTACCCTTCACAAGACGCAAAGGCCGAGGATATAGAACTGACTTGCTTAGATGTCAACTGCTCGATGAGGCTATGTAGTTGTCTCTCCAGGACCTTCTCTCTTTGTGCTGCATATGTAACAGAAGAAAAGCTAAAATTCATAGATTCATAAAAGAAGAAGCAAATATGCAGCAGGAAGCAGGCATAACTGTGCTAAGGTGTAGGATAATTGCTTTCCCTATTTATACCTTGGCAGAGCATCACAAGATTCCTTAGACGAGCTTTATGAATTAGAGAGAACTAACTTTGTTAAAGCTCCAAAATGAGAAACAATTTGCTATCACAAGTTCACAACACCAGCTATTCATTGCCGGCCGCTTAACAAGGAACTGAGCACTTATTGTACCACCACCACCACTCATTCAGATAACACAGTTAGCCCAGAAGGCAAAATTTCGTAATTCTATGATGGAGAGATCTTACTCCCTCCAAACATGAAAACCGAAATTCAACAATTGGAGTAAGCTTACTCTTAGAAACATGAGGTGTAGCCATGAAGGACATTAACACCCTGGATGCGCCCAATTAATGTGCTCATAACAGGGTAATTTCAAGAGAAAATGCCTAGTTCTTCTATGCCTTCAAGACTGAGAATTTAAAAAGAAAACTTCTCCCTACCAAGTTAACCAATAAAAATTGGGTGATGAGTGCTGTAAGTAAGCAATGATCTACTAGTATACATAGAAGCAAGGTTCAAACAAATATAACCATTCTGTGTTCTTCCAAGATTCAGAATATACTGTATCTCTTAGCAGTTGGCTTTTTTAAATAACACTTTAGCAATTAAAGAGATGACCAATAAAAAATTTGCTAAACTGACTCATAAAAAGTTAAATCTGATATTAGAAAAGCATTTCATATGATAGAAAACATTGGAATTATTTATGTTACTCATGGTTTGGCGTCTTTTCTCGTTCACACGTAACACTAACATAACTGGCATTATTTGCATAGGCACTTTTGGCCCCTTCACAATCACATGTTGCCAATCGTTTTTTTTTTAAAAAAAAAAAGAAAAAACATGGGGAATCCAATCAATGAAAATATTGACATGCAGAAAAGTCTAAAGTACCAGGAGTGGGTTTCTTTAAAGATTCTTCTTCAACCACAGACCACTCTTTGTCTAATGCTTGCACCTTGTTATCCAATAGTTCCTGTGAGGTGGGAATAATTAAAAAAAAGACTCCGACGTTCCATTCGAAATACAGAACATAAGAAGAGTCAAAAGAATAATGTACCAGCTCCCTTTTCTTCTCCTCCAAATCTTTAGATTTAAGATTGATTGCTGATTTAGCTTCCAGTAGAGCATTTTCAGTTGTTCCAGAGGCTGCTGTTGATGCTTTATGTTGAGCAGCTTCCTGCTCCTTCAGAGCATTTTCAAGCTGTGTCTTTAAATTATGCTCCGTTACTTCCATTTCCTGAAAAATTAACATATTCTATTAAAGTGATGTTCGGAGTGGCCCTATGCTTTGCATGGAAAAAACTATATGCAGAAAGGCAAACATAAACAGCATTTCAAAGGATACCATTCAAGTGAAGAGTACGAGTTAATGAACATCATACATACATGGCTCAAGCATTAGAAAGCCCCACACAGGCTGATTGTGACTTCATGATACTCATCGAACAGGACAACATGGATTCCTCATAAATGAGTTTAAAGTAATTCCTTACTGATGCAGAGACAAACTCACAATTTTGTTTTAAGGTATTGATGACCTCTGCCTCAATGTTCCGACAAATTTATCATTCTTTCAACATTTGTGTACAACAAAATGAAGAAACAAACAAATGATGTAGTAGGATGGTAAGCTTGTTTGCTCAACAAGACATAATCAAGGGATCTATGATGCAGTTTTGCAAACAGAAACAATAACAACATCACCATGGTTTACCTATCAGAATTGGTCAACAACCTTCGACCTAAATCTTTTTCACCATTAACAAGAGCACTTGATTGAGGAGATATCTAGTTCTTTCATATTTAAATGTAGGTCTTGTCCACGGTATCTTACATATGCTTGGCAAGTAGTAACCTCACAATGGGAAGAACTGATGACACTTAAGTAACATGAAAAAAAAAACATGTAATATGCGGCATGTGCTTACTAACACGGTAACACCTAATATAGAAGAGTATTAGATAGTGGAAAATAAGACACGTAAAAAATGGAAAATGACATGAAGGTAAAACAGGGTTGTTAAAAGGTATGGTGGTGTACCTCCAGATTACTCTGAAGCTGACTGGCCTCCATCTGTTTTTCCTGAATTTTGTGTTTACACTCTGATATAGCTTTCTCATAGGCTGCATTTTCTTCTTGGAGAGTTACTTCTCTTTGCTGGGTCTACAGAAAGTTTACAGGATCTGTTAAAGAAATCTGCATAGGAACGAACACTCAACTATCCTAGTGACTGTAACTTTCAAGTAATCGTTTAGCAATATAGTTGAACTTCAACCATTCTTGTAGGCGGTAAACACACCAATACTACAATTGTTACATCAGCTGATCGATTCAGAAAATTTTCCAACTTTGCAGATTGCTGACAAGTAGAAATGTGCATAAGCAACTAGTGTCCCTAGAGAAACTGAGCACCCTAACAAATATTGTCATCTCCCATTCAAAATGATGGATATGAACAGACATCATAGAGGCACAGCTGTTTTCCTTTATATTTTTCAATGTAATAAAACCTGCAGCCAACGAACCATCCAAGCACCTAACTAGATCCAGATCCACGAACTGCGCTCCTGAGCCAGATCAATGGGGCTGTGCAAAATTAGTTTCAGCACTACTATTCCCTTATTAACGATTATTATCATGGTGACCTGTCGTGCTAAAGGGCATAAAAAACGTCCAAGGGGAGGAACACGAAGAACAGGAGCTAAGCCAAAGGGTTGTGCGCACCTGCTCCTTGGTGGAGGAGTGTGCGTTGAGCTGGAGCGCGAGCGCGGCGGAGGACGCGAGGGAGTGGGCGTGGAGGTGGGGCAGCCGCTGCGCGACGTGCGGCGGGGGCACCCGGAGGCGGAGGTCCTGGATGGAGCGGCGCAGCGAGGCCGCCCGCGCGTCCAGGTCGGCGGCGCGGAGCCGCTGGGCCGGGGTCATGGCGGCCGACGCCGCGGCGCGCGCGTCGTCGTCGGCCTCGTCGTCGCTGCCGCCTGCCCCGCCGACCACGTCGGCCGCCCACGCCAGGATCCCCGCCATGGGGACGACCGGTCCTCCCTCAGGCGGGAGAGAGCAGCTCGGGATTTAAACGAGCAAGCGAGCACGGATTCGACTAGCACCGCCGAGGAATTGTCGCTGCAGATTGCAACCAAGATGTGATGAAGGCGTATGAAATGAGTTGATGGCTCTAGTTGTTCCCCCTCGAGAGATCAGCGACTTCGGATTTGAACAAGGGAACAGAATGTTTGAAACGTAAGCGAACAATTCGTAAAGAGAGTGGGGAGAGATCGGCAGGGAGAATGATAGGGAGGAGAGGAGAAGTCACCTCACAGGCTCGCCGTCGCCGGCAGCAACTACAGGCGTCGGCGTGGAGGGCGTGGCGCTGCCGTGCGTGCCCGCCGGCGCGTCCAGCGAGCGATGCGGGTGGCTAATGGGCTACCGGGCTTTCCTGGCTAGGCCTGGAAGCGAGCGAGCGAGCGATCTGCGATCGTGTGGGATGCGTCGGCATTTTGGGCTGGGCCGTATCCTGTCATTAGACAAGGCCTAAGGGAAGTTAGCCAGGCCCATTCCTGCCAAGGATATGATTTCCCTCAAAAAAAAAAAATGATTCGGTGATTGTGATTCCCTCTAATCATTTCTTCTCCTCTCACCCAGTGCTAGCATTTCAAGAGAAAATGAACAGCAGTCAACGGATCTGATGTTCTGAGCTACTGCTAGAATCAGAGCACACAAGTTGGGGGCGTCAACTAAACTATAGATTCCTGCTGCAACAAGAACAAGAAGGCAGCAATGGCGTGGTGAAACACATAACGTTTCGTTCCCTTTGTGACCAAGGAATTTTCACAGGAATGACACAGAAATTTTACAGAGACCAGCTCAATTATTGCAGAAGAACCAAGAACATCAGAACAAATGTAGTAATCCAATCCCGCTTGATTCATTCAGTTGTATAGATTTGATTTGCCTCAACAAAAAGTCAACTCTAAGTTTACATGCCTCTGCACTGCAAAGACGACGCCGGCAGCAATGGCACCGCGAGATGCCGTGCCGTCGACGACCAAAATGGATCCATCCCGCCGCACTGCGCGCTATAGCTACTAGTCGACTACTCCGTAGGATCTATCTGCCCGCGACGGCCCCGCGCGCGGCGGCGAGCTCCGCGGCGAGCGCCTGGACCTGGGCCTGGTAGGCGCGGGCGAGCTCCAGCGCCTCCACCTCGGCGTCGCCGAGCTGCACGCACAGCCGCTCCTCGGCCTCCTCCGCCGTCTCGGCGCGCCGCCGCGCCGCGCCCAGCTCTAGCCGCAGCGCCTCCACCTCCCGCTCCAGCTCCGCGTTCCTCCGCCGCAGGAGCTCCGCCTCATCATCCACTACAGCACCGACGCTCTTCTTCTTGTTCGCGCCCGCCGCCCAGGACGGCGCCGCGGAGCCGATGGAGATGGATGGCGCCATCGAAATCGATTGGATTTTGATGGGATGGACTCCGATCGGGCTGAAGCAGAGCTTGGCTTGCGGGAGGAGGACGGGACGGGAGGTTGCAGCCGCCGCGCCCGCGCGTTGGTTAGTTTTTTTGGTTGCTCTGCTGGCTGCTGCTCTGCTCTTGTGCTGGTGTATCTGGCTGCGAAGGGGGACGGGTTATTTATCGGTGGGGGCGAGGGCCGGGAAGGCGTCCAGGTGCAAGGCACCGGGGGGTTGTGAGTGTGTGAGGACGGGAGCGCTGACGCGGGAGGCATCAGGCCATCAGCAGTGACCCCGTCGACGGACGTTGACCTGTGAGGTGAGAGAAGCTTCGCGAGGCCGAACCGCCAGCCAGCCAGCCGCCAAAGGGTTGGCTTGGCTCTGGCTCGTCGCCGCTCAGCGGTGGCTGTGGCGACTGGCGGCGAGCAGCCGAGCACCAGCACGCCGGCGTTCCGTCGCCGCTTCGGGCCTTGGGCGCGCGTGGACGGTTTTGGAAGATGCTCTGGCCACGGCCCCATGCGCACAAGCTGCTCCACACCTCTCGCCAACCCTTTCGGTTTCAAAATTTTGTCGCAACATGCAATGGTAGTAGTGTGAAGCTGGTATCTAGGCAAGTTGTGGCATGACTTCATTGTTGTGTAGTGAGTGATCAGTTAGACTTGTCACAGATGCCTAAAATTAGACGTGGCAAAATATGGACGGCAACCAAACATGTTCATCATATTATATTTTATTGAAAAAAAATAAATTCTAGAATAAATTTAAAAAAATACTCCATTTATTTTACATTATAAGTTTATCTTGCTTTTAGATGCAATACACTCTTAATCTTAGAATAAGTGCCATTCTCATCATCCAAAAAGTCAAAAAATTTGTAACTTTGACCGAATATATAAAAAATCATTAATATTTATGTGCATAATAAGTATTATTAGATTAATTGTTAAATATTATTTTTTATAATTAACTTATTTAAAGATATAAAATATTTGACATGCACATAACTCAAAGTAACACTTATTTTGGAATAAAGTGAGTAATATATAATTTTCACGATATATCTAGACACACGGGTGAGAGAGAATAGTTAGTGCATACTTCTTCTGTGCAACCACTCCTCGCGATAAAAGCCATAATGGCATGTTTGCGGTTTGGCATGTATCGCATAGATTTTGGCTCACGTGTACTCAGTCGGTCCCAAAAAAAAAAAATACAACCATAAGATTCGTTTAAGTTAAACTAGCTTATTTATGACTAAGTTTATGCTAAGTATATCTTTTATAAGTTTTTTATGAAAATATTTATAATTAATTTTATTTCATAAATGCCAATATTTTCTATATTATTCTACTATAAAGCTCTAAAACTATTTGATTTCTCAAAAAATAAGAATTGTATTTGTGAACGGATCCATGATTTACTGATTGGGGACTTGATTACCCACAAAAATCGAACCTATGTCAGCTTAAAACCTCTGTTCACTTTTCCAAAGGGAGAAGAAGGAAGAAATCAGCAGAGGAGCACATTTTCCTTTTCGACTCCAGTTTAACCCGAGCCATCGATCTTAACATCCAGCGCCCAGAAACGCGCGCGGTCGACCCGTGGTGAATGGTGCGGGGAAGCGAGACGTGCACGTGCACCGCCCCGTTATCGCCGTGCTGCTCTGCTCCGCTCCTCTTCGAGAGGCGCACGCCGCGCCACGGCGAGCCACAGCCACTCCACTCCCACTCGGCACCGGCACCGGCACGGCGGCGACATGCTCCCGCTCATCTCTCCTCCGCGCCCTGGTGCCGCAGGGCCCCGCGCCATCGCCAACGCAGGCGCCACTGCCCCCGCCACCGCCAGGCCGGCCGTCATCCTCCCAGTTGCGCCCTCTCCCTCACCTTCTCTCCCGCTGCTTCCTCTTGCCCTCTCGCCCGTGTGCGTGACGCGCGGCGTGTTGTCGTCGTAGTGGCGCAGGGGCTCGGGAACAACACGGGCGACTACGCGCGGCTCGCCGCGGCGCTACGGGACGACCACGGCCTCCCCGCGGCCGTCGTGGCGCGGGTCACCCGCCCCGACTGGCTCCGCAACGCCGCGGGCCTCGCCGACGCCAGCTACTGGCGGGGCACCCTCCGCCCGCGCCCCGTGCTCGACTGGTTAGTGCTGAACCCTCCCCCCCCCCCCCCCCCCCCCCCCCCCCCCCCCCCCCGCCCCCCCCCCCCCCCGGGCCCCCCCGCGGCTGCGCGCGGCGTCCCCCCCACCCCCACCCCTCTCCCCCCTACACCCCGACACCCTACCCCCTCACCCCCAACCCCC
>Ga0182004_10003673_pt1 | contig 12236 bp, 8 predicted proteins | sample Sormic07211540_1_FD_120479 | JGI IMG/M metagenome (GOLD analysis project Ga0182004, IMG submission 120479) | Endophyte microbial communities from Sorghum bicolor roots, Mead, Nebraska, USA - 072115-40_1 MetaG | ecosystem: Host-associated > Plants > Roots > Unclassified | place: USA: Nebraska... | reverse complement strand
CTCTATTTGCAAAGTTAACCAAATTGCAAACCTTATTTGCAAAACCATTGGAGAGGTATTTTCTACTCTTTTTTGCAAATAGAGCAATGCAAAGTTTGTTTGCAAAGCCCTTGGAGATGCTCTAACCATGCATCTCCGTTTTCTCATGTCAAAGATGCATGCATTCTTTGGTGGTATACCCACTTGCTTGTCACTTGATGATATACCTTCACTTCACAGAGGTTAATATTACTGCTGCATTTCTGGATGATAGTAGGTGACTGAAGAGATTAGTTAGTACGTACCTTTTTCTGATCATGTCAAACAAGTTGGGCTTCAGCTTTGCAGCTGACAACTAATACTGACGTGTTGGCAATATAATGCAACACACATCCCCCCATCCATTTGACCACCAATTAAGACAGTGGAATTACATAGTACATCTTTAATTAGTGGTAATAATAAGCGATGAGTATAATGGAGTGGTTGACGGACCAACAAGCAAAAATGGCACGCAAAAGTCTTCCAGGCCGGGCACTCAATCACAAGGGGAATGCCGAATACTACTACTTCAGGTAGCCCTCATGGGATGTTCTTTGATCGATCAATGTATTGTAAACTAATCCAAGGACCATGCATGCGATTCAATAATAATCTTGCAATGCCAAAGCTCTTCGTTCTGGATCGGCCAGTGGACTTGAAACTGCAAGTAGTATAGTAATATACTCCTACTTTTGACGCTCCCAATGCGCGCGACTAGGCGTACGTATAATATGTCGGATATTGACCACTGCTAGGTGGTGGTTCCTGTAGTTTAATACTACTAGTACGTACAATACAAACTGGAGTGGTTGGCTGATGCTGAATTGCATTGCGCTGGGGGGGTTTTCAACGCTGACAAACGTCGGAACGCGTCAAATTTGTTCAGTTGTGTCGTCGTGCAGAGTGATCCGCCGATCATCGATCAGGGCATGCAGCATCATATGCATGTGCTCCTAGCTAGCTTGTCCCTCCCTGTGTGCCACGCTGTGGCGCTTTGCTTTGCTGCTGCAGACGCGTTAGGTTGCTGGTCCGGACTGTACGTCTCTGCGGCTTGAGAGTTCAGACTAGTGGATCCAACCCAGTTGCTGGCTGCTGCTGGTTTTGCTCAGCATGCAGCGCGCCATGCGTATAGCTAGGGAGCGTGGATGGTGAGAGGAGAGCTAGCAGGCGCCGTGTTCGTACGTGTGCTTTGAATTGAACGCAGCGCAGGTTTGGACTTGTGTGTGCCAATGTTTTCCTAAACGCTAAACGGTAAACAGTCGGTCACCTGCCGTTTAGCCATTATTCAGGCTAAACAGTCCATTAAACGGACTAAACGGTCAATTAAACAGACTAAACAGATGATTAAACGGAAACAGTGTACCATTGTGTAGCGTTTACACGGCGTTTAAACGGTCTAAACGGCCGTTTAGGCGAACAGCTGTGTGCTCCTGCAGGGTCAGGTCAACCATGTAACCGTACAGCGTCAACAACTCTGGCCTTATTGCGCAGTGCATGCATGCGTTACCCCCTCTCCGTCGGCGGTCCATGCATGACTTTGACCTCGCCCCATCGCATTCAGTTCACAGCAACAAGCTAATAAGTCCGGGTGATCCCTGCTAGCTCCTACGTACGGCTACGGGTTAAGAAAAACATAACTCCGGCAAGCCATCTATATACAAGAAAATATGCTCTCACATGCTGAAGCTGTAGTGTTATGCACCCTGCTCTATAAATAGCCATGCGTAAGAGTAGATTTTAAGATTGATAGTTTCATATGACACTCTCACATAACTTTGAAATATGTACAATAGCTTATCTCTTGATTAAAAAATAGCTTTTCTCTGTCTTATATTAAAATATAAGATAAATACTTAAAAGCTAGTTTAAAAGTCAATTGTTGGAGCTGCTCTAAGTGATATATGTATGGTGTCAAGTAGAGGAACCAAGCATCTCGTGATCTACTAGAGATTGATCTTAGCCGCCAGATGACCAAAATTGATAATCTAAATCCGCTGTTGGACAGTTAACCTTGATTGACGGTCTCTAAATAAGTATTGTTCTCGCTTATCAAAAAGTCAGACTATTTTAGCTTTGACCAAATCTAAATCCACTAACTATTTCTCTTACACATGCCAAGGTGTTTATCTTTACAGTCCACTATCATTTGTCACTAGCGATTTCTCTTGATATGCAAGTTGTCTACCTCAGCAATCCGCTATCGTTTACAATTAAAGTTCAGTTCCTGCACTACCAACACTATACATATATATTTCTCCTTCATTCCTACGATGACGCGCGGAGAATCCACATAGTATATATTAACATTTGTAGTACATAATTAGTACCGTTACATAGATCGCTGAATCGTTTTTCATAATAACTTTATTTGGAGATATAAATATTATTAATAATTTCTATAAATTTAATCAGACTAAAAGAATTGACTGGCACGAATACCATAACAGTATTTATTTAGAGACAGAGAGAGCAAACTCCTAGTCTATGTAAAGGAAAGAAAATTTGCTTCTCCATTTGCCAAGATAGGTAGGTGTGGATTCACAGTAACCTTCCCCGTCCAGCTCTTGCCTTGATCAAGCAAGATGGGTAGCTTAACTCGTGAGTAATCGCCTCGGTCCCATCTTCTGCTAGGGAGGACAGCGTGCATTGTAAAACAACACCCCATCCCTGGTGCACCATGGGCGTGGCGTGTCGTTGTAACTCTAAAATTTTCTCGATCTTAATAAAATGATACGCAGACCTTTTACACACAGAGAAAAAAAATAGTAACCTCATCTTTTTTTTACCCCACCCACAATACAAAAGGGGCATGATGGAATCACCACGTAAGGGTAGTAGACTTGGACGACGTTGAGAGTAACCAGGCTCCGTGAAGGGAAGAAGTGAATCCAGATAGTTGGGGCGTCGTTTTCGCTGGGTTAAAGTGAAAATGTCGCATTGCTTTTGCTTGGATTGGAGTAAGCAGTAACCCCGTTGATTGAGTGGCGGTGGACGCAGCATCTCCTCCTCCGTCTCCGTCGCCGTCGGTGAGGGCGCGAGGGACGGGAACAGACTAGCGAGTAGCGAGAGGAGAGAGCCAGCCGGGGTACGGTGCTGGCTGGCTCCCTGGTTTCCTTCATCATTTGATAGGATATATGGCGACGGCCGCACCCAGATTCTGGCTCCAAATTAAGGCCACGGATCCGATCAGCCTTTGTTTATATATGTTACTAGTACCAAAAAGAAAAAGACTGATATCTAGAGGGAAACTGTTTTGTGATTGTGAACGGAATGGGAATTATTCTAGTTTCTAGAAGAAATCCAGGAAATATGTATTATATGGATGATGAGTCGGTTCCAGAGCAGCAGCAAATGGTAGAGAGTGAGTGAGGAAATGTGGTGATGTGATTCCTGCCTGGGCTTTTGTTACCAAATTAAGGAGCATGGGAGATCTGCCGTCGGCAGAGGAGATCCCCGGCGAGAGCGACGCCCGGCCCACCTACCGAAATTCCCGGCGATCGGTGGCCGGTTGCGTTGGAGTGGACTGGGATTGGATTGGATTGGATTGGATTTACCGGCACCTGCACCTACACCTGCGCGAATGACGATCATGCATGCTGGATGCCCTGCCCTGCACTGCACCAGACGGCAGACGCGTCGTCGTCCCAGCTCCGCCTCCGACCGACACCGCGGTCAGGATTCCCGGAGAGAGCCGTACTACTACTAGGTCGCCGTACGTGGAAATGGAAATACCCCCTCCGATCCTACAATTCCCCATGCATGCCCGTACGAGCGGTGCACATGATGATGGCAAAACTTTGGCGTCGGTCGGGTCGACCACACCACACCACAGTTGGCTGGCAGGTCAACCTCCGAAACGAAAAGCGTCGCACGGCATGCACATGCTTGCGGCGCGGGGTGCCAGACTGCCAGTGCCAGTGCCTGAGGGGCGCCTGGCGGTAGTGCCACCTCCGACACCCTCCCAGACACGCCGACGGCCACCCACCCCACGCGGTTTCCCCGTCCGTCCCCATCCATCGACATCGTCATCCCTTTCCCTTCCAACTCGCTGCGCCTCGCCCTCGCCTCCTATAAACTCAACTTGGCACTCCACCACTCGCCTCCCCCTCCATTTCCTTCTCAGCTCTGCTCGATCGCCTAGCTAATCAAAAGGTCCAACCGTGCGTCGTCAGGAAAACACAAACAACACCACTATTATGGACGCCATGTCCTGCCTGCAGGCGGCGCCGCTGCTGGCGACCCCCTACACGGACGCCGCCATCGCGCGGGCGCTCCACTTCACCACCACCACCATGTCAACCCACGACTCCTCCTCGTCTTCCTCCTCCCTCTCTCACCACCACCACTCGCCCCTTCTTCTCAGCGCCCTCGCCGACCTCCCGTCGCCCTACTACTACGCTCCGCCACCGCACGCGGCCGCCACCTGCTGCGACTCCGTGCTTGTGGCCGACTCGCCGCGCCGCCGCACCTCGCCGACCCACCGCCACAACCATGCGCCGGCGGGAGCGCGCGCGGGGAAGCGCCGGTCGCGGGCGTCGAAGCGCGCGCCCACCACCTACATCAGCACCGACCCCGCCAACTTCCGCCTCATGGTGCAGCAGATCACCGGCGTGCAGGCCGGGGTGGACGACCTGCAGGCGATGCTCCAGGTCCAGCAGGCGCTCGACGCCGCCGCGCTGCTGCCGGCGGCCGACGAGGCGTCGGCGCTTCGTCAACACCAGCTCCAGCAGCAGCCGTGCTTCCCCACGCTCGACTCGTGGAACGTCTCCAACGTCGTCATGTACGAGACCAACAGCGCGGAGATGCTGTGAGCAGCCACCAGCGGCCGGGTCAGATGGATCACAGCGGCGGCGGCCGCCGGGGGATTTATATATAACTCTCATGCGTGCATGTGCATGCATTGCCGGCCCCGGCCCGGCCGCCACCAACGTAGATGCATGCATGGCCGGATCGAGGAGGGAGGGAGGAACAAGCTAAGCCTAGTATATAGCGTATCTGCTGTACATCTAGCTTAGCATGCATATATGCATCTGTCTGCAGTGTCGTCGAGACGTACTGTACTAGCTAGCTCCAGATTACCGTACGTGTACGTACGTACGAGCTGGTGCCGTAGTAGTAGTAGTAGTAGCTTCTAATTTACCAGCAATCAGCAGCTTTCAATTTGTATGGTTCATCAGGATAAGCTAGCTAATCAAGGCAGCTAATTAAGCTAATTTTATACCATGCAGTTCCATTTCGCTCGATCCGTTCATATCCAATGATCGAACGAAGATCGATCAAATAGATGCAACAAAATACTAACTAGTACAGTACACATTGGTAGCACAACAACGCCCGTAACACACGCAAGAGCGGAGTAGGTAGCCCAGCTACTGCTAGTCGAAAATGTGTGATGTGAGATCATATCATCAGTTGATCACTTGAGATCTAGCGTCGTTGCGTGCTTGAAACGTAACGGAAATCTAAGCATAGAGCCGGCCGGCCGGGCATTGATGCCGGAGCTGGATGGCCGGCCGGCCGGCGCAGCAAGTGCAGGGAAGAAAGCAACCGGCCAGCCCGGAGCGGCAACGTACGACATTCATGGCGATGTACGGACGGCAGGCGCCGGAGCTTCCGGCATCGTTGTGGTCGTCGGGCGGCGGGTCGGGGCGGGGCAGCTTGCATGCAAGGAATCTTGTGGGAGCTTTTGCACCATTCCATTTTGAATTGAATACAGTTCCAACACAATTTGGACATGTTTGGTACAGCTCACAGCAGCTTCATGAGTTGTTGTGAGCTGTTTTTTTACTAAACACTTATTTCCAAAACAACTTCATGGGTGAAGCTGTTTTTCCCCTCCTCCCACAAAGATATAAGTCGAGATGAAGCTGAAAAAAACAGCTTATTGTAGCTCTCTCCCTCATTTCTCTATCAACTATACATGAAGTAGTCGGTGAAGCTATTTTGCCAAACAATTTTTCCAAAACAACTTAGCTTCATCTAGAAAGTCATTCATGGAGCTATTTTCTAAAAAAACAACTTTACTAGTGAAGCTGACCTGTACCAAACAAGCCCAAAGTATATAGCTTCGGTTCTTTTTTTTTTTTTGCCTCTGTACTGCGCTGCAGCCGTTGAGTATTTGATGTCCGATCCGACACTGTTCATATATATAGGATAGGATGTAGTACATTAATTTTTGCACTGATTTTTTCTTCCAAATTTGATTGAATTTCTGAAAAAAAATGCATATGTGTTGATTCCCAAAGGAAGAAAAAATCGCATTCTGTGATCGGAGGAGACAACGATCGTGGGGCGGCGCCGGGCGGGGATTATATCGACCTGCTCATCTGTCAACCTGTGTACAGTGAGTAGTACGTGGTGTGCCGCTGGGGGGTCCAGTCCATGCTGTCCGTTGAACTTGAAATTGTAATCTGCTTCTGTTTGTACCGGGCCTTGACGAAGAGGTCCATCGTCACCCAACGGGCTATATATTATGGGACGGCTTTCCGGCCCAAGAGCCATCTATGAGTGAGATGGATCTGTGCGTTTGTTTTCCTCTGCATTTGTATTCTGACAGTGTTCTGAACTTCTGACACAGCGATTTTTTTATTTTTAGCCCAAATTTGAAACAAATTCTAAATTTGACCCTGTTTGAAAAGTTTTTCTAAAACTAGACCGTTTGGCCCTGCCACCATGCATGACGGGGCAAATTCACAGCATCCCGCCATGATTCACGGCAGGTTGCCTCTAACCCGCCATGATGGAAGGCAGGGTCCACGTCAGCACCACTCGCCAGCCAGCGGCCACGTGGACACCCTACCCCGCCACCATGCATGGCGGGGTGCTGTGAATTTGCCCCGCCATGCATGGTGGCGGAGCCAAACGACCTAGTTTTGAAAAAAAAAATCGTAACCAGGTCAAAATTGAAATTTGTTTTAAATTTAGGTTAAAAATAAAAAAAAAAAAATCGATACAGCCAGAGATTGAAGGAGCACAATTGTGCTTGTCATGTCAGCAGCTGCATTTTCATGCATCACCTCAACACTGTTTAGTTTTCATTTTTCAAAGATTCTTCATCACATCAAATCTTTAAACGCTTTATAAAAACATTAAATATAAATAAAATAAATAAATAATTGTATAATTTATCTGTAATTTGCGAGACGATTTTTTTGCGCATTGTTAGACCATGTTTTGACAATAATTATCAAATACAAACAAAAATACTACAATAGTTAAATCTAAATTTTTTCACCAATTAAATAAGGCCGAACGGGTCCCATTTCCATCACCACAGAAAATGGAAAATGTTTTTTTTTTGCAGCCGTTCATCTCCCATCCCTGCGATCAGTTCAGATCAGCTCCTTTTTTTTTCAAAAAAAAAAGAGTTCACATCGGCCCCGCGCCGGCGGGTCCCACGCGACAGACAGACAGACAGACAGACCCAGGATTCGGCCACGCACGCACGTTGTCGCCTTTCCCGTCCGGTCCCACTCCCACCCACGCCGGGACGCACAGGCAAGCCACACCACACCTCCCTCCCTCACGCACTGCTGGCCTGGCTCTGGGCTCTGGCTGGTTGGCTTCCCCCTTCCCCCTCTCTCTCGCCCGCCTCCCAACCCAACGCTCCCATCCCATGCCGTCACCCCCGCGGCTGCGGCCGCCGCCGGCGAGTGTGCGGGCCTTCCTGGACGCGCACTTCGCGTCCCCCGACGACCTCGCGGCCGCGCCCGCGCTCGCGGAGCTCCTGCGCCGCGAGTGCGCCGGGCTCGACGCCTCGCTCCGCCGCGCCGAGGCGCGCCTCGGTGCCGCGGCCGCGTCCTGGCTCGCGCGCTCCGCCGAGGCCCGCGCCGACCTCCTCCGCGTCCGGTCACGAGGTTCGTTCGCACGTTCGCTCCCCTCAACAGTAGTGAACCCTAGCTGCTGGATGGGGTTTTAGTCCCGGTGCCGCGGGGGCGCTGAGGCTGAGGCTGAGGCTGCCCGTCCCCTCCACACTCCACACTCCACTGCTGATCCGGCTCGGTTTCCTCTTTCTTTCCTAGGGGTGCGCGTCCGAGCGGAGGACGACGGCGCCGAGGCGGCCAGGACGGTGGGGCTGCCGGCGCTTGTGCGGGAGATCCAACGGATCGACACCATCCGGCTCTACGCGGGTCAGCATCTCTTCCTCCGATTCATGTGGTGTGGACGTTTACATGGTGCCACGGGCAAATACAATGTGACTGGTTATAGATTACATACGAAATTGGTTGCTACCTCATGCTTACGGAGCTAGGCCATATGAGTGTGTTCTGGAGCCTGCGTTATAGTTACATTGTTGCTGCGCGATGGGCCTTTTGGTAACTTAATTAATACGTGATTTATTTCCTGCAACAGTATAATCTGGTGATCCTTTTTTGTGTCCACTGGGTTTGTCAGCGCTGAAAAATATCCATATCACTGACTTCCTACAGTGCTGGGAAATGTAGTCCTCATGATTGTGATGAATGTAGAAGCTTCTGTGTTGGTTTCAGTACCGGTCTATGCACATGAAGGTTCGGGCCACATAAACAAGTATAGTAAGTTTGTATCCGAGTCCATCGACATTATCTCGTAGTTTAAACACTTGCTCCTGGCTGTACCAGTTCATAGTTTGATTTTGATTTCATTCCCCCTCTGCATCAAACTCTGCTCACCTTTGCAATTTGCTACGAGATGGGTTTCTGTTGTCTGCTATTGTTTGTCACTATATCTTCTTTGAGACCTCTAGCTCTGTATGGTGTAGAAATGTATAGTGCTTTCTGTAACTTTGCTATGCTGACATTCCAGAAGCTACTCTACAGTTGGAAGCTTTGGTTGGCAACCTGGAAGATGTGGCATTTTCCATCGTTAGGCAGGCCCCAAAGTTCAACCTATCATCCATACTTCGAAAATCAAATGTGAGGCCCTTCGTCTTTCTTTCACTTCATCTGTTGCTGCAGATGCAGCTGATAAAATGTCATGCTGATATATGTGTCTCAGCAGCTAGTTTGCAAAATAAGGATGACATCCTTATTCTCTGTCGAATGTAGGAAACAGAATGGAAGCAAGGGAAGCTCCTCCACGCTGTCGATGCTGTGAGGGATATTGAGCGAGAATTAGTACGGATCAGCACTAGTAGGCCGCAGTGGACCAACCTTGTCGTGGCTGTTGATTCTAGAGTGGACAAAACTCTTTCCATTTTGAGGCCTCAAGCACTCACGGATTATCGGGCTCTACTAGCATCACTAGGCTGGCCACCTTCATTGTCTTCATCAGACACAGAGAAGGATAAGTACTCCCAAATTCCGAATCCTCTAGTCTTGATGAATAAAGAAAACAAAGAGAGATACTCTCAAAGCTTCCAAGCACTGTGTGCTCTCCAACATGTGCAGGGCAACCGTGAATTGCGCCTGTGTCAAACAGCAGAAGTGACTCCTGCCCTGGCAGATTTTAAGTACTTCAATAGGACTGCTTGCTTCGACAATGGGCTTTGGGCGATAGATGAATTGGTTCACCCTATTGCTTCAAGGATGGAATATCATTTTGCGAAATGGTCTGAACAGCCAGAGTTCATTTTTACCCTTGTTTACAAGATAACAAAGGATTTCATGGATGGGGTGGATGATGTCCTGCAGCCTTTGATTGATCGAGCAAGGCTAGTGGGATTAAGTGCCAAGGAATCTTGGGTAACTGGAATGGTGAAAATGCTTGTAGGATACCTTGAGCGGCAGATTTTCCCAGCACTTGTCTGCTCTTATCAGGATCATGCTACTGTTGGCAAACCTGAAGTAGATTCCTCTTGGATGCACTTAAATGACGTAATGATTTCTTTTGATAAAAGAATGCAGCTTCTTGCGGATTCAGGAATCCAGAAAATAGCATCTCTTTCTGAAGGTCTGTCTAGGTCCTTATCTGTCTTTTCAATATATACTGAGCACCCTGATTGGCTTCAGATATGGGCTGATGTTGAGCTTAGTTCAGCACAGGATAAGCTGAAATCTGAAATGGAAGATGAGACAAGTTGGTCATGTAGTGGTCAGCATGACCAGCTTGGTCACATGGAAAATTCAATGAAGTTTCTTCTCTCTACAAGAGAAGACTACAAAGCTCCTCCGGTGTGTGAATTTGTTATCAAAACTGCTTTGTCAATGGTTGAAAGAGGCCGTGCTCTGCCAAACAGGGGAATGCAGATCCAGTATAACAGATCCTCTTCAGTTAGGTTCCTGAATGACTTTTTTCTTGTCTTGCGTGAACGATGCGAAGCATTGCAATTGTCGAATACGGCATTAGAAGATCAGTCTTTGTCAAAAACTTCGTGTGCAATCAACGCCGCTCGTTACTGCGAGAATGTTCTTCGGGAATGGGATGAAGATACTACCTTCTTGGATATGGGTCCTCATGGATCTCTGTTTACAGATGAAATCAGCTTTTTAGTTAAATTAGGGACCAATTACCTGGAACAGATACTGTCTTCGGTTCTGCTTGAGTTTGAAGATCTGTCCTGGGAATATGTCCAGAACATTGGATCATGGAGTGGACAGACCATCTTAGATGATCAGACCTTGGATGAAGAAAATGCAGGAGTATCTCCTGGTTTTGTTGCCAGTCTAGATGTTCTGACAGACAGGACCACTAAGTTGAAGCGATATCTTAATTCCAAGGATTTCCTTGATCTCTGGAGGAGTATAGCGGAAGGCCTCGACTACTTCATCTACAGCAGCATACAATGGGGTGAAGTAAGTTTCTCTGATCCTGGAGTCATCCAGCTAAGAGTTGATACCAAAGCCCTTCTCCACATCTTTAGGCCCTTCTGTTCAAGACCTGAAGCTTTTCTCCCTTTTCTAAGTGAATCCCTGAGGTTATTGACCATGAAAAAGTCAGATGCACAGGGCTTGCTGGAAGTGCTAACGGATGACACGAAGAGTGACAATTGCCTAAAGCAGCAAGGATTGCACCATGTAAATTCTAGCCAGGCTGCAAAAATCTTAAGCAGCAGGAAGTTTTGTGGGTAATCTTGTTTGTACAAAGTGTAGCTGAGAATGACCTTCAGCGAAGCTTGATGTGAAAACTTTTATACTTGGAGATTAACATTTCCAGACCACAACAAAGACGGGTGCACTAACCAAGGAGCCGTCGCAATTGGCACATATGGCACACAACAGTGCCTTCCAAGGCTGACAGGATTTGACCACTGCTGTTTGGCTACTTCCTGGAATTCTTCAGGCGATAACTGGAGAGGGCCGTTCACGGAGTTTTACTTTATCTGCAAGCACGAAGCTGCCATGTATAATCAGCCCAATTTTTTACAATTTGGCCCTTTTTTTAAAGAAATTTCTCTTTTGGATCCCTAGAAAACTTAAATGCAGAATTGGACCTAGGAGGTCGACGCCGTGATGTATGGCGTCGAGGTTACACGTCTCGACACCGTGGATCACGGTGTCGAGCTTCCAAGCTTGTATCCACGTGGCGCCTGCGTGGCTGGGTACGTGGCCGTAGAAAATAGCCTCGGCGCCACATATCATGGCGTCGAGCTCGGCGCCACAGATCACAGCGTCGAGCTCGACACTGTAGATCACGGCGTTGACCCTCTTCTTCCAAAACGGCCAAGCCCTCTGTGCTCGCAGATCACGCGCCTGCCTTCTCCCTGTCGCCGTGCTCCTCCTCCCTCCCTGCTCGCGCCGCCCTGCCCCGCGCACCATCCCGCCCCTCACCGGCGCCCCGCCCCACGCACCGCCCCGCCCCGCCCCTCACCGGCTGTAACATTCCAAAAATTCACATTCAAAAATCACTCGCATTAAAAATTATTTTCAAAATATATTTCAAAAACTATAAAATAATTTGAGCTCTATAGTATCTCCATTTAATCCATCTATATTTTTTTCGCGCACAAATAACAGCGAGTACCAGCAAGCTTACATGCAAGAAAACATAGCAGTGCACCTACGCGAATATATATCTCATGCATGCATGCAGGACATGCCACCGTCCATTTGCATACACCTGCATGCAAGGACACGATGATTAGGCACGTAGCATTTTTAATGGCACGCAGCTGAGCGCTTTGGCCTATAAAAAGCCAGCCTCGGGTGCTCACTCTCACCACCCGAGAAGCACGTTCACTCACTCTCACTTCGCGTATACCGTATACGGCCATACGCACAAGCCGAGCTCGACTGTCGTCGCAAGACGAGGTGAGCAGCTCATGAGCATCTCCTTGCTCTTCTCTGTCTTTCTGTAGT
>Ga0182004_10003672_pt1 | contig 12237 bp, 7 predicted proteins | sample Sormic07211540_1_FD_120479 | JGI IMG/M metagenome (GOLD analysis project Ga0182004, IMG submission 120479) | Endophyte microbial communities from Sorghum bicolor roots, Mead, Nebraska, USA - 072115-40_1 MetaG | ecosystem: Host-associated > Plants > Roots > Unclassified | place: USA: Nebraska... | reverse complement strand
GATAAACACCAAAGCTCGTGGAATTCTGTCAGATAAAACCCTAATTCTAGATGTTTGTTTCATTTTGATCCTTTTTCATGTTTATTTGATTATTAATTTTAGTACTTAAGGACCGTCAACAGTGTTACATCTTCTTCATTAGCTACATCCATGGCAAAAACTAGGGTTTCATCAAGTAGAGAAGTAGAGGTCCCTCTAGTTCATCTAGTTCTAGTTCTAGCTGTCTAGTTGTATCTAGATTAGATGGAGAGAGTAGAGGAGAGAGCTAAGGAGGAGCCGGATCTATGAGATCTTCCTCAACATTGTATATTTGCAGCAACTAGTTCGTCTTTGGTTAATCTATAGGTACTTCAATTCTATAATTCCTGAGTTCTCATTAAATTTCCATATTTACTTTTAAGTTATTTATTGGATTCTCGTTTGCATTGAGTGATCTATTTATTAGCGGTGCTAGAGTAGTCGTTAATAGGTGAAGTGTGGTGCTTAGTCTTACAATTACCTCGAATTGCACCCAATCCAACGTATTGTTGTGGTAGCCCTAGGATCATGACAGTCCTGACGGCCGACGTATTCCACCATGTTTGGATTGGTGTTGTAGGACCGTAGTTAGAGCTTCCTAGCCCCTATCTTATCTCTTTCTATGGTTAGTGTTCTGATGTCCCAAGATAAGTAACCATAAAGTAAATCCTGATTCCTAGATCAACCTATAGAACTCTTAGGAAAATTCCTCTCTACCCTATAAAACTATAAATATAGTTATCCTTGGACGATCTAAACCTCAACTAGTACACTTCGTGTTCCCCGTGGAAAATCGATACCTTGGAATAATCCCAGGTGAAAGCTACATTGGTATCCGTGAGCTTGCGTTTTTTTTTGTGCGTTTAAAATACCAAACAAGCTTTCTGGCCCCGTTGCTAGGGAATGGTAGTTGTGCTAGTTCCGAGCTAAGTTCGTCCATGTATACTTTTTCTTTTACCACCATTATCAACTCGCCACAAACATCAACCACCACCAACCATATGAATTTCGTATCTATCAAAATGTTGCACGCATGAGCACAAGCGTAGAGCCCCTAGAGCCCATGATTCTCACATCTAGCTATGAGCTACGCCCATGTTTGGTGGCAATAGGTCAAAACCAACCCTCCTCTATAGCCAAGTTCCTATCTTCTAATCAATAAGGTAATGAAATTTTGGCTACACTAGGGGAATTTTACAATCATCCTATAAATTTAGGTTTATACCTAGCCTCACAACACCCTGTTCTTGTTCAACATCCTTATACGGGTCTTGATAATACCACCTGTAGAAGACGGAAGGATGGCAAGTCTAGTGATGCCATAGTAGGAGAGCAAAACTACCTAGAATACAATCCTATCTTCTCCCCTTCTATCCCCACATCAGATGACTTCTATGAACCCACCATTGAACCCATCCTTGACTCAAATGGGTCCTCTAATGCTCTTTCTCCTAAACCTCTTGATAATCTTAGAAATCCATCTACACATCCAACACGTAGGAATCATCTAGACCATAAGGAGGATTGAGAAGATCAACATCAATGGCTAAATAGCATTAAAAACCAATATGCTATTGCCATTGAATGTGTGGACGAGGCGTTATACGAGACCAATTCAAAAGGCAATCCAAGGGAATTTTTTGACATATATGTCGAGTCACCCTTGGAAGTAGAAAATAATGGAGATTTCAATAAGTAAGAAATCTACTTCATTAACATCCCATCACTTCCTTGCTCATATGAAACATCTAAAGATTCACTTAGTCTCTCGGACATTGCTCCGCATGAGATCTTCAACCCCCTCATGCTTCCTATTGCTAAAGTTTTTGAAAGGGTGGTGGTAGACAAATATGCTTATCATAAATATTTTAGATCTCATTATGTTGAAACTTGAGAGTAGCACACTTAGATCAGTGTTGGAAGAGAAACCACTACACAAAGCCACATCTTAAAGGTTTCCCAAGGACAAGCTTAGTGTCCTAAAACAAGCACAATTTAGACCATGACATGAGTGTTCACCTTTCTACTGCGTTACCCTTGTTAATTGAGCATAAAATTATAATTGTGAAAATATTCCTTTGGGTATTTTTATGACTAACCTTCTAGCTTTGGAGCAAAAGATCGAAGGACTGACAAACGCAGGTATGTCCAACCAATCATTATGCAACATTGAATTACTTTCATCCAATGTTGATTGTTTCAAAAGTCAAGCTTGGTGATATGCTTTCATAGATACTGTTCATGAGAAAAAAGACCAAGTTCTATATACTCAAAAGCCCGTCAACCGTCCTGGATTGAAGGAAGATAAGCATCACATGAACTCTTAGCTTCTTCAATGTAGGGAAGAAGGAAATGAGCCCTATGGGCCCCATAACCTAAGTCGACCATCTAGGGTTTGGGACCACCAGGGGCTCTCCTCCATGGCATGAGCCATGGCATACTCCTAGGAGTCAATCCCAACCATTGGATCCAAGTGTGCTTACCCTCAATGGTTCAAACACTTAGCACATGGATCCTTGGACCCACATGGAAGCAAGCAAGTGTGCAACTAGACTCAATTTTGGACAACACTTCATATGACAAGTGGGGACACCACCAGGAGGCCAGTGCTGGGCCAGGGGCCCGAAAGGTCGGTCGGCTGACCGACCATTTGGGAGATGCCACCTGGCCAAGTGTCCCACCGACCTAAGGACCTTCTAGAAGGTCCGTGGGACCAACTGTTAGCCGAAATGCAGGTCGACCGACCTACAAGTTGGCCCCATCTAGAGTTGGTTCACTACCACTGACCTTCCTCATGTGTGGCAATGCTCCCACTGTCCATCTACGGTGGTTGGGAGGTCGGTGCATCCAAGGGTGGAGAAGGAAGGAGCATACAGATCGCTGACGTGGCACCCCCTCTCTCACCCCTATATAAGGAGGGGTCCTCCATCTTCCATCTGACATCTTCCATCTATGATTTCATTTCCAAATCCCACTTGAGATATCTAGTGTACTGTAGTCTTGTCTAGAGTGGGAGTTAGAGTCGAGTCGAGCGAAGCTCGGGTCTCCGGAGCTGTCTTCTAGAGAGTCTGGTATAGCTCTTGTACCTTTTCTCTTGTATTACATTGTTTATAATAATATAGTCCTTCTTACTTTACTAAGTATTTACTTCAAGTCTTTACTTTGATTATTGCCTAGTGCATTACTATATTTTTAGTAGTGTTGTGTTTTAGTCTTATTAGTGTAGTTGCCTTAGTTAGATTATTGTCTTCAACACCTTATGTGTGTTGCACTACCATTAGGGGTTTTGGCTACTTACGTGATAGTTGAAGCTATAAGACTAGTGTAAGCGAGATGCTTAGGCCAGCGCTTATTCATTGATGCCACCGTATCAAACGTGTCAGCGGGCGGCGGTGAAGCGTGGCAGGCCGCTGCTTCCCAGTAGGTTCTATTCACGTTGGGTACGGTCTGTAGGCGCCCATAAGACAAAGGTTCGCTTGGATAGGAGTTTCGTCCTCCTATTTCAGTCGACTTCCCACCACACAAGACTATTGGATACTAGTCAAGTTGAGTCATTTACATTGATTAGGATTAGAACACATAAGTAGAGTTAGATACATAGGAGTCCTTACTCACTCGTTGTCCTCCCAGCTAGCTAGCTCACTACTAGTTATCTTTACTTACCTTTATCTGACTTATCTATTATTCTATCATGCTATCCTTACCCCACATACTAGCACTAGTGAACTTAGATTGAGTACACACAAACCACAGATATCCATCCATATATTTATTAGAGAGTCTTAGTCCGCTTCCCGTGAGCGAATTATAAATTACGACACCATGGATACTCACCATGGTTGAAGTGCTACAGCGGTACCTGTGCGCTTGCAGACTTACCCTTGGTACGTCTTGCGTCACTGCTAGAGTCTAGCGTTGCTTAGCATTTCTAGAGCCGTTGCTTAGGGTAGCCTGACACCCTATCCTAGTAACAGCTCAGGCTTGCATTTACGCAGTGCTGGTTAGGCGCCACCATTTCTAGATAGTTGTCACATCTTACTCTTGCCGGTGTGCGTTAAGATTTGCCAACAACCATTTCTGGCGCCGTTGCCAGGGAAGCATCATACTAGGAATCTCTAATAAATTAGAATCCATGGTCTATTCTAAAATCTAAGTATCCATTAGTGTTAGGGGCTTACCCTTCACTTGTATTGTTTCTCGTTATCCTGAATCTAGATAGTGCATGAGCGGTTTTCAATTGCCTCCAAACTTCGTTGAAGATCCTGAGGAATTGTGAGGAGAACTAGACGCCGTAAGGTTTCTCCTCAAATGTTCACCTCAGAGACCAGACCGCTCGCGGAAGGAAGTCCTGCTCCAGTTGTTGAGGCAGTCATGGCCCAAAAGACCATCACTGAGTTCTCATCCCCGTCAGCTGACTTTGTCGCTACGGGCCCGATCCTAAATTTGGGCGATACGACGTTTGAGCTCAAGCCTCCACTAATCAACATGGTGCAAGCCAATCCATTATGCGGGAAGCCACATGAGGATGCCAATGACGACCTTCAACACTTTTTGGAGGAGTGCAACACTTCCACCGTTGAGAACGTCACGGCGGACGCCATTCGCCTTCGCCTTTTCCCATTTCCACTCTTGGGGAAGGCGAAGCAGTGGTTCTACGCCAACAAGAGTGAAGTGACAACTTGGGACAAGTGTGACAATGTTTTCCTCAAGAAGTTCTTCCCAGCGAGCAAGACTAGTGCCCTGCATGGGAAGATTTTGAGCTTCCAGCAATAGTCCAACGAGATGCTTCCTGAAGCATGGGAACATCTCAATGAGTACATTCGCACCTGTCCTCATCATGGGATAGACAAATGGCTGATTATTCAAGGTTTCTACCACAGGCTGACTGGCATAGCCCGTAGTCACCTTGATGCCTCAGCTAGAGGGGCATTCTTGCAGAAAAATGTCAAGGATGCCAAGGACCTCATTGAAAAGATGGTCATCAACCAAGGATGGAATGAGGAGCGCCTCCAGCCTAAGAAGATCGGTGTCCATGCCCTCACTGAGGTGGACATGCTCTCAGCCAAGAAGTACCTCCTTGTGAAGAAAATAGAGGAATCTTCCTCTAAAAAGGGAATTGATGCCATCCAAACCGCTGCAGCTATTCATGCTGTGGAAACTGATCCATGGTGCGAGGTATGCGGAGGAGATGATCACTCAGGCAACAACTGCCCCGAGTCCCAGGAGGAAGTGAACTACATCAACAACAACTTCAACAATGGGAATCGGCCCCAACAACAACAATGGAATTCACGCCGCTTCTACCAAGGCCAAGGTATGGGTTACAATAATAATTCTGGTAATTCCTTTGGTAACCAACCTTCTCTTAGAGATCTTGTGCTAGGCCAAACTAAAATTAATGATAGTATCAACAAGAGAATTGTGGCTAATGACAAGATCCTAGAGAGCCTTAGTGAGAAAATGGACAACTTTACTTCTGCCATTAAGAATCAATTGAGCTTTAATAAAATGCTAGAAACATAGTTAGCTCAATTATCTGTAGCTGTCCCATTATATGAGCAAGGTAGGATCCCATGGAAACCTGAGGACCCGCTTGAGTCCATTAAAATAGTCTCTACAAGGTTTGGTAATCCTCCGGTCCATTCAAACTGCGGATATCTCCTTGATCCCCCGTTCATCACAAAAAGGGCGACCAAGGCATGCCAACCATCACTTGCGTGATCGGACCACAACTCTTCCACAACATCTTCTGTGACCTTGGATCAAGAGTCAACATCATGTCCAAGGTAATTTATGAAAATCTGTTAGGGGGCGTTTTGCTCCCTACCTTTATAAGATTGCAGATGGCGGACCAAACCATTCGGTTCTCGGAGGGAGTTGCTAAGGACTTCTTGGTTAAAATCCAAGATGAATATGCCCCTGCCGATTTCATCATCCTCGACATGGGGGCAAACATCGACGTCCCTGTCATCTTAGGATGGCCATTCCTGAACACGATGAACACCGTCATCTATGTCGTGTCTGGCCAGATCCATCTACAATTCGCAGGTAAGAGGATCAAATGTCCTTTCAATGGCTATGAAACTAACATGCAGCTGAAGGACACAAAACTGGAGGAGAAACCTCACGGCAAATCCCGCTAGAGGTACAACAAAGGCAAGTCGGCCAAAAAGGCTGAACAGAAGGTGGAACCCGCCAAGCAAGTAGAACATTCCAAAAAGGAATGGCAGGAGAAGGAGATGCCTGCACGGTCCCCGTCTTCGGGACCAATCAAGGCATCCACAAATGAAACCCGATGGGGAGGTCCTGCTCTATGGACCTAAAACATGGAGTCCTCCGCTGACCAGGTATGTCAGTAGTTATCTCATATTTATTTTCTCTATTTAAATTTTGATTTTCAATTGCATGCTTACTTAATATATATATATATGCACAATTTTTATTCAACCAAATAACTTAGATATAAATAATAAAACTTGAGAAGAGTGATTAGAGAAAAGGTGAGCTAGTGGGGCCACCATTGCTAGGTCCGCCGACCTGGCTTAGTTGGTCCACCACCTCTCCCTCCACTTTGTCTAGAAGCTTGAATCCTAGAAGGTGCAATGGATATCCTAGGGCTCCCATGGGCAGGTCGACCGACCTTGCCTTGTTGCCAACAGGCATCCAGCTACCTCCCAATAATGATGTCAAAGGATCCCATGCTCAACATACTAGCCATAATTCAAGGTGAGATGGTCCAAGGCTCATGACTTTAGCTTAGGATGCTACTTTAAACATTTTGATGCTTTAGGGAACATTCCAACAGCCAAAGCTAGCATAGGAAGTAACAATGCATGCTTAAGGGTCCCCATGGTCCATGGGAATCACTTTGGTGCTTGTCCCCTCTTTTGCTTTCTCCTTTTCTCTTTCACCAAACACTAAAAATGGCAATCCGAGGCAACCAGCAGCATCTTAGGGTCAGCACCACCACCATCTTTATCAGACAACCCAACATAGCATGACTAAAGTGGTGGGGGGCAAAAGTCATGGTCTACCGACCAAGGTTTTGGTCCCACTTGGTAACTTTTTGCAAACACGAGGCTAGATTCCCTGACCAAAGTTGAAGGCATGCTTCAAAGGGGGTGAACCCCGGCCGGCCGACCAGCCCTCATGGGTGTCTTGCCATGCCCTTTCACCCATATAAATATCCCCCAATGTGAGCTCAATCCCACACCAAAACCAGCAGAATCATCTCGAGCTTACTTGGCCTTCTCTCTTCTCTTTAGTGTTCCAAGCCTTCTCAATCTTAGCGTAGTAATAGATATAAACCCAAAAACATTTCCCTTCTGCATAGTAGTATAGTAGGAAACTTGGTCTTGTTTGTTCACTTGCGAAGCTAGCATGAAGAAATTCATCTCTGCCAAGCTCACCAAGAAGAGGCAGGGTGATGGCTCATCCTCGAGCTCTCACCACTCTGAGAGTAGGAGCCATGAGAGAGTGGAGGAGGAACAACTACACACTTGTTCCCTTCATCCCCGCTGATAGGATACTGGAGCCCCATGATAACCTCTTGCTCACTCATGAAGAGCTAGGGAAGCTCTACACCCTTCGCACTTGCGGCTTCAACCACACCACTATCTTTGACGAGCAACTCTTGGACCAATCAGGTATGAGCACCGACTTTCCTACTATCTTTTATGCCATTTGTTGGGGTGGTTTTTGGCAAGTTCCTAAATTTGGTGTAAAAATACTCTCTCAAAAATTTCTTGCCACACTAAAATCAAACGATACGGTAGTAACTTTTCACATGTTCAACAAAGATTACAATTTAACTTGGAGTGAGCTAAGTACATGTCTAGGCTTTGATCAAGATTGTGAGCTAGACATAGATCATGCTTTGCAAAATTTTGACTTAGCTAAATTTTGGAAGTTGATTACTTGCTCCAATAATCTCTCTGTTCGTAGACCTGTCCCAATCCATAACCCAACCTTAAGATTCATGTACATTTGGATCATAGTCAATCTCTTCCCTAGTCCTAGTATGGATGTTATAGGTTGTAAATAATTGCAAATCCTTTATGCCATGGTAAACAAAATCAATTTTTCACCTGTCAAGTGGCTAGTACCTTTCTGGATCTCCTCCATTGCACCTAGCATGCCCCTATGCTTTAATTCACTTATCACCAGAATTGCTGAATCTATGGGTTTGCTTGAAACAAATGAAATAGAGTACATCTAGGATGATAGATATCTCTTAGGTGAGCAGATGTTTAGGAGTGCTAATTTGATTAAGAGAGATCCCAAAAATGGCCTTAAAATTATTTATGGGAACCATCCCATTGAGGTCTCTCTCCCCAATGAGGACCTTTGGTTATGCATCATCACTAACCCTGAGGCTAGGATGAGAGAATAGAACCAACCTTGTTGCAGGGATGGACAGGGAGACGAGAGCACGGTCCCGTGCTGGTCAACAGCAAGCTGGTCCCTCTTATGCTGCACCACAAGAGGAGGATGAGGTGAACTCCATGCACACGGAAACACCTCATCACTCCAGGACATCTTCAGCAACGCGCACCCCTCGCCCTCGTGGTAGGGGGAGGCGCCAACCACCATCTGAAATGGAGACACTTATCAGCGATATGGAGAACATCAACATCGGACAGCAGACCACCTTACAGCTCAAGAGAACTTGGACATGGCCCAAGGCCTCCAAGCAGAGAGTGAGTACCGATGGGACCAGTGGTTTGGGTATCAACCACCCTAGGGAGCAAGAAGGCAAGCTTGGGGTAGATTCTCTCCCCCACTAAGGTAAGTTTGATAATGCAAGGTAAGTTTCTAACCCCCTAATTTAATTCTTGCTTTATTGCATTTTATTTGTTTCCTTTTTGCATATAAAAAAAATATCACAAAAATATATTTGTTTGCTTTATTTCCTTTTTATATATGTGCTTCATGTATGCTATCCTTCCTATGGAAATGATGATGAAATTGCTAGTTAATGTCTTTCTAATACTTGTTTACAACTTAGCATTTCTCTAAGTATGGATTACTTAGCATTCTTAACCATCATGAACTTGAACACTTAGTGGGTTCCAAGTGCTAAAACAAAGTCTAAGTTGTTGTGAGACATGATATAGCTAAGATAAGAGATCTATACTGTTGTTTTAAGCATGCATCATTGCCAGAGAATTTATTTTTAAAGATGGATAAAAACTTAATTGTTCCTCAATGGTGTTAAATTCCTACCACAAGCCATATATGCTCTACATGATAGAAACCCAGCATATAGGCTGCTTTCATGTGCTGAGAGTTGTCGACTATTGCTGACCCTTGGTTTAGAGTTGTATCATGCTCAATGAGATCAAGATCCACACCATCCACATACAATTCCTACTCCTACACCAGGAGTATGCAACATTCCATACCATTCCATTCCACCAAATATAGATGCTCCATGATCTAAGTGTAGAATCTCTCTCTAATAGCTAAATGTTAGATGAGACACAAAGCAAGGGCTATAGAAAAGTAATCATCTTGTTAGGAAGGACATCATCAAGTCCCTGAAAAGAAAAAGAGAGAGAGAAAAATACTAGCCTTGTCTCAATAGAAAAAATATAGAGATAGAGCAATCAAATAACGGAGCCATCATAGTCATACCACCTTTCCACATATATATATCGTGATCTCGAGCATGACACTACTCTTCCTCCAAGGATCCGAGGTTTGACTTCACAACGTATGCAATGTAAGTATGCCATCCCCTTGTTCCTACCATGAGCTCCACATAAGCCTCTATTATAGTAGGATTACATAGAGAAGGCAACTTACTCATATGCCTCGGTAAGGATTTATACACCACCTGAGTGACTTCAGAGGAACCATATGAGGGACATTAAGAATTCTTTTGAAAACTTAGCAAAAACCTTTAGCATGAAACTTGCTAAAGAATGAGAAAAGTAGATGTCCAGTCAAAGCTGTTCTATCTCTCAACATCCCAAGACTGAGTTAATGCTATAATCCCCATGGGTGCTAAAGTAACATTGGTGTGTTAGCATTACTAAGTTTTCCATTCAAGAATAAGTTCTTTGTTGTGCACTTAGTACTATTAAGATGTTAACTTAGTGATAATACCTGATCCAATCGAACCAAGTCTTGATTGTTTGCTCGAGACGAGCAAAGGTTAAGCTTGGGGGATCTTGTTGACGGGAAATAAGACCAAGTTCTATATACTAAACTGCCCGTCAATAGTCCTCGATTGAAGGAAGATAAGCATCACATGAACATACTTATCACTAATAAAGTCCCACTTGTACTTTTAGCTTGTTCAATGCAGGGAAGAAGGAAATGAGCCCTGTGGCCCCCATATCCTAGGTCGACCGACCGAGGTTTGGGCCCACCAGGGGCTCTCCACCATGGCATGAGCCATGGCATACTCTTAGGAGTCAATCCCAACCCTTGGATCAAAGTGTGCTTGCCCTCAAAGTTTCAAGCACTTAGCACATGGATCCTTGGACCCACATGGAAGCGAGCAAGTGTGCAACTAGACTCAATTTTGGACAACACTTCACATGACAAGTGGGGACACCACTAGGAGGCCAGTGGTGGGCCAGGGGCCCCAAAGGTTGGTTGGCCGACCGACCATTTGGGAGATGCCACCTGGCCAAGCATCCCACCGACCTAAGGACCTTCCAGAAGGTCAGTGGGACCCACTGTCAGCCAAAGGGCAGGTCGACCGACCTACAAGTGGGCCCCATGTGGAGTCGGTTCACTCCCACCGACCTTCCTCACGTGTGGCAATGCTCCCACCATCCATCTAAGGCGGTTGGGAGGTCGGTGCATCCAAGGGTGGAGAAGGAAGGAGCACGCGGATCGCTGACGTGGCACCCCCTCTCTCACCCCTATAAAAGGAGGGGTCCTCCATCTTCCATGTAACATCTTCCATCTGTCATTTCATTTCTAAATCTCACTTAGGAGATCAAGTGTAGTGTAGTCTAGTCTAGAGTGGGAGTTGAGTGGTGTAGTCAAGCTCGGGTCTCTGGAGCTGTCTTCTAGAGAGTCTGGTATAGCTCTTGTATTACATTCTTTATATTAATGTAGTCTTTCTTTACTTTGCTAAGTATTTACTTCAAGTCTTTACTTTCAGTATTGCTTAGTGCATTACTATATTTGTAGTAGTGTTGTGTTTTAGTCTTATTAGTGTAGTTGCCTTAGTTAGATTAGTGTCTACAACACCTTGTGTGTGTTCCACTACCATTAGGGGCTTTGGCTATTTACGTGATAGTTGAAGTTATAAGACTAGTGTAAGAGAGGTTCTTAGGCTAGCGCTTATTAGTGGATGCCACCATATCAAACATGTTAGCGGGCGGCGGAGAAGCGTGACAGGCCTCTACTTTCTAGTAGGTTCTATTCACATCGGGTGTGGTCTATAGGCGCCCATAAGACAAAGGTCCGCTTGGATAGGAGTTTTGTCCTCCTATTGCAGTCGACTTCCCACCACACAATACTGTTTGGATACTAGTCTAGTTGAGTCATTTACATTGATTAGGATTAGAACACAGGAGTAGAGTTAGATACATAGGAGTCCTTACTCACTCGTTGTCCTCCCACCTAGCTAGCTCACTACCAGTTATCTTTACTTACCTTTATCTGACTTATCTATTACTCTATCTTGCTATTCTTACCCCACTTACTAGCACTAATGAACTTAGAATGGGTAGACACAAACCATGGATATCCATCCATATATTTATAAGAGAGTCTTAGTCCGCTTCCCGTGAGCGAACTATAAATTACGACACCGTGGATACTCACCACGGTTGAAGTGCTTGTTGACGGTCCTTAAGTATCAAATTTAATTATCAAATAAACAAAGAAAAGGATCCAAATGAAATCAACACCCAGACTTAGGGTTTTATCTGACAACATTCTACGAGTTTTGGTGTTTGTGTATTTCTGCAGGGGGTTATTAGGAAATCTGGAAGAAAGGCCCACACATCGAGTCCAGAAGCCACGGGAACGAAGCGGATGCAGAACGGGGCCTGGCCCAGGGCGCCCGCCCAAGAGACCAGGGCGCCCACCCCCCTTTGGTCTCCAATCAGAGTCCTCTTCAGGGATTACGCTCCACCGACCTAAAGGATCAAGGATAACCGTTCAATCAATGTCGGTTTGATCTGACGGCCCATATTCACTTGGAAGGACTATATAACCAGACCCCCTGGCCCCTGGAGGAGAGCACCTCTC
>Ga0182004_10003671_pt1 | contig 12238 bp, 17 predicted proteins | sample Sormic07211540_1_FD_120479 | JGI IMG/M metagenome (GOLD analysis project Ga0182004, IMG submission 120479) | Endophyte microbial communities from Sorghum bicolor roots, Mead, Nebraska, USA - 072115-40_1 MetaG | ecosystem: Host-associated > Plants > Roots > Unclassified | place: USA: Nebraska... | reverse complement strand
TTTGACTAAAGTTGTTCATTTTATACCTATCAAAACTAAGTATACTAGACAATGACTGGCTGAGTTATACATGGAGAAAGTTGTATGTTTACATGGGGTGCCTAAGAAGATTGTGTCTCATAGGGGTACTCAGTTCACATCTCATTTTTGGAAGATGGTGCATAGTTCCTTGGGACCAAAGTTGAATTTTAGTACAGCATATTATCCTCAGACAAATGGACAGACTGAGAGGATTAATCAGATATTAGAAGACCTAGAGAGCTTGTGCATTGCAGTATGGAACTAGTTGGGATAAAAGTTTGCCATATGCAGAGTTTTCATACAATAATAGTTATCAGCAAAGTCTTAAGATGGTGCCGTTTGAAGCATTGTATGGTCGTAAGTGTAGAACACCTTTGTTTTGGAATCAAACTAGAGAGACTCAGGTGTTTGGGATAGATGTGCTTAGACATGTAGAACAACAAGTACAGATCATTCGAGATAACTTGCGAGTTGCTCAGTCTCATCAGAAAAGTTATGCAGATAAATGTACAAGAAAACTAACTTTTGAAGGTGAATATGTGTATTTGAAAGTGTCACCTATGAGAAGTGTAAAGAGGTTTAACATGAAAGGGGAACTTGCTCCTAGGTATGTTGGTGCGTTTAAAGTTTTGAAATGATGTGGAGAAGTAGCTTATCAATTTGAGTTGCGTGAAAGCTTATCCAGTGTGCATGATGTGTTCCATGTGTCACAACTTAGGAAGTATTTGCGTGTACCTAAAGAGCAAATACCATTAGAAGAGCTTACTATTAAAGAAGATCTTACATATGAGGAATTCCCAATTAAGATTTTGGAGACAACAGAAAGAGACACTAGAAGTCGGGTTATTAAAATGTGCAAAGTGCAATTGAATCGGTATTCAGAAGCAGAAGGAACTTGAGAAAGAGAGGATGATCTTATAAAATCATACCCACAGTTGTTTGAGTAAGCACTGTTCAATCTCAAGGATAAGAGTCATTTAAGGGGGTAAAATTTGTAACACCCAAAACATGGTTTTCATAAAATAGCATTTAATATGTATTTATTTAAGTATTTTGTGACCATTTAATCTAGCACATAAACAATTTTGTTGAAAATAAAATCCAACATAAGGTTACAAACATGTTTATGCCTTCATGCTGGAGCATACTCAATTTTGTGCTCTTTGTTTTTAGTTTGAATTCTATTTTTTATTTGAATTCTTTATAAAATTTAGTTTGAAAATAAAATAATAAGGAAAAGGAAAAGGGATTTTACTTTCTATTTTTTGGCCCAGCATCTCTTAGCCCAATTCGGCGCGGTGGCTTCGGCCCAGAACCAAGCCAGCCCACCTCCTTCCCCTCTGCACCTTCGCACGCAGGAGAGCCCACGCTGCGCCCACTCCTGTTTCTTTGCCATCTGAGGCCCGCCCGTCAGCATCCCACCTTCCTTTCCCTCTTCTCCCTTGCGTGTTCAAGCTAGAAATGAATGCACGTCAAATCGATTCCAAAATTTGGGGATTTGATGCCTCCACACCCAACCAACGCCTATATAGTCCTTGGCTCTTTCCCATGGACTAGTTTTTGCATCTAGATAAGCAACCGAGCCCTCCCTAGCCTCTGCTCCATGATGTTTTGGATCTCGCTGGCATTTTTCCCCGCCACATCGAGCTCCAGGGCACCTCTGCTCCTTCTCAGCTCGGGTATCACTCCGTGAGTTCATGGTGTTCCCCTCTTTCTTTCGGTGAAGTTATTTTGCGATGCTCTAAATTGTGTAAACGATGCACTCCGTTGAAGCTTGGATGCTGGCCATGGCGCCCTGTAGTGGAGGGCTCGCCGCCAGCAAACTCCCTCCCTAGATTTATTCTTAGTTGTCCATCATGTGATCTAGAGCGAGGATTAGAAGATATCCCTTCGGGGTGGGTTTTTGCTAAACAAACCCTGTGGTTTTAGGGATTAGAACCCACGATCCTTCACGTATTCACTCAAATATGTTTTCTATTTTAAAAGAGTATTTCGCGTCAATTTAAATTAAAATACATTTTCTGCTATTTACAGTATTGCCACTGATTTTATATTGCTTATAAAATGCTCATTTTAACTCCGTTTTAATCCATTCAAATTGCGTTAGATTCGTCTTTGCAAGATCTACCTGTTAGTATCACTGTTCCTTTGGTTTGAAACTTTTTAGTTTCATGTTCTTATTTAATTACTTACTTTTCTATAGGAAATCTTAAAAAATCCAAAACTTCTATGTTTTAATTTTGATTTCCGTGACCTTTACGTCTATGTGATCGTATCGCTGCATAGGAGGTTTTCATAAACTTTTATACTTGTTTTGCTACTGTTGGTGTGCTGTTCTAATTATAGCTTGTTTGCTTTGTGTATGATTGTCTCCTCAATTTCCTACATGTTGTTGATTGATGATCGAGTATAGACGGTGAGCAATACGTTGGTGACCAAGGCCAAGTCTTTGACGACCAGCATGAGAATCTAGGCAAGTATAACTTTGGATTATCCTTGTTACCTATACACTTTTAATACATATATCATTTGCATGTGTCCACCTTGACAACCCTAGTGAAAAATATAGATGATTGACACAAAGGTTTATCCTGGTTGAGGCAAAGGAAGGCCCTACGTCCAGTGGGGGTGGGAGAATTTGTATTACCTTGCACCTAAGTGCTTGTATAGGGGTGAATACAAGAGAGTGCTGCAGGAATTTCTAAGTCCTAGCAAGGTGTGTGGATGTATGAGTGGTGTTCTGTGTGTTATATGTCTTCTATCTTGCTCGTCCTCAGCGTCCCCTTTTATAGTCCAAGGGGAGGCTCAGGGTTACAGGGTATAGGCATTTAGAATAGGCCTCGATAGGGGTAGGGTGCCCGTCTACTCGAGGCTTCCATACCGGCATGACCTCGATCCGTCTTGTTCGTAGTGTACTTGGCGATGACTGTGTGTGTATCTCCTGAACTTTTCTCTTGTATGCCATCTGGTATTGGTCTGCATACGCGCACGCTTGTACTCCATAGCAGACACAACATTGGGAGTGGTTAGAGCACTGACTTCCATCGCTCGATCCTTCTCTGGGAAGGAGCATGCAGGCTCAAGGGCTCGGTGGCATAGGCGGCTCTGGTGTATGGGAGCGCTGACTCTATTGTCTCGAGGGGTCTCTTGATGCGATATTATGCCTGATGCAACTGTACCAGCGCATACCTTTCTCCGACTTTGAGGATAAAGTTGGGATTTGACAGGTGCACGATCCCCTATCACATTTCCTATGCCTGCTGGGTTAGGTGGGAACATGTCAGTTGCATTAAATGCTCTCACTCCCGTACCTGCGACAGACGGCGAGAGAGCGCTTTTGCACTCGAGGCTGGTTGATTCACTTGATGCCTATTTCTGTAATTGACGGTTGCTTGCCATCGAGCCCTTGGCCATTCGCTTGACCGTATTTCCGTATTCGAGTCTGGGATCGATAGCTATAAGCGTTGTGGGTCGAGCCAGAATGTTGATGAACCTGTGTCTGTAGAGGAGGATTGTCAAGCCTGACTCTTGGGTCATTTTTTGATCTTTTTGTTAGGGATGTCTGCTGGGGTGCCCCATATTGACACCCTCGATAGTAGCCCCCAAGCCCTTGCTCAAGCACTTGTAGTCGAGGAGGGGTTTTACCGATGGTCGAATTTCCGTGGGGGCGTGCGAGTGACCCCCGCGGGGCTAGCCCCTGAGGCCTCGGGGGAGTCATTGGAGTCCTTTGAGGACTATATTTGCCTTGGTTTTGGGCATTTCCGACCCTCCTTTCATCGGGGATCGTGGGTTCTTGGTGAAGCCCTCGAGCCTCGTTCGCCGTGGTTTTTGCAGTCGCCACCTCTCCCTTGCTGGTTTCTTTCGCGATGCAAGGAGCGTGATGTGCCCCTGATGAGGTGAGCATCATTGTCCTTGGTGAGCTTTTATCGGGTAATCCAAGTGAGAATCCATGCCCCGTTCGATGAGGGTTGGCTGTAGCCTGGAGGCGTTCTCATTAAAACTAGGCTACTGTGGCCGAGGATACCGGTCTCGTTCGATTGAGTCCAGCGGCTCGATGCCTCCCTTAGAGGGGATTCCTCATGACCAGGCCTTGGATACTCCTAGTGGGAACTTGAGGCTCAGCCTTCGAGCCATGCCTCGTTTTGACCTCCCTCTGGGTGTCCCTGACTTGGGTACTCAAGAGTGACTATCAAACCCAATCAGTGGGCCAGTCTACGCTCTCTCGAGGTTTCGCCGGTGGCACGCGCCAAGCTTGCCTTATGGTGGAAGGAAATGTTGTGGCGGTTTGTCTTCTTGCCCATTGGGTGCGCCTTTTTAGGAGAGAGCCGTTGTGATGTTATCCCGCCGGGGTGGAATCCATAATGTCCTGTCGCGGGGAAATCGAGACCGTTAGGCGGTGCATTTAAGGAGGGGGTTACCGCGATTGTTAGATCCATCCGTTGCAGCTCGCCTATATATATCGAGGTCCCGTTCTGTTGCCTCCCCTTCCGCCGCTCGTAGCAGTTTCCTCTTCCTCCCTTCTCACATCTTTCTACGCATAAGAGAAGAACAGAGCCAGGAGAGTAGAGCCAAAGAGAAAAAAGGCAAACCTTCCCCGTTGTGTCACCCATGCCGCGACCATGCCGGTGAAGCTCATCGCTGCCGATGACTGGCGCCCTTCAACCGTGATGGAGCGCTGGTTGCAGGATCTGGAGAGGGAGGGGCTCCTCCGCCCCCTTACTTCTTTGATGCGGCCGGAGAGGATCGTGCCGCCAGCGGAACATCAGGAACCAAGCCCGCCTGAAGGCTACGTGGTCTCCTTCATCAAGTTCTGTCGCCATAGGCTCGGGTCTCCTACGAGCCGCTTCATGAGGGCCCTCCTTCACCACTGTGGAGTCGAGCTCCAGCACTTCTCCCCCAATGCAATCTCTGCCACGGCGATCTTTGCAGCAGTGTGTGAAGGCTACCTGGGGGTGATGCCCCACTGGGAGCTATGGCTCCACCTCTTCCGGGGTGAGCTGTTTCATGCTCCTAGCAGGACTAAGGCTGGATAAAAAACTCGGAACTCGCTTGCTCGCTCGACTCGCTCGTTAATAGCTCGGCTCGAGCTCGACACGTTTTATAATGAGCCAACACATTTTATAATGAGCCAGCTCGTTTTATAACGAGCCAGCTCGAGCCAGCTTGTGAGCTGCTCGCGAGCCATAACGAGCCAATCAATTATCATGTTAGCAACTAAAATTGTCTCGACTACATACCTAAATATTTCTTAGTAGCTCGACCTAGCTCATTCGTAAATCCCTAACTTTATCCATCAATGGATAATGCTTAAACTATATGAGTATGACTATCATATAGCCACAGTCGTGATCCTAGTAGGCTGGTTGAATAAAATTCTAGTTTGTTTGTTGAATTGTTAAAGCTATAAGTACTTTGTTTAGTTCATTTTAAGTATGCATGTGATGTATTTGTTGCTCAATTGCTTTTATAAATTTATAGTCTCTTTGTACTATATTTTTATGATTTGCCTCGCGAGCCAAACGAGCTGCTCGAGCTCACTAACGAGCCGAGCCGAGCCAGCCTTCTAGTTCGTTTGTATAACGAGCTATAACGAGTCGAGCCATAACGAGCCGAGCTATAACGAGCCGAGCAACTAATGAGCTGAGCTAGCTTGATATCCAGGCCTAAGCAGGACCACCAGGGTGAGGAAGCCGGTACGGGCCGGCTGCCTCAATCTAGTGTAGAAGACGGGGCACACGAACGAGCCTCGAAAGTACATTCCTACTGGGCTAACGTCGAATCATCCCAGTGGGACTCTCAGTGGTTCTACATCCGCAACGACGATGGCTTCTTCCTCGCCTACACCGGACGACTCATCAGGGACCGTTCCGAGAACTAGAAGTACGGCGTCATCCAAAATCATTAGTCTCGACTGCGCCCACTTCTCAACACCCTAAAGCGTCTACGTGGGGAGGGCTTGACGGCGGCCCTCGTTCTCTCGGTGGTCCACCATCGATGGGTACTCCCGTTGATGTCTCGACTGCTGATGATGGATGAGATGGGCCCCTGCACTCCATCCCGGGACCACGAGGCGTGTTGCATGTCAAACGAGGCACTCCCTAAGGAGGTGGCTGCCAAGGTCAGGGTGGCCGTTTTGGGTGACTTCCAGCCCAAGCATGTGAACTCCTTCCCCATGAAGCCCGATGAGGGCTATTTCGATCTAGTAAGCCCCTCGAGCTATCGTCACTCGATCCTTCTTTTTGCTTTCATCATTTCTCGTCTAGTTTTTCTAAAATTTGGGTCCTGCTTTGCAAGGGGGCAATCGAAGCTAGGTCCTCAAAGCCTCCGGTGAAGGAGGATGAGGTCGACCGCGAGAAGAGGCGCGCTTCCACTGAGAAGCATAAGACCGCGCTAGACACAGAGAAGAAGAAAGAGAAAAAGAAGAACATCAAGCGACACGTGCTCGAGCAGCACTGGGCCCAGGCCAGGTGCGAGGGGAGGCCTAAGGAAGACTCGCTTGATGAGGACGACGACTCCGAGGGGATGGCGGCCCGCCTTAACCGGCTCCTGCACGTGCCACCACAAGTCGGTGCCTTACCGTCGAGCGTGGAGGCTACCAAGGGGTTGCAAGATGGAAAACGTGAGGGTCGCTGGAAGGAGGCATCACCTCACCGTCCACACGCGAACACACTTCCCGCCGCTGTTCACGGCCGGGCCGACCTGCCTCCACGTCCTCCTCAAGCTTTCGGTTCTAGCCATCGGGTCAAGACCGCTAGGACGAGGCCACTGACCTAGGGTCGTGTGGCCGTGGTAGCCTCGAGCCAGGGTGGAGGGCGCCGCAGAAGTTCAAGCCCTAAGGATCGCTAAAAAGGGAGGGCAGAGCCGAGGCTTGTTACCGTCTTGGAGCAACAGAGAGCCTCGACGCGCGGTGGCTCGAGGCCAGCCGGTCATGGGACAGGAAGGAGAGTCGTTCTCCCTATGGGGTAAGGCTCCTAGACCATGTTGCTATCCTTGTTAGTTTATCGGTCCCTAGTGCTAATCAACTTGTGTTGTATCTGCTTTTCTCAGACTGAAGAGGCAACTGGAGCAAGCCCAGCCCTCGACCGCCAAGAGGCTCAAGATAGGCACGAGCTCCAAGGTGCCTAGTACGTTGTGGGCTTCCTTTTCGTGTTTCTGCACTAGTTTTGCTTAGTGTAGGCCCTCCATGTGACAGGTGTGCATTTTGGATGTACGCAGGTTCCTCCGACTCAAGGCCCCCTGCTGTTGGCCGTAAAACTCCACCCTGAGCGCTAGAGGAGGTGACGCTTGGATGAACGACCCACTGACCTCTGGTCAGGGTGAGGTGTTGTGCCCATAGGATCAGGAGGGAGCCCCCGAGCCACCCAAGCTTGGGGGAGAAGGCGACCCGATCACCATTAGCGATGAGTCTGCGCAGGGCTTGCCACCGTCGGGCGACCGTATTATGGCCGAGGGAACCGTGGCCCCTTGAGTCGAGGAGCGGACGCTGTGGCCCACCGGGCTCCACGCCACCGAGGAGGAGAATAAGAAGAAGGTCGAGGAGGAGCAGAGGAAGAAAGAAGAGGAGAAGAAGGAAGAAGAGAAGAAGGAAGAGGAGAAGAAGGAAGAGGAGGAGCAACATCAGCAAAAGCAGCAGCAGCCATAGGAGCAGTCGCGGCAACCACAGCAACCGCAGCGGAAGCAGTAGCTGTCGTAGCAGTAGCAGCAGCAGCAGGGGCAGGGGCCTGAGGCGTGGGAGGAGGAACTGCCCGTCTACAGCCCTGAGACTCCCGCATGGCTTCGACCCAGGGGGATTCCCACTATCCCAGCCGAGCCGGATCAGGAGGATGGTGTCATGGCTTTGGCACTTCGGTCGCGCACACCCGTGGATCCTAACTCTGAGATCATGGGGACCCTCTACGGCATTGAGGGGGCCGCCTCGGGCTATCTGGAGGGCCGGCGGCCATGGGAGGATGTAGCTAGGACCTCAGGTGCCGGCGAGGAGGATGAGCGATTTCCTACCCTCGTCGACCTGTTCGTGCACCGTGGAGGGTCGATCGTGGTGGCAGAGGAGCTTATCCGTGGCATAAAGGCACACACAAAGGAGGAGCTCAAGCACTAGGGTCCCGGAAGGATCCGCCTCTGATGCTCCATGTCTCTAGAGGAGCCTCTATTCAAAATGGATGACCATAAGGAGTCCGAGAAGTGGGAGCACCTCGAGGAGCTCCGCCTCTGGATGAAGCACGTCCTAGGCCTGATGTCTGATATCGTGAACAATGGCCTAGGCTAGGTTTTCTTTGTAAGGACTCTCCAACTTTTTGTTATTTTGAGTTTCTCGTCCTGCCAGTGTATATATTGTCTTATGCTTCCTTGTAGGACCTGAAGGAGACCTCCTAGATGAAGTCTGGTTTCATCCATGCGACCAAAGGAGGATGGGAGTAGGTCCCCATTCTCCAAGATCAACTCCTCGAGTCCCAAGAGAAACTTCTCAAGGCGCTCAAGCAGCTTATTGCGGCCGAGGAAGAGAAACAGAGGAAGGGGGCCGCCTTGACCAAGGCTTGGAAAACCTTGTCCGGCATGAACGGGAAACTCCATCAGGCAGAGGAAGACGCCTGCGTCACCAAGGAGGCTATAGAGAAGGCCCAAGAGGAAGCTGCCCAGTCGAGGGATGAAGCCGCTTCAGCCAAGCAAGTGGTCGTCAAGGCTCGAGAGGAGGCGACGCGGTACAAGGACCAGGCTATCGAGCTGGATAAGGGCAAGAGGCAGGTGGAGACCGATTTGGCTGCTGCTCGAGGCAACTACGCCGGGATAAAGGAGGAGCTGTTAAAGAGTGAGATCGCACGGCGCACTGCAGAGGAAGCTGAGAAGAAGGCCCGTGAGGATCTCAAGAGGGAATTGACCCGTTCTCGCAGTCATCATAGCTGAATTTTTGAGATCCTCTGGGAAAGCTACAAGACCCAGGCTTCACGATCTAACTGAAAGGACCTAGTATTCTTAGCGGCATCATGTTTAACTATGAACATTGCATAATTTCCGAACTCAAAAATACGACCCAGAAAACGCTCTCTGTCTAGTAGACTCAGGAATCTGACAAAGGCATCTCCTAGAGCACATGGGAGGATCTGTGTAGTTTGAACCTAGTGCACCTCATGGAAGAAGGTGCGTAGCTCCTTAGCTAGGTCCTTGAAATCCCTCTTGTCCACCGGTGGGTTGAGCTTGACGATCGCCAGGTCCTCGTTGTAGAGCATGTAGCAGCCGGTGATGAACACCTCTTGACGAAGGTGGGGACGCTGGGATCTGTCCTCAAGGGTGAAACCAACGGGGACGAACGGGCGGGGGTCACATGCCTTGTTCGCCATTGCAAGATTGGGGTTTCTTGGATGAACAGTGTTACGGGGGGAGAGAGGAGAGACAGAGGTCTCGAGAGCAGGGGGCTTCCCGGTATAAGTATGCACACTACATGACTCTTCGCCTTCTGGACAGGAAACCACTCTGTATTTTCATTTGTCACATTTCTTGTTAAGGCAGGATATCAAGAGATGTCCATAATTCCAGCACTGCCTGCATATTATCGAACTTTGGCAATATTTCTTTGCATGGCCCAAGCCCAAGCCCAAGCAGTTACTGCACTCAATCAACGGCTCCAAACGGGCAGGGTCTAGGCTTGCTAAAATTAGGGGAATTTTTGAATTTTAAACTGAGGGCATAGCCGTGACTGTCTCATGCTTTTGAGCATTGTTCTTTCTGACCCATCTTGGAAAGCCATTAGGGCGAGGTTTTTGCAAACCTTTGACAGGTTTGCCAGCAAGTTGTGCTTTCAACACATTGTTACGAGCAGGAGCCAAAGATGCTCTACAATGGGGCTCTAGGAAGTTGGATGCATATATAATTGGTGGGATAAGATAAGTGCAAGAAAACTGATTCTTTGATGTTTGATTTAGTAATATCAGCATAGGATTTCTTGGACTTGGATCCAACAAGGTTCCATTCTGCATCTTGCTCCTGTTGCCGGAGAGTAAAATCTCTGCGCCAATTTGGTCCTGCTCCACTCCAAAGATGGAAGAAGATGAGAAAAGTTTTGCAAGAATGGCTTTAAAGGTTGTGGATCATGAATCCCACATTTTTGCAAGAGACTAAAAATTGGAACATCCAACCAGAGAGATGGGTAATATTGTAATCTTTAGCATTGCCACCAAGGCATGCTTGAAGGATGAGACTGCTTACTGAATCAATGTTTAGACGAACAGTGGATCGGCCAAAACTTGCAACCAGATGGAAAGAAGATGGGGCGTGGGGAGAGATGGGACTCACTGGGCAACCAAATTGCTGTGAGACGAGGGCTTCAAACTTGACGCCAGGGTTGAAGCAAAGTTCGGAGAGCCCTGACATGGCTTCCCGAGCGAGGATGCCATCAGGAGGAGGGGGAAGGGGGGACTCGGCGAGATAACGCATCTCGGTGAGTTGAAATGACTTTTTTTTATAGAGGCCACACATGAGATTATTACAATCAGGATTATGAATTATAATAATCAAGAGTGTTTGGATCCCTGGATTTTTTATTTATATAATTTTTAAAGAGAAGATATATTTTCTTATAAATCAGAATCCCTACTAGCTAAATGCTCTCATAAAGTTTCTACATGAATTTAGTTCCCTAACAAATGCACATGTATAGTACTGCCAAAGATTCTTTTTTTCTCAAATTATAGACCCCTAAAGATCCCATTGTGTTTTGATATTTTGATGACAATATCACCTTTGCCGATGTTCGAGGAATTTTGGGATGTCGTTTTTTCTTCTTGGAGGCTTTGTTGTGGCGATCACACATTTTCTCAAAGCTATTTTCTTGTTTGGGTGTCTGTGCTTTGTGGTGGCTTGTTGATGTCTTATATTGTGGTGGTTTTGCTTGTTGTTGCTTTCATTGTGAGGTGTCTTTTTTTTTGTTCAGTATTGTTTTCTTTTGAACATTTCGTTCAGTATTGTTCTAAGTTGCTTCTTCTGTGTTAATACATGCCAAGTAAATTTCTTGCTCCTGGCTTTTCGAAAAAGAAGAATTGCTTTGATATTTCACAACGCCCTTCTTCTCCACACGTAGAAAGCAGTAACTGCGAAGGCACAGTCTTTTCTACTGAATCCATGCACTAGGTTTGGATCATTGCATGGGCTAAAAAGTCACTCACAACCCTTGTAAACAAAGATCAGAACAACTCACACATTCTCTTCTTCCTCGCGTGGTTAGGTGCAGTTTTGTACAAAATAAAGAAATAAACACTAGCAGAATGGATCGGAATAAAGCACGCAACACCTGAACCACAAAGCTGTGCCTGGCAAGTCACTCGTGTGGCTTTGTAGGGAAGGGCAGGTTCATGCGCTTGTAGCTCGTGAACCCGCCGTCAACCACAAGGTTGTGCCCAGACACGTACTTGGCGTCGTCGGAGGCCAGGTACACGGCGGCCCTGGCGATGTCCACCGCCTCGCAGGTGGCGCCCTTGAGCTCCCCGAGCCCCCTGATGATGGCCGCCACCTGCGCCTCGTCGGCAGCTCCGCCCAGCATCGCCGAGAACTGGTCCACCACCATCGGCGTGGGCACCGCGTAAGGCGAGATGCAGTTGACGCGGACGCCGTGGCGCGAGAGCTCGGCCGCGGCGGCCTTGACGATCCCGGCGATGGCGAACTTGGACACCGAGTACGGGTACGTCCCAAGCCCGCCGAGGATGCCGCTGATGCTGGCCATGCAGAGGATGGACCCTCCGGCGCCGGCACCGGCGTCCGGCGCCGGCGCCTGCAGCATGGCGCGCGCGGCGTGCTTGATCCCCGCCAGCGTCCCGCGCACATTCACGGACATGACGGCGTCGAACTGCGCGAAGTCGAGGCTGGCGATCTGCGACGTGCCGGGGGACAGCGGGCCCACGACGCCGGCGCTGTTGAGCATGACGTCCAGCCGGCCATGCCGCGCCACGGCGGCGTCCACGGCCGCGGCGACGCTGTCCTCGGCGGCGACGTCGCAGTGCACGAAGTGGGCGTTTGGGCCCAGCTCGTGAGCCGTCTGGAGGCCCAGCTTGGAGTTGATGTCGGCGAGGACCACGGCCTGCGCGCCTTCCTGGATGAACTCGTGGGCCGCCGCCTTGCCCAGCCCACTCGCGCCACCGGTGATCAGCGCGATCTTCCCTTCTAGCCTGTGCAAAATTCAGCGTTTGGTGGCAGAACTGACTGCGAATTGAATATGCGAGACCTATAATTT
>Ga0182004_10003670_pt1 | contig 12238 bp, 12 predicted proteins | sample Sormic07211540_1_FD_120479 | JGI IMG/M metagenome (GOLD analysis project Ga0182004, IMG submission 120479) | Endophyte microbial communities from Sorghum bicolor roots, Mead, Nebraska, USA - 072115-40_1 MetaG | ecosystem: Host-associated > Plants > Roots > Unclassified | place: USA: Nebraska... | reverse complement strand
AGTAAACGAAGGGTGTCAGTCATACCCAAGGAGGACAGCAAGAAACACGCAAAGCTTGTCATGCGTCATGCACTGACTGTATCACGAAACAATATATGCAGCATGAATTTTGAAGCAAGGAAACCGTACCATTGGAATCAGACATGAGGGTGGCTGGCTCCCTAGTTGGTGACCTCATGGATAAATCTCCTTTCTTGTTCTTGAGTTCGTAGACCCCAACCATCTTCGTCGCCACATCAGCCCAACAGACCACTGCAAGGCACAACAACAAAACAACAGGGAGCAGGGCAGCTCTAGCAATTGGGCGATACTGTTAGCACAGAGTACAGAAGGAACAGATGGTATATATATGCAGATGCCTAGATGCCCTTCACCATTCTCCTCTCTCAAGTTCAGTGAGGAATGGTCAAAACTCAGCATCCCCATGCTGTAATCCAATGCCTCCTTTTTTCCCCCCTAGAGATCTGAGAGTTACTAGTACCTTCTTTAGAAAATTGAGAATTACTGGTACTTTAATTTAGCCGTGCTTCTTTTCCCCTTGTGGCCTTGTCACCTCAGTATCCATTGCATATGGCATCTTTGGTACAGAGGTCTATCTAATATAACAATCAAATGCATGGAAACCGTGCCTGTCGTATAATTATAAACAAACTAAACACGGGAGGGACTTTGTACAATACACCTCAGCTTTCAACGCGAGTATTTTCTTCCAACCTTGCATACAATAAGTCAAGCAAAAAGAGGGGAACACCAGATATAGAACTCATAGCATTATGTTTGTGCAACTGTAGTCAGTGTATTGCGTCGAAAAACTGTAGTCAGTGTACTCAGCTATCATTTTTGGGTTTCAGTTTTATTTGGTTGTCACCCTAATGAACAAAATCCACAAACTATGGAAATTGCATTTAAAATTTCAGTAAAAATTCCTTTTGATACTTGGAATGATGAAAGGAACACAATCTACAACACATAATATATTTGTGCTACTTTATTTATTCACAGAAAACATTTTAGTTTGAAGTCTATAGAAGGTTAGTGAAATGAGCTAGTTTTACGAAAATAGGAAATTCTGTTCAAAGGTTTGAATCAAATTTAGATTGAACTCCAAATGAAAAAATAAATATATATAGGACTGAATCATAACAGAATTTTTTGTGTGCGGCATATTGGATTATGGAAGCTGAAGACACGTAGAAGTACTCAACATATTTCTTTCAAAGCAGACAACCTACCTAAAGGCTAGATTTCCACAGCTGCTGAAACATGACACGGAGAACATCAGTCTCCTACCCTGGACCACACCACACTGGTGGGGCCTCATGATACAGCCCTCAGCGCCAGCGTCCAAGCTGGGCATCTGTTATCATTAACAAAGATTAAAAACATGTTACTACCAGCTTCAAGATTTGTAAAAAATAATGCACAAACAAAGTTTGAGATTATGCATGAATGTGCAAAAAGAAGATGGAATCTTAATCTGACACCAGCACAGCATCAAAAGCTTATATCAACTACAGGCAGAAGATGAATATGTACTGAAGCACTGTAATCACTAGGGATGAATAGTATGGGCGACCTGCACAGCCACCCAGCCGCACTTGCTACCAGCCTGCTATCAACTGCGCCCGAGAGTTGCTGGAATGCTGCATCGGAGAGGCATGCTCACGGGATAGAGAGAGGAACAACGGAGTCAACATGAGGGAGAGTAGACAAGATGCAAATATCTTGCTATTTTAGGGTACTGCCCCTAATAGAGATAGAAAGCACATGGAGGCCCTTTAGGCTTCTGAGAAGGACATAAAATGAAATACAAAATTATATTAGGGATGGCAAAGAGGCATTATAACTTTTTCAATGGTAAATCAGGAGTTATAAATTCTTTCTATGTTCATACGATTGAGTAATAGAGCGTTGGTTGTTAAAATTGTTTCCAAGAGAAAAAAAATGGTAGGAAATGATAATGAATACTTTCGATTGGTTCCGACCGATTTCATCTGCAGTAATCAGTGAGACTTTTAGGGGCTTTAACCCATCTATTAGTGCCTAAACATGCAGCAGGCGTTCATAACAAAGGCAGGTTTGCCTTTTTAATCCATCAATCTATCACACCTTTTGCACAAAAAATAGCTCTAGAAATACTATTAAAAAGGAAAGAAAGAAAGTCTAACCTGCTGGGCTCGTTTTCAGACCACATGACAATCGCTGGTTCAATGCCTAAAAACATCCATGAAATTTGCAGGGTGAGTAGGTATGAAATGCATAACTGAAGCAAAAACATGACAGCAATGCACTGAGTACCTTGATGGCCTTGAGAAGGTCATATACAGTGAGGATCATGATGATGGCCTTCTGCTGCAAAATAACATGAGTTAACTTAGCCTGATATTTTAAGGAACAGTTCTGAATTAAGGAAAAGAAGAGAAAAGGATAACAGGTGTACTTTGGAACCTCAACTGGACCTTTAATTTCGAAAAAGAGCATAAGCTATCACAAAAGACCCACACACTGATGTGTTGGCCGGTAGCCACACAGAACAGCACGGCAGGCAGGGACTTACCAACTATGGAACAAAACCATGCTAGTTATCATGTACAATACTCCCTTCGTCCATTTATCGGAGTCATCTTACCGGGAAAAAAAAAATCTCTAAGAATCGGAGTTATCTAAGCTAGGGACCACTATTTTCACCTTTCTCAAGCACATACGGTTCCTCTCACTGGTCTAATTAATTCAACCATCTGCATGCAGCTCCTTTTACTGGCCGAATTAATTTCTTCTTGGTCAGCGCACGACCCTAAAATGACTCCAATAAATGAACGGAGGGAGTATGTGGGTGCTTTAAATATAGTAGAGACAACAAATGGAAATGACATAATAGTTCGACTGGCGTTTTGATTTCCCAGAAAGTAAAAATTACATCCATTCAAGAACACCAGCATTTAAAACTGCTACATGAGCTTCATGTTAGTACTCCACCAACATTTAGAGTTACTAAGTATAGTATCACGACAAAATTCATGTCAGAGCACCCTAATTACACCAGAAGCATGACTGGTCCCATTCTAACCCTTCTATGCAAAGATAATTGTCAAAAGCTGTAGAAGGAAAACTATAAAACTTAATGTCAACAACTTTTGCTTGATTGCTTCAAAATGGCAGGTCCACCAAGGCAGACCATCATCAACTGTCTTAAATCAACATTAGGAAGTTCCATTTGCCTCCACTGTTTCTGTGGTCCCTTGAAGAAGTTCCTTAGAAATAGCAGCTGGGTCAAGCTCATAGCTATCTTTGGGGACATTTGGAGCTTCTTCGCCTGACATCCTGTAGAAAGGCACTTGATGTGAAAACCGAAACATCTCTTCTTTGGGAATCTTCATGGTACCATTCAGATCCTGATGGCGTTCAAATATTGTCCGAAACCCGGCAACTTTAGCTAAGGGAATAACAGAGATGCCATGATCTTCATCATAACTATCTAGTACCTCAACCACATCGTAGGCATGAAGCACATTATCTGGAGTATCTTCATCCCAGTCAGGGGACCAATTCCGATAAATAGCCCAGATGTCACCTTTCTGTGGATAAATTTTGATTACCCCACGCGGCCCTTTCTCCCATTTCATTTGGTGTGAAAACATGTTGACTATATCACATGTTTCATATTTTTCAGTCCTGAAATGCCCACATGACTTTGTGAAGCCAGAAGAAACCCAATTCAAAGGCCCAAATTCACTATTTGTCCTTGACTCAAGATAGCTTATTCTGAGCTTGAATGGTTTCAAGGAGAAAATTTTCTGAATAAACGCATAATAACGAGGCATACCATCACTGTCATCATATGTAGCCCAAATTTGATCAATTTGAAAACATTCCTCAGTGCGATCCTTGTCAAAATCATGGAAATCAGGATCAGGAACATTAAAAGACAAGGGGTCATCATCTTCATTTTCAGCATCTGAGCTAGTATTAGAACCAATTTCTTTTGGATCAACATGAACATCTTTATTGGTAGTACGATCATCAGGTGTGAGAGCTTCATTATCCCTTCCACTTTCATTAACCACATGTTTCTTGGTCGCTTTTCCACTAGCAGCAACTTGAGATGTTTTACTTTTATTTCCTGCTAGCTTGTTTCTCAGCCCACTTTTTGCTTTTTCCAGCAGAAGACCCCTAACATCCACCTGAGAGGTGGCCCTAGCTAAGCTTATGTAGATTGGAGGCCTGGGCTTCCAATTGGGTCCGCCATTGACGCCTTGAAACTCATAGGCCCCAATGTTGGTTGAAAAAGATATATTCACACCGGGCACTCTAAAACAATTTGCTCCAGGACCTGGTATGAAAGATGAAGAACCAACTCCAGCATCTGTAACCATAGTCTTCAACTTCTTTCCAGATGCAACATCACCTGTTCCAGGATTAAAGACATCTGACATGCTTGCATGCCTTTTTAGAGGATTGTACTTCCGCCGAAGAGCCTCTTCCTTTCTTGCTGCTGCTTGTGCCTCCTCCCTCTCCCTCCTAACTTTTTCATACGTCTGATGAACAACATTAGCAGCTTGAGCAGCAGCAGCAGATGATGCAGTGGCACTAGCTGCACCAGCAGCCCTTGAAAATGGACCCCACTGCGTATTTCTGTTAGTGCTTGCAGTTGGTGGTATTGGTGCCTCCTTTGCTAGGAACGGCTCACGGCAGCTAGGGCAACGAAGATGGTTATTCAGATACACCCTAAGGTACTCATAGTTCATCTTGCATTTGTTACATGAGGTCCAAAATGTAGGAGGGTTTGCGGAAGGTGCAGGGGTAGCAGAGGAAGGTGCAGGAGGGGGTCCAGATGGTGGTGGAGGTTGAGGTGGGCGCGGGCGCACGGCAGGTGCTGTCGGTCCTGCTGTTCGCTTGTTTACTGTCGGTTTGGAGGCGGCAGCAGCGTTAGCTGCGAAATTATAGAAGCCATCAGATGCAGCAGGAGGCGCACTTGCCTTACTTGACTGAGCTGTCCTCTGCTGGAATACCCTTACATTCCTCTTTTGGTCAAATACCGCTCTCTTAGTTTTGTCGGTTAGCACTGTATATGCCTCTTGGACCATCTGGAAAGCACCCTCAGCACCGACTTCCTTGTTCTTGTCAGGGTGGAGCTGAAGAACCAGCTTCCTGTACCGTTTCTTGATTGTTTCGTCATCTGCTGTCGTGGCAACACAAAGGATAGAGTACCAGTCCTTCTCCCCAGCAACCTTCACCTCCGAAGCAAGATAGATATCAAAGGTGGCAACCATCTGAGCAATGCCTTCAAGATCAGGAAAGAGTGTTTGAGCTTTGACAGCGAATTTCCTGGCACCCTGCAGGTCCCTCGCCTCAAACTTCTTCTTCGCAATATCCTTTGCCCGTTGGGCCTCATCCCTGTTGCATTCCATTTCTTCACACCTCGGAAAGCACGAATAACCACACCTTTTGCAATTGATTCACAGAATTTCGGTCCTCCGAGCGCAAGAAGTTTCAGAACCCTGCCCAAAAGGAAACAAATACATTACCTAAATTGCGAAGCTTACAAGTTACAACCAGCAGGGAATATAATTTTTGCAAAGCAATCGAAGTTAGTAGGCATAATACATGCATATACACCTGTAATAAGATTCAGATCCGATTACGAATGGTATGTTAGGGTTTGGGCGCACGGTTTTACCTATGGATTGCGTTAAGGTTTGGGCGCACGGCTTCGCACAGCAGGAAGGGAGGAGCAAAGGGAGGGGAGGGAATACCTAGTGTCCTGGTGGTGCTCGTCGACGGCGGACAAAGTGGCGAGTGGCGAAGTAGGACAGCAGCGACGGTCGCAGGGACACCGGGGCTGCAGAGGGCGGACGCCGTGCCGGAGATGGTCGGGAGTACGCTGGGCCCCAGGTGGTGCTCGACCGAGCGCTCTCTCTCTCTCTCCTCTCCGGGTTGCGGCGCGGCGACCGGATGGAGGAGGAGATCGGCCGCGGGCGAGACGAGTCGAGGCGGCGGGCCAAGAGTCGAGCAACGGAGGAGGAGAGAGTGAAGTGAAGGGGGAGGGGAATGGGCCCAGCCCGTTCGCTCGTCTTTATCAGCCGTATTTTTTCTCCTAGGTGACAATATTTTTCTTTTATAATAAATCAGTCAATAATAATTTTAGTCATGATTTTTCAGACCGATAAACAGTCAGTAAAACCCAACAAGGACAGATGCCCTTGGGTTCTGGGCCCTCAGGCCCTGATTCCTTTTTCTTTAACTAATTAAATCAGTTTATTTTTTATTAGAGCATCTCCAAAACTATCCCATATCTTTTTCTCATCTATATTTTCTTTAGAAAAAAGAGAAAAACTCATAATACCCTATATCATTTCTCTATCTATTAGTAATTAGCAAATATGCTGACATCATACGTAAAAATACGTGCAGCCTTTTGTCGCGTGCATTGCTCTTCTCTGCGGCGTCTTCTAAAGGTAGAAGGGCGTGAGAAAGAATAAAGAGTAGAAAGGGATTTCTGATGCAAATGTATGAGAGAGAAAAGAATATATATATATAAGTAGTTACGATAATTTAGAAATAGTATAGGATTCCTGATGTAAAATTGTCTTCTATTTTAGGAGTGGTTATTAGAAACTCTTGGATATAGCTTTCTCTTTTTCTCTTAATACCTTTTTAGGAGTTGTAAAACTAGATAATTTAACGAGGAAAAAATATGATATTCTTGGAGATACTCTTATATTACATTATTCCCTCACGTCCTATCTATAGGGGCAGATAGGGGGTTGTTGGGGCTACAATCTCTCTAAGAGGCTATTTTCTTCATTAAATTAAGGTTACTTAATTTCAAATCACCATTAGTCTCTAGTTCTAGCTCTAAATCTTTATTATTTAGCCCTCCTTTATCCTCGTCCTACATCCCCCACTGCCTATCTAAATACACATAGTGAAATACCTATGCTTGAAATTCGTTTTTTCATCCAAGCCTCCATGCTCTGCAGGAGAGAACTTAGGCATCGAAAACTTTAGCATCGAGGAATGTAGATGCATAGATGCTAGTTTTGAAAGGGAATATATGGTCCCACCTGTAAGTGACATGAGGACCTGAGAGTTATGACTTATAAGAGTAGAGAGAATAAAATGATGTTTGTCTTGCTATTTTGAGGCATTGGCACGTTCCACACTATGACTTAAATGTGAGTAAAGCATCTGTTATGGCATGATATTTTGGAGCATTAGCACAATGTGGCTAGTCTCAGTCATCGAATCTCTTGAGGGATGGAAAAAGGCTCGATAGATTTATATCCAAGCCCTTTTAGAAACATTAAATCTCATCTTTAGAATTAGAACCCTTTCTTTTTTGTCCCCCTCCTCTCGTGCTGTGCACGCACCTAAGCCGCAAGGGATGGCAATCCTATACGTGGGGATGGGTTGTCGCGGACCCTTATGAATGAGTAAATGTATGGGTATAAAGAGTATATTTAGATTCAAGTGATAAACTTTAGCTGCACATCCTAATAGGAGTGCCAATGAGTGGTACTAAACTTTAGGCAAGACTCAAATACATTAATTGAGGGATTGGTGCTAATAAGTGCTAAACTTTACACGGTCCGAATCAAGATATTGTCCGTGAGTAAGATCGGGTCAGGTACTCAAACTAAGACACATAGGATAATGGTATCAAATTTTACCTATAGTTACCTATAGGGTACAAGAAACACAAAAGAGGTTCATTAAGATGGTGTAATATTTATTTGGATAAATGGTGTGCGTGCTGAACTGATGATATTTATTTGGTCTTATCTTGTAATATTTGTTTGGCTTCTGAGAGACATAGGAAGGAGAACAAGGGGGAAGAAGACACGGGCAAAAGATCATAAGGTGAGAGAGGCACACCCTCACAAGTCTTGGTTGACACTGCTTCTTTTTTAATAGATTTATTATGTTTCACCTTTGTGCTCATTGTGTTCTTCCTAGGGTCTAGGGGTATTTAGCACTCTCTGTATATGTTAGATTTTGGCTTTGTTTGGATCCACCAGCTAAATTTTAGCTGGCTACAGACCATCACTAAACTTAACTGATGGGAACCAACTAATCAAATTAGATGTTCCAACCCAGCTAATGGTAGCTAAAATTGGCTCGTGACCAAATTTCTCATCAATTATTTCCACATTAGCGCACCCACCGCTCGCTTCTTCCCTTCCATGCATCCTCATCCGAGCGTGACTCTTTCTCCCACCAAAATCTTTGTGTCGCCGGTGAAAGGAAGGGAAGGCAACAGGGCAACCATCGCTCGGAGAGGGGGTGGTTTGCTGCCACCTCCACCACTAGGGAGAAAAGGGAGGGAATTGTGGTAGACATAAGGAAGGAGGAAGAGCCGCCATCGTGGTCAAGGGTGATCACCGCAACGCCTGTCAAAACGAAGTAGGGTCACTGTGCCGAGGAAGAGAGGGTCGCCATCAACAGTGGGGAGCCTACCACCTCCTTAGTGAGATCTAGATAGGGAAAGCGAGGACCGCTGCTAGGGCTCACGCAATGACACAGTGGCCACCTGCTATGAACTGTGGAGCTTTGGCACGAAGGGGCTCTCGCGGGCCTACGCATGCTCGTAGCTTGCTATGACATGGTTCAGAGGCCTCTAGCCACACGTGCGGAGGAAGCTACTAGTGGTTTAGATGGGGTGCGAGGGTGGCTTGGTGCAGCAGGAGCAAGAGGGATGGAGGAAAGAAGAAAGGGACAATAGGGTCAATATTCACCCATTAGCTAGAGGATCCAAATGAAATAACCCTAGCTAAACTTTAGTTGGCTAAACTTTAGCTAGTTAAATTAGCTGGCTAAAATTTAGTTAGGGTAAACAGGACCTTAACATATTTAGGGCCTCCTCTAAGAATTAGTACCTAGCTCTTAGTACTTTAAATGCAACTCTTTCAATAATGATCTAACTTTTGGCACATAACTAACTCATATATGAATGACCCCATAGGCCACATTCATCATCCCCATATACTCTCTCCATCCAAAAAGAAACATGTCATTCTAGGGTTCAAAATTTACCCCATTTGGTATTTGCATAAGTGTATGTTGGTCTGCATGAGTCGATTAGCACTAAATATGGCTAATAAATAGGGGTAACTATCATCATTTTACCTTCATATTTATCTGTCTAAAAATTCTTAGAATGGCATGTTTTTTGGGGATTGAGGGATAAGTCTTGAAGTGTATGCATGAGACTATCACATGATCAAAAGATATTTTTCTTCTCTCTTCTATTAAAATATAAGAAATATTCTTTGAACCGTTCGATAATTAGGCAATCACCACCTTAAATTCCAGAATAGATAGAGCATGACAAAAATCAGAAACTAGTATGCAATTCTCTAACATGCTAGTAAGCATCAAGCACAACATTATGATCTTAGTAAACATGATGAAATTGTAGATCAGATCACAGTGTACATGCTGAAGGGGTGCAGACGAGGAAGCCGTACGTAATGAGCGGTGCAGATAGGACAATAACGATATCACAGACGGAGTGCAGCAGACGACGCTGAAGACGATGTTATGTTGCAACGGCACCCGACTTGGATGGAGGACGAGTCATGGTGAAGACCTTGAGCAGTTACGCAGAGTGCTTTGCAAAATTCTTATTCACCCTTCTCTCGGTGCAGGATCACAAGGATGAAGATTTCAAAGACCTACTCTCCTGTTCACCGATGCAGCGGAAATGGAGAAGACTACAATGGCGGTGCAACAATGAAGAAGAGGCAAAACCTAACTCATGTATACTCTTTTACGAATTCCCAACCTAGGTGCCTTCCCGTATAATAATAGTCTATGGTGAGAGAGGTAGTTCGTATTTATTGGGTACATTAGCAATACCGGAGTAATAGATTGTGTACCCCCTCCGAAGCAAATGAACCTTTGAGATTTACTTAGAATTTCTAGAATTGATATATGGGTTGAGCCCATTAATTCCAATGTGAGTAGCTCCTGTACACCATTTAGAGGAGGCCTAGCAGGGTGTGTTTGGTCCACTGACTTATTTCTAACTTAGCTAGAATCTAAGACTGGATAGCCCAAGTCCACCTCTAGCAAGCAAAATAAACTTGTTTGATTGTCTATACTATCTAAGCCTACCTAGTAGCTTGTTCGGTTGGCTAGTTTGGCGCTAGAGTCACCTCTTCTTTGTACATGTAATTTCATCATCTTTGACAAAATTTATCGAACACATGGTAAGCGACACCACTCATAGCACACCACCCGTCTTCTACCGATACCGCATGTTCTCAAGATGCGTGCGCGAGCTCCACGACTCCTCCATCTCCGTCGACGTTGACCACTTAAAGGAGTCTAGCGAGGGACTCATCGCACTGAAGGGACGGGAAGTTCAGGCACTCCATGCCGTCGCAGAGGCGGAAGGCAACCTTGTCATAGGCGAGCGTCGTGTCCTCGGTGGTGTTGAAGGTGCCGAGCCACAACCACATGTGGTTCTTGGGGAGGCGTCGTGCACGTGAGCTCCATGCGGGGAGGAGCACCGGCGGAGGAGGAGCATGGACGGGTGGAGCATTGGCAGGTGGAGTACTGGCGGGGAGAAGCACCGTTGAATCTCACCGAAGGGTTTGATAGGGTCTGGCTAAGAGGCTTGTTCAGCCAACCAAATAGACTCAAGTTGACTTCAGAAGGCCTAGTTAGAGAATAGCCCACGAACCAGATAGGCTAACGGTATCTTGTGGGAAAGAAATAGACTTTAACTCTTCACACGTATTAATTCGCCTTGTCCTCTTTATATGGACAACTTAATATGGTAAGCTACGCAAAACCTCCCTTCATGTATATACGGCACACTGAGCCAACACCCAACTTTGTTGATTGATTTATTGCTTTCTTTCTCAAGAATAGATTTGATTGTTTTCTCAAGAATAAGTTTGATTGTTTTCCTTTTTTGCTCTATTCCAGGGATGTGTCATGTGTGGTTGATCTTTTTTTTCCACACTCATCCTTGGATTGTTCTTTCTTACTCCGTATTAGATTTAGAAGTCGTTTTGGATAAGGTTTGTGTCAAATATTGAAAATATAAATCATCAAAAACTTTTAAATTATTGAGTTTATAAATATGAAAATTATATGAATAAATTTGTCTTGAAAATAATTTCATCAAAGTTGTGTGGCGTGTGTTTCTCTAGCGTCGTGGGGCCGGTGCCTATAGACATCGCCAGCACTCCCCGGGCATCACCACGCCATCCTCATCAAAAAGGGCTCTTCGCATAGTAGACGCCACAGTGAGCTTTGCACAGAGCACACGGAGATTCCTAAGGCCTTCTTTACTTCCACACAAAAACCCAAAATTCTTCAAGATTTCCTGTTACATTAAATCTTTAGATGCATACATAGAATACTAAATATAGACAAAAATAAAAACTAATTGCACAGTTTAGTCGGAATTTACGAGACGAATCTTTTGAGCCTACTTAGTTCATAGTTGGACAATAATTACCACAAATAAACAAAAGTGTTACAGTGTCGCGAAATTTTTTTACATAAAAAACTAAACACGGCCCAAACCCTTTGCTGCATGCAGCCAAAAAAAATGCATCTCTTGCTGGCACCATGCATGCCCCTTGCAGTACAACCATCTGTTTTTCCTTCTGCACATTTGGTGCAACCAAGCTCCTCGACACATTGGGCTTTGTAGTAATTGCTTCTCCACCATTCATCTGAGGCCTTGTTTATACACTCAAAAAATTTGTCCCATAAGTGGCCCATTAGTATTATATCAGCCCACCAACAAAATAATCTGCTACAGTATTTCCTTTGGGGCCCATTAGTATTATATATTTTTTTGAATAAATGACCATTATTAGTATATCAGCACACCAACGAAATAATCTGCTACTTTGGGCTGGGCTGCAGCAGCAGCTGTATAATTATAGTAATTAATTAATTAGTCAAATAGTATCCCACCCAAGTTTGCAACTGCTGGTACAACTCAACTGCAGACTGCCCTCGGAGTCTGACTAATAAATCATGGCAAGTACTGTTGACTGATTTATTGTGAAAAAAAAATACTATTAAATGATTGATAAATTCGGGCTGAAAAACCACACCACTTGACGGTGGCGGCGGAGTTGTATTGGTACTGGAGCCGTCCTCCGTGCTGTACGTACAGTACGTTCCAGTTGGCAGCACGCAGCACCAGCCAGCCCACCAGGCACCGCTCCAGTTGCTGGACGTGAACGCGCAACGGAACTGGACGACTTTT
>Ga0182004_10003669_pt1 | contig 12239 bp, 14 predicted proteins | sample Sormic07211540_1_FD_120479 | JGI IMG/M metagenome (GOLD analysis project Ga0182004, IMG submission 120479) | Endophyte microbial communities from Sorghum bicolor roots, Mead, Nebraska, USA - 072115-40_1 MetaG | ecosystem: Host-associated > Plants > Roots > Unclassified | place: USA: Nebraska... | reverse complement strand
GTTTGCGTGCGTCGATCCTCCTAAATTGCCGGCGCTCTCGCGCGCCACAGCGTCGCACAATCAATGGCAGCCAACTGAAATCCCCTCGAGTTCGCGGAGTTGGTTGCACACGCACCCACCTACCTTATCAGTTCTGCTGCCGCCTCGTCAGATCCGAATGTATCTTGTCCGATCCCATCAGCTGGCGCTGGCAGCACCCACCCTCGTTTTGGTTTTGATTTGAACCCCAGGGCTCGCTCGCTGGTGGTCATGGAGACATGCATGGACCGGGGCCAGATTTGCACAGTTGTTAGGCGAGCGCGAGACACTGCACTGCATTGCATTGCATGCGTGGAATAAGAAGAAGATGTCGCTCGCTGCCAAATGCCAAATGCCAAACGCGTGTGTGTGCTATCATTGTTTGAGACGCAACGGGAGGGATGGAACGAACTGGCGCCCGGATTCGGGTGACCGGCAGGCGACGTTAACATAACAATCCTCGCGCAGGCGCAGCAAGAAGGCGTGAGCGAGAGCCGTGGCCGGAAAGAAAGGGTAGTGCAGCTGGGTACAGTACTGTACTCGGATGTCGTTGTATTGTACTGTACTGTACGAGAAAAACATCCAGCATTTTCTTTGATGCGCAGCGTACCAGACCACAATATAGGGCTGTGGGACTAGGGAAGAGACCTCTGCGGCCACGGCACACTGCCCACCCGTACGTAGCACAGTACTAGAACGCTTCACTGCTGCCAGTGCAAGTTGCGCAGCTCCCAATAAAGAGGTATAGCTGCTCATACATGTCCTCACAGTCCTCCTCCTCGCCAAGCTCCAATTCACACCCTGCGCATGAAAAGCTGCCCTCCTTTCCAGCACATAAGCTAGCTAGGGAAGGGAGGGACAGACAGAGCGAAGAACAGGGAGCGCGCGGCTCAAGCAGAGCAAGCAGCGGAGAGCAGTGCAGTGCAAGCCCAATGGCTTGTTCCTTCCTATTCCTGGCCTTCCTGACGGCGGCGGTGGCGGCGCCGGCGTGTCTGTCAGCTGCGGCCGCGACGGCCAAGCTTGTTTCCCCGTCGGAGAAGCCGTCCCTCTCCTTCGGAGAAGGATACACGCAGCTGTTCGGCGACTCCAACCTCGCGCTCCACGGCGGCGGCAAGAGGGTGCACATCTCCCTCGACGAGCGCACAGGTGGGGGTCACTCTCGGCTTTGCTCGCTGTTCTGTTCTCGCCCGATCGATGGCAATGCATGCATTGCAAGCCGTGTTCCGTGTTTTGTTCCTGGTCTGTTCGCGAACCTCATCGTTGCTTGCTCTGCTCCGCAGGCGCTGGGTTCGCGTCGCAGGCAGCGTACCTCCACGGCAGCTTCAGCGCCCGCATCAAGCTGCCCGCCGACCACACCGCCGGCGTCGTCGTCGCCTTCTACGTACGTGAGCAACCCAAACCCCCCACCGATCTGCACCCGAACCGATGCGATGTTTTTGTACTATTTGACGAACCCGGCTGGGTGACGATGATGGCAAATGCAGATGTCGAACGGGGACGTGTACGAGCGGACGCACGACGAGCTGGACTTCGAGTTCCTCGGGAACGTGCGGGGCAGGGAGTGGCGGGTGCAGACCAACGTGTACGGCAACGGCAGCACGGCGGTCGGACGGGAGGAGCGCTACGGCCTCCCGTTCGACCCCACGGAGGACTTCCACCGCTACGCCATCCACTGGAGCCGCCACAGGATCATGTAAGATTAACAACAACTGCCCTCGTCTCCTCACCCTCGCTTATGTCATATACTGTTTTCTACAGTGTACGTACTAGCACGTATCAGGATGTATATATATGGTTGCAAATCTGGAACACAGTTTTGAGGTGATCTGGCTGTCCTTGCTAGATAAGTAAATAAATACAGTAGTTACTAGAAAGATTAATTTCGAGACGCGCATGAACATTAGTAAATTTGAAGTGTGCATAGGAAAAAAAATTGGGCACTGAAATAACAAGTATTATATATACTTAATAACCAAAAGAAAAGCTCGACTATGATGATTAGGCCCTGTTTAGTTCCTCACTCCAAAATTTTTCATCCATCCCATCGAATCTTTGGACACATGCATGGAACATTAAATGTAAATAAAAAATAAACTAATTACACAGTTTAGTTGAGAATCGTGAGACGAATCTTTTAAACCTAGTTACTCCATGATTAGCGTTAAGTGCTACAGTAACCCACATATGCTAATAACAGATTAATTATGCTTAATAAATTTGTCTTGCAGTTTCCTGCCGAGCTATATAATTTATTTTTTTATTAGTTTCTAAAAAACCCCTCGATATCCTTTCGACACATTTGATGTGACACCCAAAAAAATTTTCATCCAGGCTCTTAGCCGATGACATTCATGTACAGAGGTTTTTGTGCCCCCTTGATGACATGGTGTCAGTACTTTCACTTGTTCTCTTCTTCCGGTGCTTGTTTTAGCACGATACTGAACAGCGCTGCATATGGCTTGTCTGATTGCGTTCTAGTATCTCTCTCTACTACGGTTTACTGGAGCAACTTACAGTCTTCATTATTAGGTTGAGGTACTTTTTGTTTGATTCTTTCCCATCTCACCCCTCTTTTTTTTCCCCCTCTTTTCTTTTAATTTTTGGCTCTCATGAATCATGATTGAGAGATATTGGCCTCTTCATCTTTACAGCTTGTAGATTCCTTCGCCTGTTGTCACTTTAATCATGCAAGTCCTGAGGCCCAAAAATTGACTAGAGGTAGGATTACCACAAAGGGTATCTAAATATTGGTGCGGCGCAAAGTGTGGCAAAGTATACCTCGTTTAAATCTGAACTACACTGTGTATAGAGCACAAGCTTCTGCATAGGCAATAGCCAGTGATTTCTTACAGTAGCTCAGTCGTCTCTGCACTAACATTTTTTGCATTTAGACTAGCGTTTCAAATCTTCTGTTTCGATTCAAATTATGCATTAGTTAAACTAGACTCTAAAATGTGGCAATTGTTTCGCCTTTGAGTGATTTACATGCTGTAAATCGCAGATGCATCCTGCTTGCATATATATATCTTCACGTGAAAAAAAAGTGGACATCAAAAGTGGTCCTTTTACTGCTGCAATGCCCACCACCCTGAACATCCATCCATCACAACATGTGCATGAGCTTCTTATCTCTGATCCTCCCACCAATACTCGCATAGTCGCATGCCGCCTTCCCCGCCATAATTGCATTGGACACCTGCTTTATGCCTGTGCCCTGAAGAACTCACAAGCAACCTTTTGATTTCTTGGTAGCATGGAGAAGCAAAAAAAAAGCCTCTACAATCAATCCCCCACCTGCTTTTCAGTTTCACCATGTATTTTGCCATGAACCCTCTCCTGTTTTCAGGTTCATGCATATCCTTTTACTCATGACTCATCCTACTGCCACTAGTGGCCGTGCAATCCCAAAGTCAAGCTTTGACAATGCCTGCCAATCTCCGGTGCTTAAAATTCAACCTGTCAGTACATAGACGGCTAATAAGCCTTAAATCATGGCACAACTTGTGCCTACGTAGGAACTTAACTTCAGAATTCTCAGATTATCTTCTGTAATTCTGTTACTATTATAAACTTTACACATCTGCCACTAATATTTCCATTTATTTAAATTTCAAAAAGTTGACCTTGTTGGAGTTGAACAACCCTCTGCCCGTGCCTCCCGCAGATTCTACGTCGACGACACACCGATCAGGGAGGTGGTGCGGACGGAGGCCATGGGCGCACAGTTCCCGTCCAAGCCCATGTCGCTGTACGCCACCATCTGGGACGGCTCCAGCTGGGCCACCTCGGGAGGCCGCTACAAGGTGGACTACAAGTACGCGCCCTACGTCGCCGAGTTCGCCGACCTCGCGCTCCGCGGCTGCGCGGTCGGCCCCGCTAGCGCCTCGGCGTGCGCGACGCCTGGCAGTGCCAGCGACGACGACGATGCCTACGGCCGCGCCGCCGACGCGATCTCGCCCGCGCGGCGTTCGGCCATGGAGGCGTTCCGGGCGCGGTACATGACGTACGGCTACTGCTACGACCGCCTCCGGTACCCCGCGCCGCTGCCGGAGTGCAGCGTCGGCGCGGAGGCCGCGGCGTTCCTCCCGTCGGGGGACGCGAGGGCGGCATTGCACAGGCACGGTAGGCGCAACCGGATGCGCCGCGGGGCGGACTCTGCCGTATGATCGGCAGCCGTGTCGCTGTGACGTGATTCTGATCTACGATTAGGGTTCTTGATTCCTGACGTCCACCAGCACCGCCATTGTAGCTTAACAGTAACCGGAGTTCCGCTGATTATTAAGCCTCATCACCCCTACTACTACTTGCAGCACTGCTCCAATCCACCATTCATGTTCAGTGCAATTTGTTGTTCACCCCGTAGATGGAGCGGTATGCACATTGCACGCCATAAATCCATATGCTTTGCCCACGTCCTGAATATACTACTTGCAGAATCATTCAGTAATGCGAACAACGATAACTCGATAAGGTTCATCAACAGCAACATAGCCACTTCTCATTCCAGACTAAACCATGCAAGGTTATAATTGCCATCACAGCGAACATCTGTATCAGAATCAGGGGAGCAAGACTATAATCATGCAAGAAGTTCCGCCCACATTTTTCCATTTCGGATGTACTAGGTTGATCAGATTTGCGCAACAAACATACATCAGAAATGGTTTTCATTGCCCACGTTTCTGTTATGATAGCAGATGATAACTTAAGGCAATGTGATAAATCCAGATTTGCAACAGAGCAGCTACAAAATTTAAGACAACGTTTTCAGTCTCGACACTGAGGTTTCTTGTCAAGGATAAGAGAGTTGCCAACGAAGACCACTGCTAAGCTCTGCGCACTACCGCAAATCCATGGCCCAAAAAAATTAAACTTCTTGTCTCTTCAGTTTTCTGTTGTCTATGTACTAGAACTCCCCTTCTATTTAGTTGCATGTCCAGGTGGCTGGACCTTGCTGCTCCCAACATTCTTTAGACTACCATTCTGCTGCTCCATACCTACAGCTGACTTCTCATCCACAAAGATGCCACCGCCATTTGAGCTCCCATTGCATTCTGGTTTCTCCTCAGCTGTGTAAGACCTCTTTGTTGGCGAGTTCTTAGGAGAATGATTGCCATTAGACATCTCCTTGCCAGTGATCTTATTATTATGCAGGTAAGCAGATGAACCTTGTGGGGAGTTGGGTTCGCCATGGCCATGGGAAGCTGGCATCATCTGATGAGGCAGAGGATGGCCTGATCCCGGAGGAAGGAAGACCCCTGTACCAGGACCAGGGAATCTTGGCGGTGCAGGCCTTGGAGCTTCTTGTATCCATGTTGCTGTTGTGTTTGGCAAGGGAACAGCTGGCGTGAAAGGTATGGCTGCAGCAGAAACAGGAGAAGCGGCTACAAACAGTGGCTGCATCCCATCAGGCGGTGGGACGTGATGAGATCCAACTGCTGGTGCTGGAAGTACACCACTGGCTGGAGCATATCCAAAGTGCTTAGGACTTTGGGGATGGCGGGAGATGTTAGCTGGCCTTGATGATTGACCCCAGGGCATAGGAGGAGGTGTTAATGGAGGAGTAAAGCGGGTGCTTTCAGCTGGGATGTGCTTTCTTGCTACAGATTTTCCAAAATTCAGTATAACTCTCTGCTTGCGTGTAGCAGGAATAGCTCGCTTTGCACATTCAACACTTTTCCCTTGCATGAGTAGAAGTGACCTGCGTTGAGACAGACGATAATAGTGTTCAACAAATATGCAGTCTCATGACGTGCTATCTAAACCTTGCAAACAAAATATGAAGAAGCTAAATGGCTGTTTCCTTAACCAGAAACTATCAAGCTGTGTCTATGGTTTGAAACTTTAAGAGCCAAATGTAACAGAGAGAAGACACTAGGGATGTTTTACCCAGTTGCGAGAGAGAGCTTCAGAGGACCTCTATGATCACCTCGTTCTCCTACTGATATGGATCGGCCAAACACCATATCACAATCTGTTAAGCAGAGGGTACAAAGAGGTCTACCATACCAAGGAGGAGATTGGTGAGGATGAGAATAGTCTCCCTGAAAAAAAATCATTTTATCATACATATGGTACATTTCAAGGTGTCCACAACGAGCGATAAAAGTGGAAAAGCAAGGAGCCTTATTTCTTGGCTCACCATTGTGGAGGGAGGTAATAAAATCAACTGTAGTATTGCCCGAAAAAGAACGAAACAAATATTAAAATCTCCCTTCCCTGCAACCTCCTCCTCCCCTTAGCCCATCCCAGCAATTCCAGCTCTCGCCATGTCAATATCTCTCTCATTTTTTAGTTAAAACATGGCCCCACCTGACTACCCACTTCTGTCAATGTACATGCCTAATGTCAAAGGACCTGCCCTTACTACTAGGGCAACATATATTGACCTTGCCCTAAGACAAAAGAAGAAGGAAATTACCTCACTGAAGATGTCGATAACACAATAATCTGGTTTGAAGGGTATAACTTCCTGCTGAGACAAGCGATCGAACAGATCATGCAGCAACCCAGGAATCGCCTCCACCCTTGTTTCTAGACTCACATTTAATAAAGATACAAAAATTGTCATCAAAATATGATACTATCATTAGGTACTATAGTACAAGCTTGATCTAACCTCTTTGATTTTCATCATCAGGAGGACCTTCAATGATAGGAACGCCCAGCTGAACAATTTCCCTTCCATGACCCTTCGTTGGTCTTTTAGCAATAATAACTGTCTGCCCAGCTGTTTGATCAAATAAAATAGTATTAACTTGACAAAATCCCAAACAATTAACCTCCAACTGCACAAGGGCTAGGACATTTTCCGGTAACACAAAAGTAGAGCACCAAACTAGAGATAATATTGTCCCACGGAAACACATTACTTTTCTAGGTTACCAGCACAGTTCTATCCAGGTATGCATTCTACATGCATATTGAAAAATAGATAAAGCAAAAGTGAAACAGCAGGCAAACAAATTTCCAATAGGCTGCACACACATAAGGTCATAAGCACAAAAACAAATAACTTCTGCAGGAGAATTAATTCAAAAAGGCAAGAACAAACATTTAAAAGGTTACCTTCAAGGCCCCCTCGTCGGTAAGAGGCTTTTGTTTCATTAACTAAAGAAAGGATCTTATTTGCTTCAGTCATATTTACCAACCCTTCATAAACCTTGAGCCCTTCAACAGTATTAACCTAAAGGAACAAAAAAAATATCATGGTTAGCCATAAGAAAGTGCATGTAAACAATCTTTGACATGTCCAGATGACTTGGAAGGGACACCTGCATAACCAAATTGAAATTTACTTCTTTACGTCAACATACCATGCTTCCATCAATGATCTCATTGGTTGAATACTCTACAGGGGTTGCAACCACTTTGCTACTTCCTTCAGAAACAGCTTGCAGCTTTGATTCTTTTTCACCCTCTACAATATAAATAATACAAGGGCACAGTTTAGGAATGTAATATGTAGGATTCTTTAATTTTCTATCGCATTTTTTCAAACTCCATAAGGCAACAGTGATTAGGACATGACCAAGAGAAGAGGAGCAGTCTTGTTGAGTAGTCAGTTGTTGCTAGCTTATTCCAGCCAAGAAAGCAAAGGGCGTCAAGCTCAGGTCCTATTTATCATACATTACTCAGAGTTCCTACTTGTCATACGTTATTCAGACCCAAAATTTGAGGCTACAACAGAATAGATCCATCCAATGATTTCCACACAAATGGGAACGATCAAGATATGTCCACTGATCATTTGAGTAACACCAATAAAAAATGGATGAGTTCACAAGAACTACAAATCAACTAGTTACTTCATGCAGGCAATACTAACAGTTTCAGCTGCTTTGTCGCATTACTGACTCAGTTTCAGTTGTCTATCTCTATCCTAAAGGCACCCTGTTATTATTAACAACATGGAAATCATTCCACAATTAGCAAATGTACTTAACCATACACAGGGTGTTTTGAGTTGACAAGGCATCATATACCACGTCAATTGATTTGACTCATACACTTAAGCAAAAAAAACAATGATGAAGTTTGCATTAGCAACAGTGGAAAGTAAAAAAAAAGAAGGCATATGTTTAGAGACAGAAGGGGTATATGATATTTTCATTTCAGAGGGCAATCAGTAAAGACTATATGACACAACATGCAGTAATTAAATAAATGAATATCTAAAATAGCACACATGTATGCATGTTATGCACTTGTGTACCATCAAGTATAGGAGAATCCAATCGGAAGCTTTTAGTATTGACGACATTCCCCACTTCTTTCAGCCCCCTCCCTTCCTTGTTGTTATGAACTTCACGTCCTAGGAGAAGTCAAGAGCACATCAGAGAGTATTTTTAAACTAATCACTCATGAATTTGCCACCGTTGTCAAGGTTACATGCAAACAGGGAATATACTGCATTAAATGAGTTAAATGAAACCGTAACTGCACTAGCATGTATAATGTGAAGAGAACAGCTATTCAACTCTTCCCATGCAGATGCTTGAGTGTAAAATTCAAATATATCATCATTTTTACATAAATCACAACTCTAAGACAGCAGGAATCTATAAACTTGCCTCCATTGCAGAACATGCAGACCTACGAAATTCTCAGAAAGAACAGTCTCCACATGGAGAAGTTTCTGCATAGTTCTGCACGTGCCTATATACATAACTTACAGCGGAAAGGTAGTTCTAGATAACATTATCAGTATCTTTAGGACCTCCCCAGTTGGCAATTGGTACAGAATCACACATTTCAGCACGTTAGAAGCTTGCCTTTTTAAGACCTCGACATTTATTAACACATACAAGCCAGAAGCAGCAACGCTTCATCAATTTTTGGCATCATCAATTTTTGACTACCACATTAACATGTACAGATGGGTATCAGCATTTTGGCAACAAACATCATTGGTTCAATATCTTGAAGACCGATCAGCAAACAAGAAAATCAAATGCACACTGAAAATGCATTTGATGGATCGTACCGTTTTGTGACCCATCAGAACGGAGGGATAAAAAAAAGGAAGTCAGTGTGGCAACGAAACAGACACTGTACTAACGCCAGACAAAGAAAATAAGAGCATACTATCACACAAAGACAAAATAAGAGCATACTATCACACAAAGAGAAAATAAGAGCACGGTATCACACGGAACGATCTCGTGTTACCATCTTTCTCGGATCCAGTGGCCGCAAAGGCGCTGCCGCCGCGCGGTGGATCGGGGCGGTAGTGGCCGCCGTGGCGATGGTGCTGGTGGGAGTGATGGGACTGCGAGAACGCTGGGCGGCGAGGGGGCGGCGGCGGCGGCGCGGCCGGCGACGCGGCAGGCCCGAGCGCCTGGGCGGGGTGCGCGCGGCGGCGCCAGCCGGCATGTTGGAGCGCGAAGGCGATGTCGTTGACGGGGAAGAACTGCTGCATGTGGATCACGTGCGTCCAGTGGTGGCGGCGCTGCTGGACGACAGAGAAGACGTGGTCGTACTCGCCCGGCTCGCCGATGGCGCGGAGGTGGAGGATGAGGAGGTCGACGATGGCGTTGGCGGCGGCGAACTCGCCGCGCAGCCAGGTGATGAAGCCGTCGCGCTCGTCCATGAGCCAGGCTGCGGGCTCGGCCGCGGCGGCGGCGGCGGCGGCGCCGGGGACCGGGGAGGTCATGACGGCGGCGGCGGTAGCGGCTGAGGCCATCGCCGTGCGTCCCTCACCACTTGGGGCCCGCGCTCATAGAAAGGCGCAGCCCAGTCAGCAATGCCGTGGGGGTGAGAGATCTAGGGTTTTGCCGTATATTTTCGTTCCAATGTTGTTGTTGGTTTTTTTTGTCCTCTCGTGGTGGTGGTGGTGCTGGAATGGAGACGAGAGAAAAAGAGAGATGGCTGGGCTAGCGGCAGTAGTAGTAGTAGACTTGAGGAGCGAGGAGAGAGGAGGAGGTGTGAAGAGGAGAGCCGGATCTGGGCATCCGAAGATTCGTGAAACTAGAGGCGCGGGCGGGAGGGCGACGCCCAACGACTATGTGGACCCGCGCGGCCGACAGATGGGCCCGGACCCATCTGTCGGCGTGAGGGATCGTGGAAGCGGAGGGTAGGCGGCGGCCGGAGCCCGTGGGGGTTTGTTTTGCTTTAGGATTCGCGTGCTGTCTTGATGCTGGTTACACCGGTGGTGTTTGTTGTTGGTTCGCTGATCGCCGTTACTATCTCCCAGATGCTCGGCTGGTGGACTGGGTCCCGCTTGTCAGTGGCACGATGCTGTGTTTGTTTGAGGCTCACGCCTCTGTTTGTGGCGAGACAATTTCGCATTGACCGATAGGGAAAAGCGGACCAGAAAAGCCGCTGCAGCTGCAGTTTACAGTCTTACCGAGCAAGGCAGTCACCTGTACTACTGTTCAAATCTCCCCGTCCGACATTGTGGGCTACCGCCATGCTGGTGGCTTCACGCCTGCCTACCTGCGTCTGCGCGTGAGGCCCAGTCATCAGCAGCAGCTCTTGGTGGGGCACGGCAGGGGACGGGGAGCGGCGGCCAAACGCATACGGCGGCGGCCAAACGCATACGGCGACGTCGGGGGCGGACGCCTCGAGATGCGCCTGGTTTGCGACGGAACGGACGGCCGATGCCGGCCCAAGCCGCGGCCGCGGGTGGCTGTCGGTTGCAGGCTCGCAGCGGCCCCCACATTAATGTGGGTTGTTGCGAGGTGGGGTGCGCGACACGCACGGGACAGGAGACTGGAGCCCTCTTTACGCCACCCCGGGCCGTCTCACGTGGTGGGCGCCCCCACCCGTCAGCCACGCCACGACGTGCGTCGGCGTCCGCGGTTCGGCCGGATAGCGGCGAATTCGTTTGCGGCGAGGGGTGGTGGTGGGCGAGGTCGCGAAATTCTTCCGTGCTGACTCGGGCAACTGCCTTGTTTAGTATTTTGATACGTTTCGTTTTTATTTAACAAATCGTGTCACTAGGCTTAAAAGATTCGTATCGTGATTTATAGATAAACTGTGCAATTAGTTATTTTTTCTAACTATATTTAATGTTCTATGTATATGCTGCAAAATATAATGTGATGAGGAATCTTGTAAAATTTTGGATTTTTGAGTGTATCTAAACAATTACTCTCACCATCTACCAATAAATGCACGTCTTTTTTCATGAGGAGTTATTTTTTAAAAAATTTGATTAAATATATACAAAAATATACTAGTATTTATAATATGTAATATGTATTATTAGATTGAGTATAAAATATATACTTTCATAACATACTTATTTGCAAATACAAATATTGATATTATTCGATATATTTTTAGTTAAATTTTTTAAAAAATAACTCCTCGGAAAGCGAGACGTGTATTTATTTATAGACGGGGGAGTAATTCTTAAATTTTTTCAAGATTTCTTGTCAAATCGAATCTTATGGTATATGTATGGAGCATTAAATATAGATAAAAATAACTAATTATATAGTTTGTCTATAATTTGCAAAACGAACTTTTTGAGTCTATCTAGTCTATAGTTGAACAATAATTATCATATACAAACAATAGTGCTACAGTAATCCAAAATAAAAAAATGTCAAGGCCTTATTTAGTTCCCAAAAAATTTTGAAAATTTTTTAGATTTCCCGTCACAGCGAATCTTTAGACATATGCATAGATTATTAAATATAGACGAAAATAAAAACTAATTATAGAGTTTTGTCGAAATTGACGAGACAAATCTAGTTAGTTCATGATTGGACAATATTTATCAAATACAAACGAAATTGCTACAGTGTCGATTTTCCAAAATTTTTGGAACTAGATGCGAAAAGATTTTGAATTTCGCTACTGTAGCACTTTCGTTTGTTTGTGATAAATATTATTTAATTATGGACTAATTAGGATTAAAAAATTCGTCTCGCGATTTACATTTAAACTATACAATTAATTTTTATTTTCATCTATATTTAATGTTTTATATATATACCGAAAAATTCGATATAACAAGTAATCTTAGAAAAATAGTTTTTATGGTGAACTAAACAAGGCCTTGCAGTTCCATCCGGGTTGGGCGCTCCGCGACGGCACGGCGCCCGCACGGAAACCTTTTCTCCTGCATCGGGGCGGGGAGCCTGCTCAGTCCGTTCCGTTCCGACCCGATTGGGATCCCAGCTGCCGATTCGTGTCACCGTGCGACGGTCACGTCGCGCCACAAACAGACAAACAGGCCGGGCGGCAGGTGTGGTTCACGCGCGATTTGC
>Ga0182004_10003668_pt1 | contig 12242 bp, 11 predicted proteins | sample Sormic07211540_1_FD_120479 | JGI IMG/M metagenome (GOLD analysis project Ga0182004, IMG submission 120479) | Endophyte microbial communities from Sorghum bicolor roots, Mead, Nebraska, USA - 072115-40_1 MetaG | ecosystem: Host-associated > Plants > Roots > Unclassified | place: USA: Nebraska... | reverse complement strand
CTAAGAACAATATAATTGAGAACATAAGCAAATAGAATAAAGTCAATTCTGATATAATCAAATAGATCAAAGTCATATTCATAGTAGCAAGAACTAATATAAATATAACAAAGAGAATAAGAGTTTACCAAGAACTAAAGATTAATCTAGACTCCAAGATTAACTTCACTCCTTCTAGATCTATTCCTATGTAGCTATGCTAAAGAACTATAGGGATCTAATTGAGATGGTGGCTAAGAATCCTATAGAGACAGATCCATTCGAGGGACCCCTCTCTGTCTAATTCTTCTCTTGATATTCTCAAAGAATAATTATGAACTCCTCTCTAGGGGTGTCAGGGTCTTTATTTATAGCCCCCTAGGAAGCACCACAACCCTTGGATCAAACCGACTTAAACGTGCGCTTAAGATTAATCCTCAAAGTCGGTGGAGACAGGATCTGCGAGGTTCACTGTGATTGGCTGAGAGCCCCAGGTGGCTGCTCCTAACAAGGTGGGGCGCCCGCCCTTGCCCTATGGCAGGTGGGCCCCACCTTTCAGGTGGTGTCTTCCCAAACCTTTTGGAGTATTCCTGAGTTGACGTTTCATGTATTCTCTTTATGTAAATTTGACATGTGGACCTCCTTTTGTTCTTATTCCGATAACCCCATGCAGAAATAGACAATCACCCAAACTTGTGGAATTCTGTTACTGATAACCCTAAATAGTATTCCAATTTAAGTCATTTCTCATGCTATATTGACGGTTAAAAAGAGTACTTATCTACCATCAACACCCATAAGCCTTTAGGTGCTAAGGGCAAGGGTAACAATTTCAAGTCGAAGGACAAGTCCTCAACATGTATAAAGTGTGGTTGCTATAACCACCCGACTAAGAAATGCCGTACCGCTAAGCACCTAGTGGAACTATACTTGCATTCCATGAGACATGGACGCTCCAATCAAGGATGCTCCAACCAAGGTGGACAACCGTCTGAAGCACACTTCAATGATATGGTAGCCCTAGGATGCTGCAACTCCGCCCCAGTAGAATTGAGCAACACATTGGTGCCTCCTCCACCCGATGGCATGATAAATGACTCCACTAACAACATGATCAACGAATATACTTCTGATGATTTGTTTGGTGACTTCAACTATATTGATAGTCATTTTTGAGATTTTAACATTTTCACCTCAAGGTTGTAATAATTAACAATTTGTTTTTGCTTCCACACTTTTGATATTCCTCAATTGAATATCAATTATATGTTTATATTTTATATATATTCATGTTGAGAATTTCATTCTCTATTACATTATCTATTTTTCATAGATTGTATGGGAGTCAATCTGATGGATGAGAAAATGTGCCTAGTGGACAATGGCACCACTAACTTTATACTCAGAAAAATAAAATATTTCCAAACTCTCACAAAGACAAAGGAGATGTTTTAACAATCACTTGACACGGTACCGTAATAGCAGGCTCTGGACGAGCCATTATTACGCTCCCTATGGGTACAACGATCACAATTAAGGATGCACTCTTGTATCCCGATTCAACTCGTACCTTATTGAGTTATAGAGATATCTACAAAAATGGGTATCATATCGAAACTCATCATCAAAATATTACAAAGGATAACGGATATGGCAGAGATACTCTCGAAAGAATTCCCTCAACTTCATCTGAATTGTACTATTCATATATAAAACTCGTACAACATTCCAAACTTGGCATGATTGCCTTGGTCACCCTAGCATAGGGATGATGAAAAAATTTACTAGCAATTCTATTGGTCACTCGCTAATCAATGCAAAATTTTCTCAATCCTCAGATTATACTTAAACTGCATGTGCAACTGAGAAATTAATTTTGAGGCCCTCTTCCATCAAAATAAAAGTTGAACCACTCAACTTCCTTGAACACATTCAAGGGGACATATGTGGTCTGATAAATTCTTTATCTAGACCATTTAGATACTTCATGGTTCTAATAGACGCATCCACATGATGGTCTCATGTGTCTCTCTTATCGACATGGAACCATGCCTTTGCCAAAATTATTGTGCAAGTTATCAAACTCAAAGGGCAACATCCTGAACATCAAATCAAATCCATTAGGATGGACAACACTGCTGAATTTTCCTCTCATGCATTCAATGATTATTATATGGCCTTAGGAATTCAAGTCTAGCATTCTGTCCCATATATCCACACACAAAATGGGTTAGCCAAGTCTCTCATCAAGAGAATTAAGCTCATTGCTAGACCACTATTGTAGAATTGCAAGTGTTGGTGCAAAAATTGGTATCTTACACCAACAATCTCGAGGGCTCCTCAGAGGGAGTGCAGAAGCTAAAGTCCTAGACCTCCTAAGCCACAAACGCACGAGCTTAATGAATTGATTTCAGGGTGTGCCAGTCAATTTGACATGAAATTGATAAGGTAGAAGTACAAAAGTCAAATTATGGAAGTTGCCGGTTGTTGCTAGATAGTTCCGAGATGTATGGCCTTAAGAAGCCGTTGAATAAAGAAAATTAACTAAAAAGTCAACTCTTGATGATGATGCAAAACGATAATTATTATCAAATATTTAAACTCATCGAACAATTGGATCTTATGGATGAATGTGATTAGATCGTCTATTTAGTCGATACGCTGTGTGTAAATAAGAGATATCTTACGTACATTATCCACTTATCTATTAAATAAATGATAATTTATTAAAACTGGTTTAAAGGCCTGTGGTCTTAATAAATTACTTTCATAATTGTATTGAATTTATATTCACTTGGTCTAAAGGCCAGTGGGCTTCAATAAATCCAACATAGATTGCTAGTTCATTTAATGCACAAGCGGGTTCATACACGCGCACTATTTGTTTGAGCTTAGCTGGATCGACTATTTAGCCGATACAGGGTCCATGAAGCACGAACAATATATATCTACTTTGTTTTGCGTTAATTATCTTACCAAATTAATTATAACAAAAATAAATATCTCGAATACACAACATGTAACAACCAAGATCAACAGGTTAATTATCTTAGTTTCGCTTGATAATCGTTGTTTATTTAGGGTTTATATTAAGCGTTTAGATTTGAATCTTGAACTAACCTGTCCAATCTTGATTGGGCAGAATATTGTTACAATAAATTAAATATTAATCTTTGAATAATATTGATAACTTAATGAATCTATTAAATTTCCAATTTAATAGAGCCGATAACTAATTTGAACCAATATTTATAAGAGATTGAAGCAATACAGCCTTACAAATATAATTCAAATCGATAACAAGTTCACAATTGAGCTTGATATGAGTTCAAATGATGCAGCCATGACAAATTAAACATGAACCATGACAAAACTTACAAGCAAACTGAAGGTCAAAATCAACCGATGCAGCTCGATTTGTCGAAGGTCTGGTCGAGATCTACTATTACTCCTACTCCTAAGGTTGGTGGCCGAAGCCAAAAAGGATTTGTATTTTGATCGTGTATATTCTTACAAGGATCGGGTTCCTAATATTTATAGTCTAAAGTCCTAGTCTCATATCCTAATACAACTCTTTCCTCAAAAAGGCAATTTGGACTTTAACTTCTTCTTTCTTAGTTGAACCAGATACATTTCCTCCATCTTGCCTTGTTCTAACACCCTTCTGATCGACTAATTTTTTTGCGCCCCTTGTTTAGTCGATCCACTCATCCGGCTATCCCTCCTTCTATGAAGCAGGCCCACTGGCAGTTCCTTGACTCGCCAAAATTTAGGATTAACACATGCCCCCCAATTTTAGGATAAAACTGGTTTTATTCCAAAATTGCCACTCAAAACCGATACAGACATATTGATTACTTTGTTTCCTTCTCTGTCTTCTCTGTTTGTCGGCCTTAAAAGCTAGGGTTTTCCTCCAAGCATCCTTAGTCAAAAATTTGAAACCCACATAATCTGCCAATTTTCCACACGATTTGATCCCAATACACCAAATCCTTCAACTCGGTGACTTTTGCTCCAATGGCGTCCATCGACAACATCCCACAGGTATGCCTTCTTCCTTTGCTCCTCTGAATTTTTTTACCCTGTTAGCTTACTCTTACTCTTTTCTTTTACTTTTAGGATCTCCAGGGCCAAGTATTCATCCCACTTGATGGCAATCTGCACAAGATCTTCCTGGGTCCGATGGGTGATCCAAATCCTAGTAGGGTAATTATTGCCGAGACTAACAGAGTCCCCTTAAAGGAATCCAACATGCATCTACGTCTTTGGGAGAAAAGGGCTTCTATAAGGAACTGGACCTCAATTATCCCGAGGTGGAAAAATTGGTTGATCAAAGTAGCAGCCAAGAAAAGAGCAGATTGGACACTTAGGAACTTGGACCAGTGCATCTCCTTGTCCCTTTCTAATATCAAGAAGAATGAACCTATGCTCAATGCTACCTATTTCTTCTGGTCCAACACCTATAATGCTTTCCTCTTCAGACAAGGCCCAATGTCTCCAACATTAGCCGATGTTCACATGCTGACAGGCCTCAATATTGCAGGACACATCAACCCCTTCAGTCTATTGGTAAAACCCACTATTAAGCTTGATAGCACAAGAACTCGGGGTTGGTCCCAATACATCACCAATTACAAGACCGACAATAGGTCTGTGTCTGACAGAGAACACACAGCCTTTTTGAATATGTGGTTGGACATATATCTCTTTGTGGACAAGCCTGCTCCCCAACTTCCAATTATCTGACTTTGGCAGAAAAGATACCATGCAACTCTAAAATTCCACTTGGCAAGATTCTCCTTAGAGCATTGTATAGTCTTCCGAATAGAGTTTTCCAGCATCTGATGGAGAATAAGACTGTTCCAACCATCATAGGCCCTTGGTGGTTATTGCAATTATGGCTCAATCTCCATCTACAGAAGCTAGTGGCTCTAGAGCTAATCAATCTATCTTTCCCTTTAGAATATCTAGAAGAACAAGAAGATCAACTCCCAAGAAGTCAAAAGTTTCACCGATGTATGTCCTTTGGTGAAGCAGCATCGACAATTACTATTGATAGATCAACTACTGACTTCTTCAAGCTCTTCTATAAAGATTCCTAGAGGCAGCACTAGAGTGGTTTGTTTACTCAAACATTCCAGAATTTGAACTCCCAACATCATTCAGATTCTAGACTATTTATAGTTAAAGAGCTCAAAATTCTAAGCCATCTGGTAAGGCCAAGTATTCTACCTATCGAAGTTAGGCATGGCAGAGAGAAACCTCCAACTTCCTATGAATTTTTCTGCCTTTAATAGTAGCCAGACAAATGGGCTTTGGTCAGTTGCCCCTAGCTTTGTTCTTTGCTAATAAGGTGAAGCCGAGGGAAACTGTCACCACTATAATAGAGTATAAGAGAATTCTTCACTTTGAACAATCTCTATTGCCAGAAGCTATTAGTGGATGGGAATGCACCCCTTTCACTTCTACAGTCTTTGATCATTGGTGGCAATAGTGGAGCCAGCACATCTTCAGTGAGCCAGTATCTGTTTACTGCTCTCTCTTAGACCCAGATTTCCAAGCTACACCTGAGGTGCATCTTTATACATCATGCCTCCAGATTTTCCTTACCTCAGAATACATTTACTTAATTTGATTGCTTACAGGATCTTGCTGGCCTAATCCCTCCATTGGTGAACTATAATATATGGTGTCTCAACCCAAGATTGGGCACTGATGCACCTTCTCTAAAGGCCTTGATGAAAAAGCCAGCATTAGACCTTCATGATGATCAGCCGATCACTACACTGAAAAGGAAGCAACCGACTCTTTTCTCAAAAGACAACTTCAAAGAAGACCAGAACAACTTCTTCCAAGCAGCTTAAGTCTTTAGCTGATGCGACTATTGAGGTAACCTTTCTGTTAACCTCCTAATCACACAACATACCTATGCATTGGCTAATTCTCAATTTTTTAGGACGTTGTTCAAGAATCTACTGCTGAGAAAGGACCCAAACTTCCTGATCCTCTAGAAGGCCTATCTTTTACCAACAGTGATGATGATGTTGTCCCTATCCTAGGCAATATTCCAAAAGTTTCCTCAGGTAACACCATATAATAGCTGGTAAGATAAATTCTTTTTCTTATACTAACTTATCTTTATGAATCCAGATCTCCAGCTCCTTGAAGTTGCTTCATCAACTATTCCCAGCTCTGCTGTGGTCTCAGTAGAACAAGTATGTCAAACTTCTTATCCTTATTCAGTAACATCTTCTGATGAATCTATTTATTTAATGCAGGAACAAGTTTCTTCACCTTACTTGCCATTCTCTTTGGATGAATATCTTGATGAAGAATCAATCCTGATCTCACAAGATACACCTCCAACTATACCTAATCACGTCAAAGCTCAATTGCAAAGAGTGATTAACCATCTAGAGCTGGATATTTCAATCTTGGTTCAAGATGCAGGATCTATTAAGAGATCTTCAACCAGATCAAAAATGATCTTCTTTATTCTTTGTAAGAAATGATTCAGCTAGCTGCATTCTTGGAAGCTAATGGCCCCAAATTCTTTAGTGCTCAATCCAGACTAGCAGCTCGAGAAGCTCAGAAAGACTCAGCTGCTACTGAAGGCCAATGCATTCAAGAAATCCTATCAGTCAAGAAAACAGTCGATCTCCTCAAAGAATGTCCTGCTGAAATCAACAAAGATCTGGCTGCTCTTAATGAAGAAAGGACATAGCTATTAGCTTAGCTGAAGACTATTGAAGATGCCATCAAATAGAAGGAAGAAGCTTTATCTCAGATCCCTGCATCTTTAGCCGATCAGAAAAAGAACAAGGCATCCTTGAAGGCTAAGCTTGACAAAATCAAGCAAGATAAGAAAGCCAAGATTCCTAGATCAGCTGAAGAAGACCAACATCAGATAGCCAAAATAGATAGCATTGGGCTTTCAACTTTAAATTCCATTAAGTCTGTTCTAAACATGTAATTTGAATACTCTTATTCATTTACTTTGCATCCTGTAATTCTCAGACTTAACTTTTATTTACTTAGATTCCTTTACCTTTCAATAATTATATATTTATGTTAAAATCTTATCAACAATGTTAACCGAACCCAAGTAAAGTAGCTCCATCGACAAAGTTAGCCGATCCACTACTCAAACCTTCTGTGGTCACAGTTAGGTTGATCAGCTATTTTCTGCCACCCACATCCCTAGGATTATGGAGACATTTCAACTTTAGCCGATCCACTCACCCTAAATTCAAGGAACCAACTTTGCGATAGCCGATCCACTTTCTCTAGGGGATTAACTGCAAGCAGCTTCGACTTTCACTTACACCATTATAAATAATACCATAGCTCTGTTGACGGTAGATAACTCCTAATTTTAACCGTCAAGTAAACATGAAATGGACCTATATGCAAACACCTAGTAGATATAGGGTTATCACTAACAGAATTCCATGAGTTTTGGTGAATATCTATTTCTACAGCGTGTCAGCTGAAAACAACCAAAGATGGTCCACATGTCAGGTCTACATAGAGAGAACACCACGAACGTCAACTTTTCTGTAATCCAGAAGGTTTGAGGAGGCTCCAGACCCAATGAGAGGCGAAACGGGCACGGGTGCCAGGTGGCCGCTCAGAGACCCTTGGGCGCCCGCCCCACCGCCTTTGAGGATTAATCTTAAGTGCACGTTTAAGTTGATTTGATCCAAGGGCATGCTTCCTAAGGGGCTATAAATACAATGCTAACCCCCCTAGAGGCATCTCCTTCATCTTCTTTATTAGCTACATCCAGAGCAAAAACTAGGGTTTCATCAAGTAGAGAAGTAGAGGTCCCTCTAGTTCATCTAGTTATAGTTCTAGTTGTCTAGTTGTATATAGATTAGAGGGAGAGACAAGAGGAGAGAGTCAAGGAGGAGCCGGATCTGTCGGATCTTCCGCAATATTGTATTTTTGCAGCAACGAGTTCATCTTTGGTTAATCTCCAGGTACTTCAATTCTATAATTCCTAAGTTCTTATTTAATCTTCATATTTACCTTTAAGTTATTTATTGGATTCCCACTTGCATCAAGTGCTCTAGTTCTTTGATACGCTAGAGTAGTAATTAATAGGTTAAGCATGGTGCTTAGTCTTGCAATTACCTAGAATTGCACCCAATCCACCGTATTGTGGTGGTAGCCCCAGCATCATGACAGTCTTGACGGCCAACGTATTTCACCATGTTCAGATTGATGTCGTAGGACCGTAGTCAGACCTTCCTAGCCCTATCTCATCTCTTTCTATGGTTAGTGTTCTAATGTCCCAAGATAAGTAACTCTAGAGTAAATCCTAATTCCTAGATCAACCTATAGAACACTTAGAAAAATTCCTCTCTACCCTACAAAATTATAAATATAGTAATCCTTGGGTGTTCTAGAACTCAACTAGTACACTTCACGTTCTCCGTGGAAAATCAATACCTTGGAATACTCCCGGGTGAAAGCTACATCGATATCCGTACGTTTGCAAATTTTTCTATGTACGTTTAAAATACCCAACAAGCTTTCTGGTGCTGTTGCCGGGGAACGGTAGCTGTGCTAGTTCTGAGCCTAGTTCATCCATTTATCCTTTTTATTTTTACCACCTTTTCAAATCACCACCATCATGCCATATGAATTCCACTCTAACCTATAAATTCTCAACACAAAAGGGCGAGTTCTTAGAGCCACCACAATCGTCAAAGCCAATCACAGCTTCTAGCTATGAACTTCATCCTGGCTTTATAGCCATGGCTCAGGATCAATCCTTCTCTGGGCTAGAAAATGAAGATCCTCATAACCATCTTAGGGAATTTGAGCAGTTGTGTTCTTGCCTAGCTATTGATGGCATGACACAAGAGACCCTCAAATGGAAGTTGTTTCCATTCTCCCTTTTGGGTAGAGCAAAACAATGGTATGCTCATTCTGTAAGAGGTGTTAATGGAAATTGGGATGAACTTTGAGACAAATTTTGTCATACTTTCTTCCCTCTTTCTAAAAGAGCAACCCTTCATAGAGAAATTCTTAACTTTGAACAAAAAGAGAAGGAAACACTAGGAGTAGCTTGGGCTAAATTCATGAGCCTTACTAATTCTGGTCCAACCCATTCCTTGTCTAAAAACATCCTTTTAGAACACTTTTATCTTGGACTTAACAAGGAAGCTGCTCTACATCTTGACACCGCTTCAGGAGGTTCATTCTCGCATAAAAGCATAAATGAGGGGCAAGCCATTCTTGAGAAAATTCTTGAAAACACCCCTTACAATGGCATCTTTGATGAGTTTCCTGAAGATGAAAAAGAAGTCGAGCCCAGACCTGAACCACAAGTGGAGGAACCCACAACTGAATTTGATATTTCAATAGACTCTTCTAATAATCTGGTTGTTGAAAAACCTCCCATTGAGGGAATGCAAACTCAACCAAAGAATGATGAAACATCTCCTTTAGAGTTTCCCTTTGAATTCAAGGAGGATATTTTTGAAGATTATGGAAATTCCTTGAATTATCTTGTCCAAGTGAGACCTCAAGAAAAGACCACTCCTATTGAACCACATGAAGAATCAATGACTATAGAACACATTCAAAGCCTTTCGGCAATCATGAGTTATGGATGGCTAAGAGAAGCAGAGTTATCTCTCGAGGTAGCTCGAATCACTTTTTCATCCACCATTCTTCTATGCCAAGTTAGAGGGTCGAAGAGTCCACTATAATCTTTCTGTTGGGATAAATATTATTTCAAAAGAGTTAGCTAGAACTCTTTATCATGACATGCCCTTAACTCCATCTCAAAAGCTTTTGCAAGGACCATTGGGATTTATTCTTGAAAGCCATGGTGTATTAAGGATTGTTCCTATTAGAATCTTGAACTTTGAGATATCCCTAGATTTTCACATTTTTGAGATCCCAGAGATTCCTCTCTTGATTGGTAGACCAATCATGAGACTTCTACAAGAACAACCACAACGAGGTCAACTAGATTTCAAGGTTGGGAATTCCACTATTGTTGTCCCTCTTGCACAATCCATTAACACAATAGTGAAACCCAAACCTGAACCAGACCCTATTGAGGAGGTCTTGATGGTGTCTCAAGAAGAAATGGTCCAACCATTCTTCGATGAAGAACACTTCATTTAAGAAGAGGAAAAGTTGGCCAAGCCCATTGAGCTAGACATAAACGAACACCCTCAACCTCCTTCATTAGAGTTGAAACCTCTTCCACCTAGACTTAGATATGCCTTTCTTCACAACAACCATAAAACTCCTGTCATCATCAGTGAAAAGCTCTCTGAATATGAAACACAATAACTTGTCACTATTTGTTGATGCAAAAGTGGATCTGCAAACACAAAGGGCTAATACCCGATTCAACGTTAAGGCGTGCTAGCCGATTTGACCTTACAATCGACAAAGGTGGTAACTTGAATACTTTGGTCCCAACAACAGCGATGCGCCCGGATGCCACGGCCAAGAGGTATTCACGCAGAACTCGAGAACTCATCGAGTATGACTCGAAGAATTATAAAGAACTCATAAGTAAACGAAAATATGCGAGTTAACGAAGTCGTCGAAAAAGTAGATGTAAAACTTTTGTATGATATTGATTGGATTGTCCTCTTACATCGTTACCAGGCCTATATTTATACTCTATTCTAAAGAGTTACAACCAAATACGACTAGAATTCTAGTTCCAAACCTAACAGAACTCATACATAAAACAAATTCTAACAATTATGGAAAGTAACTGTTGACATCGTTTTTTGACACGTATCTGGAAAGTTAATAGAACCTAGATCGGCAGGCGGAAAAGGTGATGACTGGTTGACAAAGGAATTGCCGATGGGTTATGATGCCGATGATAAAGCAGGAGGATATGACCAAGTCTAGGAATAACGGTTGATCTATGCTGATGGCTGATATTAACGGTTGCCGATGCCGATGGAGGATGATATGCCGATAATAGTGGAGGAAGGCGTAGGAAACATTGGGAAGATGATGATGGTGTGCCGATCGCCTAGGATAGATAAATTAATGTTTTCCATAGTTATTAGAGTTTGTTTTGCATACGGATTCCGTTTAGTTTGGAATTAGAATTCTAGTCCTACCTGGTTGTAACTCTTTATGACAGGGTATAAATATAGACCTAGTAGCGATGTAAGAAATATATAATGAATCAAACACAAGTTTTTTACATCTATTCCAGCATCTACTTTTCGACGACTTCATCAACTCGCATATTTTCTTTTTACTTACGAGTTCTTAGGAATTCATCGAGTCAACCTTGACGGGTTCTCAAGTTCCGTGTGAATACCTCTTGGCCGTGACATCCAGGCGCATCGCTGTTGTCAGGACCAAAGTATTCGAGTTATCACCTTTGTCGGTTGTAAGGTCAAATCGGCTGGCACGCCTTAACGTTGAATCGGGTATTAGCCATTTGTGTTTGTAGATCCACTTTCATATCAACACATCTTTTGGCACGCTCGGTGGGACAGATTCATCATCAAAATCAACATGTCTACTACTGAGCTCAACGCAGACAACGTCATTGCTGTGATAGAGGCTGATCTTAGGGATGAGCAGAAGCAGGCTATGGAAAGAGCTATAGAGGAATACGAGCAGCTCTGCTTAAAATCCTTCAGCGTTAATAGGAGCGGCAAAGTAATCCAGAAGCTAGAGTTGCTGACGCCTCAGCAAATCACCTTTGAAGCCAATCCTGGTAAATTACAAGATATGGTCGATAATGCTATTAATCGTTCTTTGATCAACCAATCCAGTGTGCTGTCCAATACTGTCTTCAACGCTGTGGCTAGAACTTTCAAAGAAGGACAGGTACCACCATCATACGTGGGCCCTGCATCAGCCAGGATTATCATCGGTAACCGCTCCATCGGCTCCTCCAAGCACATTAGGGATGACTAATGGGCAATCTACATCGATGAGAACTAATCCAGCAACATCAGAGGGACGAGTTCAACTTACCACAGATCTATCAGCATCGGCAATGTCAGGATCTGTATTCCAGAATTGTCAAGTTCCTCCTAATTGGTGGGGGTATGGTATGCCTCTCGACTTTTTTGCGAATAGTTTTGGAACATCTCAAGTGGCTGACGTGACAGTCAAGGCTCCTATGACATCGGCAGCTCCAGTATCGCGGATGACTCAGAATCCTCAATATTCTACAACCACTACTGTGAGGCCTGTTACTGGAAACTTTCACATGCCGACATTCCAAATGCCTAATGCATCGGCGGATT
>Ga0182004_10003667_pt1 | contig 12248 bp, 16 predicted proteins | sample Sormic07211540_1_FD_120479 | JGI IMG/M metagenome (GOLD analysis project Ga0182004, IMG submission 120479) | Endophyte microbial communities from Sorghum bicolor roots, Mead, Nebraska, USA - 072115-40_1 MetaG | ecosystem: Host-associated > Plants > Roots > Unclassified | place: USA: Nebraska... | reverse complement strand
TTGATTCACCATACTCCATGGGGGAGGGACCTAACACTATCCATTAGAGAACATGTTATTCGATTTGGATCTGAGGGGAGATCGCATGAGAAAGAAAACAAAGAGGAAGAAGACATCTGATCTGGTATCATACTAGAATAGTCATATTGTGACACTTATCAGAGTGCTACATAGAAGAAAGGGAAGCCATCAACACTAGCTTTTCTTGCAATAAAACATTGATAATTAATGCTACTATCTTAGCCTTCAAGGGACAGAGGTTTTTACCTTTGTTAAAAGAAATAAAATTTGAAAACAAGATAAAAAGGAAATAGAAAAGGTAACAAACAAAAGTAAATTGAACCATGCTAGCTGGTATACTAATTTCTCAAAGACTCAAAACTAATCTTGTCTGTTTGAACCATTATGACTTGACTGACGACCACCTATGACCTAATATCCTCTTTCTGGTTGTCTCACATATTGTCCAAAGTATCAAGAGGAGATAGCTTATTTAACCACATGGATCACGCGCCTTACATCTACTGACAGGAATGGCTAAAAACCCATTAGGAATGTGTTTCATGATCAATGGCCGGCTGTCAGGAAAAGCAATTTACTTCTATCAGCTGTCTGTCAGGAAATCTTTCCTGCGCATTTCTTGGCATTTAGATTGATAGGACAATCGACCTGTATATCAATTTTTATCTATCTATACTATGAAGGAGGGAATGAATTAGGAAATACATGTTACCTAAAACCATCTTACCCACCTTGGATTTACATCTAACGCGTACAGATTTGGTTAATCTGTGGGCCCAGAACACTTCCTGACATCCTGACATATGGAACATGTGTGTTCCTCTCTTGCCGCGTCTCCCTCATCTTGTTCTTTTTTTCACTGACGATTCTATACCTGCCCTCGTGCACCCACAGCCGTCCCTCTCCCCCCCCCGAGCACCCTTTTTCTTCGGTTCCCTAAGCGAGCGGCGCCCACGAGTACCCATCTAGGGCGCCTCTGCAGTTAGGACCATGAAGAGGCTGAGCGGAGACTCCCGGACGCCACCGCATGCTGGATCCTGCAGTGCCCCTGACCACGTGACATTCCCCCACACGGACGCGCGGCCATGATGGTGGCCCTCCTCCACCGCGATGACAGCATATATTTCCCTGAATCATGAGGAGGAGGATTAGGGCTGCGACATGGAAGAGAGGCCTCCCTTCCCATGGTTGCCGATAAGTTCACCTCTGTTAGATGTAGCAGTTGTTTCCTCCTAGATTTCCTCCTAGATTGTAGGATCTCATATGTAAATTGATTGAGACTTTGTCACCTTCTGGAAATGCCACGGTGGGAGCTTTTCCCACCTATATTAACACGAAGCCAAGCACCGGTGAAGGGTGTCTCATTAACCCTAAACCAACACCACGTTTGTCATGGTATCCAGAGCCTATTCCTAGCGGATCCATGGCGTTCGCATCCTCTTCCACCGCCGCCGCCGCTCACACCTTCGCCTCGCTGGGTATTTTCCTTCTCCCGCCCAGTGAGAAACTCACTCACAACAATCATGTGCTGTGGAAGGCACAAATTTTCTCTGCTCTCCGTGGTGTGCAACTCACCGAGTTCATTGAACCGGGGGCAGCGCCGCCTGATCGCTATCTTCCTCCTAAGGCGAGTACGAAGAAGCCTGAAGATGGAGAGAAGAAGGAGCCTCTGGTGAAGAATCCAGAGTATGATATCTGGATCACCAAAGACCAGACCGTGCTGTCCTATATCGTGACCAATCTAGGTCGTGAGATTTAGGGACAAGTCTCCACCAAGATCACTGCAGCCTCGATCTGGGGGGCTCTTGAAGAGATGTTTGCATCTCAGAGTCGTGCACAGCTCATCACCACCAGGATGGCCCTTGCCACGGCGTCAAAGGGGGCACTCACCATGAGTGAGTACTTTACGAAGAAGAAGGGGCTGGCTGATGACATGGTGTCGGTCGGAAAGAAACTTGAAGACGACGAGCTGATCTCCTATATACTGTCACACCCATATTTTAAGAACAAAATAGGATGCATCAAAGACTCATATGTGTCCCAGAAACAGTCGCACACATAAGTAGACAAATCTCAAATGTACCATTGCAGTGTTTATTACATAACGGAACGATAATAAATCACATAGTCTTATACAAAAATGATAATAAGAAATAAACAACGCTCTCGATGGAAGCTCCACACAGGGACAAATGTTGACTAGTTGACTTCAAACCTAATACTCATAGCGATAGTCCCCATTCCATTCATCATCATTAGTATAACCTGGGGTGTTGGGAAATTGCAAGAGTGAGCACATATCGTACTCAACAAGTATAACCAGGGGTTCATGAGGCTCAATAAGCTGACACTGGTTTGACTGCATTTAGCTTTTAATGGTGGATGGCATGTTCATAATTTAATAGCAGTTGTCAAGGTAGCATAAATATTCCAATAATCACATGATCAAATGTAAGCATAATTAACTCATAGCATAAACGATAATCAAATGGACATAATAACTTAACAAGCTCATTATCTTTAGTATAAGAACCCCCAAGGCCGCTCTTAACCGTGAGCATGGCTAGTATATCAGTTTTAACACTCTGCAGAGGTTGTACATCTTTACCCATGAGTCATGATTTACCTTTTCGCCCGAGGCGCATCGACCTCTTAACCCACTACCAAGGAAGGTCGGCAGGGATCACTATGAAGCCTTTCAAAAGATGATCTAACATGTTAGGGCCGCATGGTTTCTTGGGCGAGCAGATATAGATGCCCCCTTCCAAATGGCACAATGACATGCAGCCTATACACATAAGGACAGAGGCTCGCACTATACCCGTGTCGGCAAGCCCCTCTAGCGCCCTTTCGGGTAGCCTCTAACAAGCTAGAAAAGGTCTTCATACTGAGCTAAAGCCAGAGCCATTATAGCCCTCATGGTTGCACTATTATCCCGGTGATCACTTACAGACAAGATCTCATATAGTTATTTGTCATCCTTTTACGTTCATTGCATAGTTATTAATCATCTTACAAGATTATGGATTATTTCAAGAACTAGCATAACTACACCAAATGCATATCAAGTAGGTAACAAGGAATCCAGGTAACAATCATCTATGATTTTGCTAAGGTCGACAAGGTGGAAACATGCATATGTCCTTTGGAGTAGATACCAATTGGTATATGGACTCCGGGGCGAGAGATCATATTACAAGAGAACTCGACAAGCTCACGATTCGTGACAAGTATCATGGTGGAGATCGTGTTCATGCAGCGAACGGAGCAGGTATGAAGATCTCTCACATTGGTCATGGTCAGGGCAGAATTTATATATCTAGAGATGTCACCTTTGATGAACACATCTATCCGTTCGCCTCCTTGCATCCTAATGTAGGTGCAAGACTCAAATCTGAGCTCACCTACTTCCCGATGTCTTGAAAAATCCTTCCTCTAGTTTGGGGGTGCTTCATTACATGATCAACATATAGAGCTCTTCTAACCCAACTAATGCTCCGATGAGCTCCCCTTCGACTATATCAACTGCAGGAACAAGCGGTGTTGCAGTTCCGGTTGAGGATGATCCAGGAACAGGAAATACCCGACATCATCACGTGTGTCTCCCGCGGGGGCACAACACAGGTACCGAGGTGGATTCACCTGTGTGCCCAGGTGAATGTCAGAATGGATCAACGTTGGGATCTGAGGAGGGCCAACTAGCTGGTGCCATAGCTGGGGGTGAATCTCCATCGGCAGGATCCTCTACATCGGGCGCTGAGGCATGCGCGACGGAAGACGGAACCAGTGTGTCACAGACGGATCCCGCTGAAAGTACAGTGCTGTCACCATCGTCGGGTGGACTTGTTGCAGACCCAGGCGAATCCGGTGTGGCACACTCAACTGAAGGTGATCCTGCTTGAACGTCCAACAACAAGACTTCAACATGGAATTGTGAAACCAAAAATTAGAACATATGGAATAGTTCGATGGTTATTGAGCTCCACTATGCCTGATGAAGAGCCAACTACAACAGCACAGGCCTTGAAAAATCCGAAGTGGAAAGGAGCAATGGATGCGGAATTTGATGCACTGCTTCACAATCAAACATGGCACCTAGTTCCGAAACCCAAAGGCAAGAATATTATAGGTTGTAAGTGGGTCTACAAGATTAAAAGGAGAGCAGATGGAACCATTGATCGATACAAGGCACGTTTAGTTGCCAAAGGTACAGACAACGATATGGAATCGACTATGAAGATACATACAGCCCAGTCGTTAAGGCTGCCACCATTCAGATTATACTCTCAGTTGCTGTGTCGTGTGGTTGGTCATTATGGCAACTAGACATTTAGAATGCATTTTTGCATGGGGTGCTGAAAGAGGAAGTCTACATGTATCAGCGTCCTGGGTATGCAGATATCTCTCATCCGTCATATGTGTGCAGGCTGGATAAAGCTCTGTATGGGTTAAAACAGGCGCCCAGAGCATGGTATGCCCAATTATGTGTCAAGCTGGTGGCCCTGGGCTTTGTTGCTTCCAAAGCGGATACATCGCTCTTCTTCTGTAAAAAAGGTGGGTTGATAATGTTTGTTCTAGTATACGTTGATGACATTATCGTTGCAAGCTCAGATCACAGGGGGCAACGGCGTTGCTATCTGATCTGCAACAAGACTTTGCCTTGAAAGATCTGGGAGACCTACATTACTTCTTGTGTGTAGAGGTCAAACGGGGCTTGGTTCTCTCACAGAGTAGATATGCCACGGATGTGCTTGCTAGGTCTAGTACGCAGAAGTGCAAGGCCGTTGACACGCCATTGCCGAGTACACAGAAGCTCAGCATAAAGGATGGAATAGCACTCGGACTGGAAGACTCCACCAAATACAGAAGTCTAGTTGGGGCATTCCAATATCTCACCTTGACGCGGCCAGACATAGCATTTGCAGTGAACAAGGTATGTTAGTTTCTTCATGCACCCACTACAGTACATTGGATAGCTGCCAAATGCATTCTTCGATATGTCCAAGGCACCTTGCAAGTGGGATTGAAAATTGGAGTCTCCAAGTCTATGGTCGTTAGTGCATTTTCGGATGCCGATTGGGCAGGTTGTGTGGATGACAGACGCTCTACAGGAGGATTCGCTGTATACTTGGGGAGTAATCTTGTGTCATGGACAACAAGGAAACAGACCACAGTGTCTCGATCAAGCAACGAAGCCGAGTACAAAGCCTTGGCAAATGCATCGGCTGAGATGATGTGGATACATAAACTTCTTGCTGAAATCGGCATACCCCATTCCTCCACTTCGCGGCTGTGGTGTGATAATTTAGGAGCAAAATATCTTTAAGCTAATCCTATTTTTCATGCACACACTAAACACATTGAAATTGATTTTCACTTTGTGAGAGAGCAGGTAGCAAAAGGACTGCTGGACATTCGATTTATCAGCCCATCTGATCAAGTCGCCGATGGATTTACCAAGGCTTTTCCAATTGCCAAGTTTTTACAGTTTAGGCGCAATCTCAACCTCATTCCTGGCTGAGATGGAGGGGGAGTGGTAGATGTAGCAGTTGTTTCCTCCTAGATTTCCTCCTAGATTGTATGATCTCAGATGTAAATTGATTGAGACTTTGTCACCTTCTGTAGATGCCACAGTGGGGGCTTTTCCCACCTATATTAACACGAAGCCGAGCACCGGTGAAGGGTGTCTCATTAACCCTAAACCAACACCACGTTTGTCAACCTCCACTTTCTATGCGATTGTTTTTTTACATGTACTTCTTTCATGTATGTGCTTCAATAATAGATCTACATGTACTTCTTTCTATGCCGATAAGCATGAGGAAGATGTCAGTGATACTGTTGACTGCGGAAGAGATCTACATGTACTTCTTTCATGTATGTGCTTCAATAATAGAAAGCCTTCTTGGGCTCATCTGTTTCATTTTCACATATCATATACTCTTATTAAGCTAAACCCCACTAGATGATTTCTCTCTTCATGCAAGGTGTCCACATCATTCCTCACTAAGTGACCCACTAAATGTTCTATCTCTTCATGCAAGGTGTCCACATCATTCCCCACTAAGTCCATGTCAGCCCATATTAATTACAAAAAATGACCATGTTATCTATATCATGTGAAATACTTTAAATCTTTAATCTATTAACATACAAGTCATGTACATACACTATTTGTTTCATCACCAATTCCTCTATAATGTAACCAAATATCAGTTTTCTTCTATTAGCTTAGCAATTTTTTACTAGATCTAATACAATAAAATACATGCAAGTCAAATTTATATATATGTATACATACATAATATAATGAATATCATATAGTAATGTTATGTATATAATGATCTATTTTTAAGAAAATTCCGCAGCAACGCGCGGGAAATTCACCTAGTTATCTTAATGTGTGATCTATAAACATCTTTTCATGTGTTCTTGTGAAATTATGATTGCTTTTTTGATTGGCATACATATATAAGTTTAATAATCTGATTTTTTTAAAATTATATGAAAGGTACTCTGCGACATCTACTGAAAAAGGGGACAACCTCCTTTGTATTTTGCAGTTGATGATCTTGAATACATGGTAAGATGATATGTCAATAATGGATCTACAGGATGGGTGCCTGCAGGATAGCTTTGGAAAGCGTCTTCCATCAGTATGTCATTTTTATATTTACAAGTATATTACCCATGCTAACGCTACGTTGATAAACCACGTTGACATCTTAAAAGAAAGCACTAAAGCAGCACTATGTAAATAACAATATAGTCTCAGTTTAATTCCTAAAATATTTCCAAAAAGAATGCAAAAAATTCAATACCGATACAATTAAGATCTGATGCATCAGGTATGTGTCCGCGTAATGGATGAGTAATTTGCCACTTTCCATATCTTGAATCCTACAATGTGTACATGTTAGGTCTTATATAATATGTGCAGGTGAAAAAGTTGTAGATTCTAGCAGTTCTAGAATTGCTTGCCTCAGTAGCAGGCGTGTTGCCCCTGATCCATGTCCCCAATAACTGAAAATAGTAACCCGCTATGCAAAAAAAAAACGACGGTGACTAAATATGTTGCTGCAAGCGTTACAACCTCGAATGTGATCCTCTTGGTGCCTACCTCCGATCGAAAACATGTGGATTTTTAACCTTGGGAATGGTTGCCCCACCCACTTGGCGTCACCTATAGGTGTGACAAAAGGGAAATCTTTAGTAGCATACTAACATCCCACAATTGAGGCATGGACTATCTAGCAGAAATGAGAATCCCAAATCACCGCATCTCCACTACCAGGAAGGAGTTAAATGAAACAAAGTGACTACAGCACTGTGTGACGCTCTCATATTGCTGATTGTATAAATTTATTATCTAATAACACAAGCAAACAAGACTCAAATCAGACAACTTATTCAAAATCATTTGAATACCCCCAGTGGGTTTGATGATCAGTAAAATCTCAAGAGGGGTTCCGTACTGTAACACCCAAAATTTTATTTGCAATAAATAGGATTTAATTTGGATTTATTTAAGTATTTTTGTGAGCATTTCATTTAGTAAATAAATAATTTTATTGAAATTAAAATTTATTATAAGGTTAGAAACCTGTTTATGCATTCATGCTGGAGCATATTTCATTTTTTTGTACTGTGCTCTGTTTTAATTGTAGTTGAATTCATTTTCTTCTTTGAAATGCTTTGAAAAATAAGTTTAGAAAGAAAAAGTAAAGGGGAAGTCACCTCCCTGGAATTTTGGCCTAAAGGCCTATCTTCCCCTGGTCGAAGCCTAACTTGGCGCTCAGCTCCCATCCCGGCCCAGACTGGTCCAGCAGGCAACCGCGCGTGCGCCCCTCCCCTCCTCCCTTTCAGTCGTTGACGACCCAGGCCCGCGTGCCAGCGTCTTCCCTCTTTCTTCCCTGTGAGTTCGAGTCGGTCAAGGTTCGGCAGGAACCAAGTTCCGATTTCCACGGGATTTCTTGTCAAAACGCGTGCAACCGACCCCTTTTAAGGACTCATGACCCTCCCCGCGTCCCCTTTTCGCTATCACGCACGCTGGGAAACCCTAGCCGTCATTTTCGTCGTGTTATAGGATCTCGCCGAGCGAAGCTCCTTTCACTGCCGCTGCGTGCTCTCTGCGCATCTTCTCGCCCTAAGCAAAGCACCTTGGTGGGTTCGTGGTGAGCTTCTCCGTCTCCTAGCGTTTTTCACTTGTATTCTAGTGCTCGGAATCAGCTCAGCGCGAGTTCCGAAGAGGTCCGTCAATGGCACCGCCATGGAGGATCATGTTCTGGCCACCGGCGGTCAACTCCCTGCCCCGATCGTTTCGCGCCGTCCATCGCAGGATCTATGGTTGAAAACAAAAGATACCGTTTCGTTTGGCAAAATTGTTAGACTCTGACATTTTCTAGATTGAAGCCCGCAGTCCAAAGCACCAGTGAAGTATACGTTTCCTCAGTTTCGAAAATGTATTTTCACTCAGGTTATTTCAGAATACCTTTTCCAGTATTTACAAGTTTGCCACTGATTTTAAATTGCTTATAAAATGCTCACTTTAACTCTGATTTGATCTATTCAAATTGTGTTAGATTTGTCTTGTCGAGATCTACATGCTAGTATTACTGTTTCACCAGTTTACAACTTTTCAATTTCGTGGTATTATTTAATTAGTTATATTTGTATAAGAAATCTTAAAAAATTCATAACTTCTATGTTCTAATTCCGATTTTAGTGATCTTTACGTTTGTGTGATCATAGCGCTGCATAGAATGTTTATTATAAACTTTTATATTTGTTTTACCACAATTGGTGTATTGTTCTAATTATAGCTTGTTTGCTTTGTGTATGATTGTCTCCATTGGAATGCGTGTTGTTGATTGATGATCGAGTTTAGACGGTGAGCAGTACGTTGGTGAGCAAGGCCAAGTCTTTGACGACCAACAAGAGTCTCAGGAGAGCTTTGATCAAGACAAGTATAATTTGGAACCATCCTTGTTACCTATACACTTATAATTATATATATGCATATATCCACCTTGACAACCCTAGTAAAATCATAGATGATTGTTATCTTGGATTCCTTATTACCTATTTGATATGCATTTGGGGTAGTATTTGCTAGTGCTTGATATTAATCCATGATCTTGTAAGATAATTAATGACTATGCAATGAACGTTAAAAGATGACATATGACTATGAGATATTGTCTGTAAGCGATCACCGGGATGACAGTGCAACCATGAGGGCTATAATGGCTCCGGCTTTAGCTCAGTATGAAGACCTTTTTTAGCTTGTCAGAGGTTACCCATAAGGGCGCTAGAGGGGCTTGCCGACACGGGTATAGTGCGAGCCTCTGTCCTCATGTGTATAGGCTACGTGTCATTATGCCATTTGGAAAGGGAGCTCTACATGTGCTCGCCAATTGGAAACCTTACGGCCCTAACTTGTTAGACGAACTTTTGAAAGGCTTCATAGTGATTCCTACCGACCTCTCTAGGAAGGGGGTTAAGAGACTTGCAACCTCGGGCTAAAGGGTAAATCATGACTCATGGGTAAAGGTGTATAACCTCTACAGAGTGTTAAAAACTAGTATAATAGTCGTGCTCACAGTCATGAGCAGCCTTGGGGATTTTTACATTAAGATGATGATGCTTATTATGTTATCATGTTCATTTATATTTCGTTTATGTTTAGTATTAATTATGCCTATATTTGATCATGTGGTTATGGGATTTACTATGGTACCTTGACATTTACTATCTAAACATGAACATGCTCTATACATATAAAAGCTAATTGCAGTCAAACCAGTGTCAGCTAATTGAGCCTCATGAACCCCTGGTTATACTTGTTGAGTACGACATGTGCTCACTCTTGCTATTTCACAACACCTTAGGAGATGCTAATGAAGATGACTGGAATAAGGACTACTATTATGAGTACTAGGTTTGTAGTCAACCAGTAAACAGTTGTCCCTATGTGGTGCTTCTGTCGTTATTAGAACTATCTTTATTGTAAGACTATGTGATTATTATGGTTCCGCTATGTAATAAACAATGTGATGATACTATTTGAGATTTGTCTACTTATGTGTGCGACTGTTTCTGGGGCGCACATGAGTCTTTTATGCACTCTATTTTGTTCTTGAAATTTGGGTGTGGCATATAGCTGGTGGTGGAAGACAACATATGTGAACCCAAAGAACACCAATATGAAAGGAAGCAAGAATGGTGTCACTGCAGCATAAACAAGGCCACGCAAGAAGTATAGTTGTATTCTAGGTTCGCTTGAGTCAAAGCAGATACTGCTGGATCCATTGCCTCTTCTTTGTCCTTTTCAGTTTTGAACAAGAAAAAGTTCTTCAGATGGAAGAATACCAGTGGTTTCAGTATCAATATTTCACCAGCTATTCTAGTCCAACCATAACGATTACATATATTATATGAAAAAGTTACCTTCATCATTATAGAGTCACGAGTGATCCTTGGTATGCTGCAGAAATAAGCAATTTAGACATTCCGGAAATCATGACCACACTATTTATAATTTCATTAAGAGAATGCAAGGAATAGATTATCAGAAACATATGTCAGCAAATGAGTAGGTCATGTGCCACCTGATCTACCGAGTAACAACATTATCCCTATACTGTATTAGACGTCATGTTTCAGAGCAAGTCCTGCAATTACGTTCCTCAAAAATATTTTGGAGAGATCGCCTCTCCAGATATGACTGATAGCAATCCACAAAATTTAGACCTAAACATCAGTATAGTTGGAAGCACTATAAGGAAGATCATCAAAGCAATACCAGGAAGAAACCTTTGGATGAACGAGGTTCTGGAGCCCATTCTTAGGAGCGAAAGGAAACAATGGCTGCTGGCACAACTGATTTTGGATCCTTCATGACCTTTTGCATGACATATGGCAGGCAATGGCCTACATAGGATGGTGGCATAGTGGGCCCCATGAAGAAAAGGGGGGGCATATGGCAAGCAAGCAGAGATGGCCCACGCGCTACATACAAACAGGATGAGCGACAACCTTTCGCACGGTGCACGGCGGGTGATGGCCTACACAGGGATGACAGACCGCATGAAGAAACCACATCTTAATCTAGTGTGCCCTTGCCAATTTCTTCAGTCCTTAGTGCAAGAGTTGAAATTGTTTCCTCTGCCAAAAATGCCCCCCTTCTCTATCCTCTTAAATATCCATGCCAAGGCATCAAATTGTTGATATGCACTTTTAGTAATGGTAAAAAAACACTTAATTGGGACTACTCTAATTAAGCCGATTTAAGGAGGAACTAAAAAGATTATTGCTAGAAAACCATGAGTATTTATAGTAAACTATATCTTTCATATTTTGAGTACATTTAGGCAAGTGATGGTTGGAAAGTGCCTGGATTTTACTAATTCAACGGTGAAGATAATAAAATACAATGGTAAACATTAGTTTATTCCTTGTACAATTGTATGAAGCTACTACCCTGGAACATACGAGAATGCACAATTTTTTTGTTATGTATTAATGCTGCTACTTTTTTGTGGTTTTCTTCTTCATAACCTTGCTCTGTTAGTTCTTGGGCACAACTAGAGGAAAAGTTTCATGAACACATTTAAAATGGAACCATTGAGATGATATTGTCTAATTTAACATCGCTTAATCAAGGGCACGGCGAGTTTGTCCTAGATTATGTAAATAAGTTCAGAGATATTGAAAAATTATATTTTAAGTAGTTGACAATTTCTAAAAGATCATATTCATTTAGCTTTTGTTGGCTTATCCTCTAATACAAAGAAAATCTTGAGCACTTTGAGTTTCTCATTGTTAATCAATTGTTGCAAAAACCTTCAACATTTGAAAGTCAAAGTAATTTTGGAGAAGTTCATGTGTCACATCATCTAAACATGCATGTTGTTGTTGAGTATTATTATTCGAATATCTCGAAAGATGAAACTAAAGTTTGTTTTTCTATTGAATAATTTGTATAGTCATCACAAGCCTAACCAGTTTCTTGCTCTTCTCTCAAGCCAGATCATGATAGGAAGAGATGATATTTACATTTGATGTATCAAATGTGGCCATGTATTTAAATGAGATGTTGAAATTTGATAATTCAAATTATCTTATCCTATTCCACCACTCAATGAATTGAAGCATTGTGCATATTGTTGGCTTCTCATGCTACTAATAATTGGAATGTCTTCTGTCAGCAAGTCCAATCAACCACT
>Ga0182004_10003666_pt1 | contig 12248 bp, 2 predicted proteins | sample Sormic07211540_1_FD_120479 | JGI IMG/M metagenome (GOLD analysis project Ga0182004, IMG submission 120479) | Endophyte microbial communities from Sorghum bicolor roots, Mead, Nebraska, USA - 072115-40_1 MetaG | ecosystem: Host-associated > Plants > Roots > Unclassified | place: USA: Nebraska... | reverse complement strand
CCACGTGCCTACGTCACCTACTACCAGGCTCGGGGACTAAGTGGGCACACTTCACCTTGCGGTGAACATGCTTGCTTTTTGAAAGTATGTACTTTTCAGAAAAGTAAAGTGGGCACACTTCACTAGGAAAGAAATCTTTTTTGATTGAGAGCACCATGCATTCTTCGAACAACCTACTTCTTCGATGTCAATGTTGATCAACTGTCTTTTGAGTTGGTTAAAATACCGTTGCAACTGTTTGGACGACTTTTCTGCTTATCGAAGATGTCAAGCCTCACGGCGTGTTACATCACAATACATGGTGCTCGGGGACTAGCTGTGGGGGGAAAAACCCCTATACCCTCATGGGCCAATATGGGCCGCACCATCAGAGGTGGCTCGGCCCACAAGATGAAGACGTGCGGCGCATGACTGGTCGACGTGCACCGCAAGGCTACAAGATATTGTACCAAATAGGATAGTTTACTTGTAACTCTGTCCCTTCGCGATATATAAGGAGGGGCAGGGGTCCCCTAGAGGACACATCTCATATTATCTCTCGACACAATCCAATACAATCAGACGCAGGACGTAGGTATTACGCCCACGCGGCGGCCGAACCTGGATAAAAAGCTTGTCCGTGTCTTGCGTCACCATCGAGTTCGTAGCTTGCGCACCGTCTACCGATAAATTACTACCGTGGGTATATCCCAAGGTAGGCTGCCGACCAGCTTTCGTCGACAAGGGCACCTACTCCAGACCCCATATTTGGCTGGCAACCCATATTTCTCCCCCGTACCCTATTCCTGTTGGTCCAACAGGACAGCCCCCATCCTCCATCGTGTGTCCTTGCCCTAGCGCATGTTCCCTCTGTCTCTCTCTCTCTCTCTTTCCTTGCATGTGCATGACACCCTACGTTAACCGGCTCGATGCTCTAATTGTGTCCCTGTCCAAAGGAAGAAGAAAGAGCAAGTAGAAAAATACAATGACGAATGGGTCCCTTCTGTCATTCTCTCTGGAATAGGTTTGGGGGCCCAAATTTGGGTGCTACTGTTGAAGTTGAAGCAAAAAAGTTGAGCCCTAAGAAGTAGGGGGAGCACCAAATTAAAAGTAGAGGCCTAGTTTTGGGGGCTACTGCTGGAGTTGCTCTCAACAAGCTTAATCACGCCCTTGATGGTTGGGCCTACTCCTTGAGTATTCAAAAGTGCTACTTTATTCAACTCAAAAGATATTGGTGTTGATTTGTGTGCAAGGTACTCGCTAGGAGTTAGCTATAATGCAAATCCTGATTCATCGATCCTAAGTCTTCGTCTTTGCTCAGGACGAGCAAAAGGGAAGCCTGGGGGAGCTTGTTGATGGTCAGTTAATGATCAATCCGACTATCAGTATATCATTAAAGTGATGGTAAAATCAACTTCGTAGTAGTATTTCATTTATCAAATAATGTGGTTCCACTTTGCATTTGAAGATTACATGTGTGTGTAGGGACTATTAAGAAAATATGTTAAGGGAAGATGACTAGAAGCCTATGAAACAATGGTGGAGCATTAGAGAAACCAAAGGCCAGTTTGCTCAAACCCCCTTTTGTTCGGTCGAACCGGGCTAGAGCCTACTCTGGTTCAATCCGTGGTATGGTTGAGAAAACACATTTTCATCAATCCTAAGCATTGAATGCAAGTCAATTTTATCCAATGATTTCCATGGATTACTGCAAGGATTCAAGGGCCCACCACGAGATATCAGGATAATCAATGTTGGTGAAACCACTTAGTATACGTGTCGACCGCTTTGGAGAAGAAACTAGAGGTGTTGGAACAAAGGCCCTCGTAGAGCTACTTGCGGACCTTAGAAGTGCATCTACACTGTTGATGGATTAAGGCGATGAGATCGACGACTGCCCAAACTCATAGTAGGTCCGCCAACCTAGCCCCACCTCCTCTACACTATAAAAAGGTGAGTAGACTCATTTGTACTACACACCATAAGGAAGCAATCTCCTACACTCTCAAGATGTAGAAGTAGAATAGCTTAGTCGAGAGATCGAGCGAGTCAAGCTATGCTCATGTTTCAGAGAAGTCCACAAAAGTCTTATATATATATATACTATTGTATATTTCCTTTGTGCCATACATTCTACCTCTAGTATACAAAAGTACAAACTTGTATGTGACTTATATGTAAAGCTAATAGAGAAAAGCAAGCTAGCAAACTGAGGCCATGTTTGTCTCGCTTTGTGCTACGATATGATACTAGAAGAGCCAGAGTGAGAGGAGCTAGAAAACGTGGCTTGTTCGGGCTTCCAGTTCATTTCATGAGAGTGAAAAACAGCTTCCACAAACATAACCACAAAAAGTTGTGCCAATAAGCAATAAGGCCCCGCTTGAAAGGGTTATTCTTAATGACTTTAACATTTTGTGTTCATTAAGGTGCTTCGATAAATGAACTTAAGAGCTGATAGTACCTGAGATGTAAACCAATAATGAACCTGTAGTAGTATTAAAGAACTACAGTATTTTCTTCTTTCACTTTATTAATAATTCTAATAAAACATTATCAGTTTACGATACCCTAATTAGGATTGACCTAAGAGCTAAGACCAATTTTTCCCAGCAAGCAGCAGCATCGGTTTCCCGCAAAGGCGTCATGCCACACGTGAGTTTCCGTCCCAATCTTTGACTCTAGAGGTTGTTTCCTACCCTCTCTGGTGTTGGCGCCTTGCCCTCCCGGCCGCGGGTGGCTCGAGCTCGAAGCCTCAAACCTCAAAGACGGTTGGCAAAAAAAAGGGAGGTAGTATACCACAAGTGTACCGGCTGACCGGCAAAACACAAAAGCAGTAGTACACAAAACATGTCGAATGCGATGGATCAAAGGGAGCCAGCGAGGCAACCTCGTCGGTCCAGCGGGCAATTAAGCCAGAACAGCCGGCGAATCGCAACGCTGTCAGTCTGGGTTCATCTTTGGAGCCCCAGTCAGTTGGCTCCTTCTGCCATGGCACGCACGATCGCTGGCTGGAAACGTAGGCACGGGAGGGAGCACGACGACAGACAGGGGCGCATGCTCTGCGCCCTGCGCGCCCCGTCGCCGTCCGCCAAAGGGTTGGTGTTGGTGACAACTGAGGAGCTGAGCTGACAAGCGCGACGGATGTGATGAGTCCTAAACATGCATGCAATTGACTAATCATGAGTCACCAAAGGATGCGGCCAAACAAACATAGAGCGTGGAATCGAGGGGCATGTCACTCGCATCCACATCCACTGGTAGCTCCCATGGCCTTGTTTAATTGACCCCGAAATCTAAAAAGTTTTCAAGATTTCCCGTCATATTGAATTTTGCGGCACATGCATGAAGTATTAAATATAGATAAAAAAACTAATTACACAGTTTGTCTGTAAATCACGAGACGAATCTTTTCATCCTAGTTAGTTCATGATTGGACAATATTTGTCAAATAAAAACAAAAATGCTACGGTAGCGAAATCCGGAATTTTTTCGAAACCACCTGCTTGCTGCTACCAGTTTGACAATAGTTCATTCGAGCAGGTTGATTATTTTTCCTTTTGAAACGAAGAACCGAGTAAGGAGATTCCAGCAGAGGTTAAGATATAAGCAGCCAGTACACGTTAAATATTTCATAGCAATGCAGGTGCTCAACTGCTCAAACGGATTGCAAATGCATGCCTATAATGCATGACCTTGTTTAGTTCACCCTGAAAACCAAAAAGTTTTTAAGATTCTCCGTAACATCGAATCTTGTGACACATGCATAAAACATTAAATATAGACGAAAACAAAAACTAATTACACAGTTTAGCCATAAATCGAGAGACAAATCTTTTGATCCTAATTAGTCCATAATTAAATAATATTTGTCACCAACAAACGAAAATGCTACAGTACTGAAATTTTTTTATTTTTCGGAACTAAACAAGGCCGCAGTTTGTGCGTCAACGGCGAGACCGGACCTGAGAACCATGGATAGCTAGGCGAACACAGGCAGGGAGAAATTATGGCAATGATGAGGATGAGCGAATGGAGACAAGGCAGGAGATGTCTTTATGCCATGCATCGAGAATAGAGCGAAGTGGGGGCACTGAAATGCTTCTGTTTGTGCACGACCGGTCGACGTAACACTGTAGTACTTCTGCTCCACTTTCGTACAATGACAAAAGAGACATTGACATGTTTGTTTAGTGGTTACTCCCTCATTAAAAAAATACAAGTCTAAAGTATAAGTGAAATGATTTAAAATGTACATGCAATTTTGGTTAACATTGTCACGTTTTAGTATATCACAAATTTGACCAATTATACAGAAAAATATAAATATTTATAATTTAAAAAGTACCATTAGATTGGTAACAAAATGTATTTTTATAATAAATTAATTAAAATAAAAAATAAATACTATTTACTTCAAACTTGGTCAAATATGAAGCACTTAAACTGACACATATATTATAGTTGTATTCTTTTGGGAACAAAGATAGTAACTAAATTTATATAGAAGGATCAAATATTTATCATACTAAATAGGTATCATAATAATTTTTACATCATACTTAGAGTTATGTATCGATAATTTTTTTATAAATTTAGTTAAAGTTAAGATAGTTTGACTTTGATCAGACCTGTTTAGATTGGAGATGAAAATTTTTTGGGTGTCACATCGGATATGTCGGAAGGATGTCGGGAGGGGTTTTTAGAAACTAACAAAAAAAAACAAATTACATAGCTCATTAGGAAACTGCAAGACAAATCTATTAAGCATAATTAATCTATCATTAGCACATATGGGTTACTGTAGCATTTAAGGCTAATCATGGAGTAACTAGGTTTAAAAGATTCGTCTCGTGATTTTCAACCAAATTGTGTAATTAGTTTATTTTTTATGTACATTTAATGTTTCATGCATGTGTCCAAAGATTCGATTGGATGGATGAAAAATTTTTGGTGGGGAACTAAACAGGGCCTAACACTGAAGAAATTTCATGGACAACGCACCCCCTCCCCCCCCCAACCCAAAAATGTAATTTTTTTTTTCTACTCCTAGCTAAAACTACTTAAAGTTTAACTAAATTTATAAAGTATTACTCACTCCATTCAAAATTATAAGTCATTTTGCCTTTTTAAGATAAATAACTTTTACTATGCACTTAAATATAAACTATGTCTATATACATAGTAAAAGGAAATATCTAGAAAAAAAATCAAAATATTTATAATTTAGAATAGAGGAGTAGTATTATTATTTTGTTATTGTACAAAATATGTATACTGTGATAATACATTCCATGATGAAACCAATGACACTTTTTTGTATAAGCTTAGCTAAATTCTAGATGGTTCGGCTAAGTACTACCAGAATTGCAATCTTTTCACAATAGGGGAAATTTGCAACAAGGTTGAATAAAATAGAACCATTGGGATTAAGTTCCAGCCGCAACTAATGATGATGCTTTGATTAACAGAGGCCGAGGGGCTAAAAACAAGGGAAAGGCGCAATCTGACATGTTACTGTTGATGACACTCGATATGTTGTTCTTGTAGGTGGCAACAATAATTTGATTTGTGACCGGTCATTCAGGACTTGTTTGTTTACAATGGGAGCAACCTGCCGGTCGCATAATGATGCTTGAGGCTGCTACAGTGGCGCCACTTTGTTATAGACAAAACATACGGCCCTGCTTTTTTATCTTCCTCTGCGATCTTGAGGCACGCACGGAGACATTTGGTCAGCGCAACTATTCTGTATTTGTGAAGAAACGAGTCAGACTCAGACCACATGTGTCTCTTGTAGTTGTAGTTGTGGGAAGAAAATTTAAAAACTGGTGCTAGTCTCCTTCCTTTTATTGCTAGAGAAGATGAATGAAACCAGCAATGCTCTAACCTCGAAGTTTTATAAGACAAGAAAATAAAGTAATTTATATAAAAAATAATGTCTGTAGTAAGTTTGGCAAGCTCTGCAAGGCATGGCAAGTCTAATGTTGGACAACCTAAAGAGCATCTCCAACGGCTTCAGCAAATTGACTTGACATTTATTGTTGTTTATAAATTCTTATAACAAAATGCAAAGGATAAAATTAGGTCATCTCCAAGGGAATTGACATTTGGACTTGGCAAAGGATAAAAATAGGAGGCCTTCAGACGCGCACGCTTTCCTTGCGCGTGACTTTGCTTGCGCGATCGGGTTTGCAAAGCCGTCCACAACTTCGCATTTTTGCCAAGTTTGCTCCCTCATTTGCCAAGTTGCCCAAATTACAAACTCCAAATACAAAACCGTTGGATACCTCTTTTGAAGCTTTTTGGTAAATTACTCAAATGCAAATCTCAAATGCAAAACCCTTGGAGATGCTCTTAGTTTGTAGCGGACTGCAGCAGCCAGCCTTGCTTGGCAGCGGTTGGATCGAAGATGTGGGACGATGTCGGTGACGATAATGCAATGCAAACAAGGGTGATGGTATGTTGGTTTGATGGTTTCGTCTGCCTAGGTGATGTTGCAGTATGATAATCGGTGGGCGATGGTATGATGCTTGTGGAGGGGTTGTGGATGTATAATAATTTAGATCTCAATTGTAGAGTAGTGTTGAGGTTTAGAATTGCAATGAGACAGTACAAGTAGTGGTCCCGATCTAACCTATCGCTTATAGTTATTTGAGTTGCAAGTAGCCGTGTCATTAGATTTTGTCTCTTATTATCTAGACATAAGTATATCATAACTTAATTTCTATACTTGTCGCTATCGATAGTTATTAGAGTTCTAAGCTATCGTTGTCTATAGTTATTTGAATTGCAACTAAAACAGACATTGATAGCGACATGCTGATTTGAGTTGAAGAATATCACCAAATGTATCCTAATTAAAGATACGAAAGAGCTAATTTCATCCTAGTTTTTTTGATCCACCACCCCCTAGGTATCAGACACTAGAGGTGGATTGTTTCTTTGGTCTGAACTTATAAGATCTGTGCTGATATGAGTTAGAACAACTCGCGTCTAGCGATGATCGGTATGAAATCTGATTCAAGACATATTGGTCAATACCCTCCATATCTCGTACGTGACATGGACTCATGTGTGTGCTCATGCGAGTTAGAACAACTCACGTCTAGGGATGATAGAGAGTCTGATTATACGTAGTTGTTGGTGGTCGCTATAGTGAAAGTAAGGCCACAGATTTCAGTAGCAAGACCTCGTCTAAACTTGTCTGGTTGGACTAACCATTTGACATCATATAATGTGGCTCCCTAAAGATTCTAGGTGCTATTTGACTCTTCCAATTTGTTTCGTATTTTGATTACATTGCAATTTGATTGTGCCTTTTGTGTCTGGTTCTAGCGTAATGTAAAGCAATATCGTTGCTTATGATGATCTTCGCTAGTGATTTGCCTAGACACCTTAACAAACCCAGGATTATGAGCACGAGTGATGTAGTCCTCCCAGGCCTCACTTAGTGGAAGGTCAAACCTAGCAATAAACCAACACAACTCAGATCGAGCCACAATAGGTTTATAGTCCCAATTGTGAACAGAACCATTGGGATACAAAGAAAGCCTAAATTAGAGTGAGAGAGACAAATCTAGGGTTGGGGTTAGGTTTTAGGGAAATAGACATACGTACGCAACTAGAGCCTGATGTTTGAGATGACATGGGGCGCCCCGAGGAACCAGAACGATGCATGGTTCAAAAATGACAACGAGTGATAGAGGAATGAATGGGGACATGAACTAACATAGTTCAGTGAGAGAAGAAAAAAAAGAGATTGTGAGATAGGAGACCGTAACAGATGGGGGAACAGGGTTAGCAAGACCAAACATGTTGAGGTCACTAGAGTCAGGGATGATGAGAGAGGAGAGCTGAGCTTCTCCATTGAGCGATTGAGCGAGACGAGCGTGAGAGTTGGTGAGGAGAGACGCGAGAGCTACGATCGAGGGTGGTTGAAATGGATTAGGCTTTGAGTGGGGCTAGGGGAAGGGTTTATATGTGGTGGGGTTGTGGGGGCCAAGGCTGGTAGACTGGGCGTCCACCGAGCTAGCCATCATGGAGCGGACTTGGCTAGGCCGAGCCAACCCTACATGGCCTGATCCACCTGGCCAGGCTAGCCCTCAAACGTTAGCCTCTAGACCAGGCTTGGCTCGGGCCGAACAAAAAACTGGGCTTCGGATCTGGCTGCTGTGCCCCAAGCTAGATGTACATACCCCCTCGGCCTTTGTGTCATCTTCCCGTGCCTAGCTCGCACTCGCTTTACTGCGAGCTCTTGTGATGACATCGACTTGAGCTTGCGGCTTGCCTTGGCTCCATCAATGGCGACGTGTGGCCAGCCAGAATATTGCACTTATTAGCCTATGTCCATAACCTCAGCACTTCTTCTACATAAGCTTCCACCTCCCATCAAATTCAAAAGCAGATCACAGCTGTTCATGACACGTTGGGATTAAATTCTGCATGCCGACATGGATTTGACGCCGTATTTTTTTTTCTTATAGAAAGCGGAAGCCTAGACACATCAAGAGGTGTGAAATACAATTCTTCTCACAGAGTAAACATCTTATTGTACTACTTTGGGCAAGTTGGCAATATGATTTTTCCTCCTTGCGTTCAATGTAATGCACGGACATACTCACTCCATATCAAATTATAAGATATTTGACTTTTTTGACCTCAAATTTGATCACTCGTCTTATTAAAAAAATTTATACAAAATATAGTCATTTATATTATTCTTGAAGAATTTTTATTAATAAACTAAGCCACATCAAAAAAGAAGTGACATTTTAAGTAAATTTTTAAACAAGACAAATAGTTAAATTTGATATAAAAAAATTAAATGTCTTATAATTTAGGATAGATTGAGTAGCTACTTTCATATGACAGGTTCCAGGTTTACCCGCCATAGTCAACGCGAACAAACGAGCGCCAAACTTTTGGCGAATTTTGTTGTCACGCTATGTATAGCCTTAACCTTAACTTGCACCAATTACTAGCAAAACGGTATGGTCGACTAGTCTTGGGCCTAATCCTTTTCCTTGGACTCAAGCATTGCAGCCTAAGGTGCTCTTCAGCCCATCTTTTGTGTTGGGACTCATCATTTCCTCGGACTCAAGCGTTGCAGCCAGGTGCTCTTTGGCCCACTTTTGTTCATTCGGCTTGTAAGTCTATTTCACTCCATAATGATTTGTTTTTTCTTCTCAAAATCAAGAACCGATCATCTTTATTCCTCAACTCTAATGAGTAGAAACGATTTATAAGATGGTTTCATATTTCTAAATTTTAAAATATAGTAAATGCCTGATAACGATTTAAAACCATAAAAATGTCTTTGAGCTTCTATAATTTTTGAAAATTAAGACAAAAACAAAAGTAAAATATTTAGAGCCCATTTTCAAAAACTAGATTTAGCTCTATAAAAATAATTAAAATACGAAAAACCTATAAAATTCTAGAAATATTACAATCAATGTCTAATATAGAACTTTCTAAAACAAAATACGAGATCCAACCAGCATGAATGCATTCAACATTAAATGTATGTTGTGTTATTGCTGGTTGAAATCTCATACTCTTTTGTTGTGTAAAGTTCTAAAAATGGATTTAGACATCAACTATAGAATGTTTTGAAAAATTTTCAAGATATTCTTCCCATTTTCATAGAGCCAAATTTAACTTTTGGAAACATTTAGAGATACTTTCACAAGCTCTAAATATTTTATTAGGTTTGTCGAATCCCAATCTATCTCTAAGACTTTTCTTAGAATTTTGAGAACCACAACTCAAAAACATACACTCACATACATGCGCGCGCGCACACACACTCACCCTTATAAATGCATGCATACAAATTTGTGTGCATCTCTCAAAAACTCTAATGCAATCTAATCAGGAGGGATAATTTAGACGATTTTAACAATTGAGTGGGTACAAATTTTTGTAAATTTTGTTTTTCAAGTTCAAGGAGGAAATTAGACACAATACTATAAGGAATTAAAACCCAGTAAGCATTAGCTGAATTGTACGTTTTATTGCACGTTTTCTAGCTATACATTTTTTTTGTTCCTTTGTATAAAAGTTTGTTCCATTGGATTGCATGATTTATTCTGGTCGTATACGTCTTTTCCCCCACATCATAAACATTATTCACGTTTGTTTAAGTTGATCAAATTAAGGTGGAAGTGCGTTTAGGAATTGAAGCATGATTTGTTTTTTGTACAGGAGTAATTTGAAGAGCCAGTGACAAGAATATGCCGGGCATATATTAATAGAGAAGAAGTGTGTAGGAATAATGAAAACAGACTAGTATGTTCGTTGGACGAGTGAAGGAAACCAAACATGCGCTTCTCAGCAAACGAGCAATTCGCGCAGCAGCATGAATCCTCTTGTTGCAAGACATGATCACTTAATCACTTTAAAAAACAATCGTGACATCCACAGGTTAATCTGGCCCATGATCATTACAGCCAACGCCATGGATAATCATGGTCTTCTCTGAAATCTGAATGAAACGATTCGACTGTTCTCTCGCAGACAATGGCAACCACACCAGGATAATCATGGTCTCTTCTCTGAAATCTGAATGAAACGATTCGACAAGGGGAACAGAAGAAACGCTCTGTTGAATCAATTCACGTACGTCACGCCTGCAGGTTGCGGAAGCCGCTCAGCGCTTCCTGCAGGTGCGCTACCGCGCTGTCGTAGTTGACGAAGCCCAAGAACCAGAACTCGTGGCTGTCCACCGACACCAGCTGGATGAACTTCTCCGCGGGCTTCAGCTTGTTGGCTGACGGGCTCGCCGCCCTCAGCCGGTGAAGAGGAATCGCCACCTGCGCGCATTCGTCGTCCATCATCCATCTCGAGTTGCAGAACATGCATGGCAGCGTGCGGAGCCTGCGACTGCGAGAGCCGATTCTCCTACCTACGTACTGTATACGTACCTTGTAGTGGCTCCACTCCGTCCTGTCGCCGCCGGAGGCCTCGTAGGACAGGGGGCTGTCGCTGCAGAAGGCGACCCTGGCCGTGGACAGGTACATGACGCCCATCACCGGGCCGGCGGCCGTGGAGAGGTAGCACGCGTAGGACTTGCGCAGCTGCTCGTCCGGCGGGGCGCTGAAGGCCTGCCGGAATATCCTGTCGTGGCCGCCTTCCGCCAGCACCTTGGTCCCCTGCGCGATCCTCCCCACCGCGGCCTCCGCGATGCTAGGCGCCGTCCTCACTGGCCGTCCGGCCAAGAAACCAAAAAATCAGTTAGAAAGAATCAGTTCCATAGATGGATGATACTCCTAGATCACAAGCTGCCATCATGAACAGAACGATCACCCACAGTGCTGCCATGTGTTGCGCGACAGATCCTCGGCCTTCCTCGTCGCCTCGCCGACCTTCCGCCCCCACCGCGACAGTGCATTCTTCACCGTCTCCTTGGTGCCTGCATGCGCGCGGCGGAACACACAACCGATCGACCGAGCAAAACCGTCAGAAACAAGCAGCACCGGACAGCAGGAGATATGACATGTGGCACCGCGCGGGGCACGGACTCGTGGACGACGGCTGCACGGGCGAAGGCATCGCGTAAGGGCGGCCGCCGGCCTCCGTGGCCGCCGCCGGCGACCAGCTTCTCGCGTCCCGCTGCATCGGCAGTTGATTGGAATGTTCCCCGGTTCCCCCTCCCTCCCTGTGTGTCTCTTGTGTGCCCGCCCACACTTCTCTTCCGATCCCGATCCCGATCCCGATCCGGCTCCCTCGCGCGTATCGAAATGGGGCTGCTGGTTGCTTCGGCTCGACGGATATGGCAAGAGCACAGCTAGAGCTAGGTAGCATTGGCCATTGGTCAAGGTAGTAGGATACTCCACTCCACTGTTTGCTGAGCGCGACGGCGACGAGGCACCAAACCTACCAGTCTCTGCACCGTTTCGGTTGCACCGACTCCTCTGTATCGGTGGTGGGGGCGCGGCGGTGTCAGCAAAGAGGCTGCCTGCCTGCGGAAGGGAGCCAGCGGTATATGTTCGTTTCTTGTCGGAGTCGGCAATGCCAATGCGTAGCGTAGCGCGCGGCCGGATGAGCAGGGCGCGGGGGAGACGGGACGACGGAGCCGTTCCGACCGAAGCGGACGACGCCACGTGACGGGCGTGCAGCTGCAGCGGCCCCGGCCGGAACGGCACGGCTCCTTTGTATAAAAAAGGGATCGGCGCCGGTCGAGATGAATGCAACGTTGCGGAGAGCGGACAGCGCCACGGATCCCTTGTCCGCGTCACGCTACGCGACTTGGGCTTCGCGAAAAATTT
>Ga0182004_10003665_pt1 | contig 12249 bp, 11 predicted proteins | sample Sormic07211540_1_FD_120479 | JGI IMG/M metagenome (GOLD analysis project Ga0182004, IMG submission 120479) | Endophyte microbial communities from Sorghum bicolor roots, Mead, Nebraska, USA - 072115-40_1 MetaG | ecosystem: Host-associated > Plants > Roots > Unclassified | place: USA: Nebraska... | reverse complement strand
TAGGATCTCGTAGAGTCCAGTCGAGTTAGGAGATAGGGCGTTCCTGAAGGCGTGCTTGGGGACGACTCAATCGAGTTGGAGTCTGTCCGCGTCAGGATACAACTGCTGCACGTGGTGTGCGTCGCGTGAACGACGTCGCACACGGATGTAACTTGGCGCTGGGGATAAGCGGAGTCTGTTCCGTGATCTCCATTATAAATAAGAAATATACACGTTCTAAAACGCTACAACGTTGGGCAGCACAAAATTATCTTGTTTGCTTTCATTGTGATTTTCCAATCTGCTAAACGTCGAACTCGTGGTCACCACGCCGGCTTGCCGCCGTCGTGGACATAGAGATATTCATATCGATCCTTGGTTCTATCAGGCCCTGTAGCCATATGTCTCAACCTACAGTCAAGGTACTTCATTAGTCCTAACCTTAAATATACATGCTATGAAGCGTAGGAAGTATATTGCACATTGTAATGAGTCGGCCGTTATTTAGTAAATATTCCTAACCTGACTTTGGTCAGACGTGAGCTGAAGCAGCACAAATTAGGTCCTGTTTAGTTCCCCGCTCAAAAATTTTTCATCCATCTTATCGAATTTTTGGACACATGCATGGAACATTAAATGTAGATAAAAAATAAACTAATTACACAGTTTAGTTGAGAATCGCGAGACGAATCTTTTAAGCCTAGTTACTCCATGATTAGCTTTAAGTGCTACAGTAACCCACATATGCTAATGCCAGATTAATTATGCTTAATAAATTTGTCTTGCAGTTTCCTGACGAGCTATGTAATTTGTTTTTTTATTAGTTTCGAAAAACTCCTCCCGACATCCTTCCGACACATTCGATGTGACACTCAAAAAATTTTTCATCTCTAATCTAAACAGGCGTTTAGAAGCTTGTCTTCTCTCTAATGCCTGACCCCGCTAGCAGGTCAACAGCAGCACACGCATTCACCTTTCTCCAGTCTGTATCTCATGACCTCTGCTTCTTTCCCCCTTCCTGCAACCTGTGACGCTCAGGCTTGCTTCACTAAATCCACACCCATGGCTGGAGCTCTTCAGCTATTACTAACCCAAATCAAGTTCCCCAGAGCACTAGTTGCTATCTGTCTATTTTCCCTCTTCGATTCAGTGTTCTAGTGCCCTACATTTTGGGAACCAAGCTCCAGTGCCCGCCAAGATGGTGCCCATATGTGCAGGCACGGCTGTGTGGTGGCACTGGGCCGGCGCCGACTCTGTGCAGGTGAGCTCTAGCCTGCTGTTTTGCACTCTCCCCCTTGTAATGCTCCTAGCCTTCTATTCACCAAGTCCCCTTAATGTATAGCTACTGAACCCAACACTATGATTTACTTCTACAAGCTGTGTGGTGCGGTGCCTACTGGTGAGATGTTGTCCTTTGCGATTTGTGCTATGAAATGGAGGGAGGATAAATGATGGCCATGTGCTTATGAGCTAGTACTAGTTTCAATGGCATCACGTTTGCTTAAATGGACAGGATTTGGATGGGAAATCACCTTCACATAGGTCAATCACGGTACAAGCTATGGTTGTTACTTAAATCTTCCTGGTTAGCTCACCGGCTACTCCTTGCCTCCTTAGTCAGTCCAGTCCTCTAGCTTCCCATCAGTCTGCTCCTCTTCGTGGTGGTGATAGTATATCACTACATCTGTGATGATTGCCTGTTTTTTTTTTTCTTGGAATGACTCCTGGTGTGTGTAGTTTTTTGCTTTTGCGAGTAATTTCTAGTTTGGTTCTTCTCTCCCAGGCAGGCACGGCCTCCTCTCCTTTTATCTCCCCTCCTAATGGGTCCTCGGTCTGCTATTGGCTGAGATGAACAAGAGCTTCAAGCTTCTCATTTGTCGATTGATAAATATCTGGGTATGGGGCGAGCTGTATATGGGGGTAGCTTGTAGAGTTAACATTGTGCACTGTGTTTCTGTTTCCCAAGTGGCTCTAATGCGGCTAACTAGTGTTGGCTATAACAGCATAACTGAGGTTAAACAAGTGAACTCTTATGTTCCTGACAAGTCATACTGTTGTAATGTATGTTTGTCATTAAATTTAATTCAATATGTAACTGAAATAATGTTTGTACCCAACTTCGACGATTTTCATGAGATGCGGAGAAAATCATAGAATTTAGTTTTTTTATTTTATATTTGTTATGTTCCTGATTGTTATCTACTTAATTGTGAATTAAGATTTGAGAAAAGTTCAGGGTGTTACATAATCCTAACCTGTTACAACAGGTATTCTAACTTTCGCATTGCTGAATTTATTAAAGTGGGACTTTAGGCAACTACTTGCATCTCAAGCAATTGAATATCGATTTATTAAAAGAATGTTATGCGAGATATACTGATTTCACTAACTCATGTTATGGTATTTGTAATAAGCAGTCACTTCTTACTGGAGCAACACATGCATTCCCTGAGGACCAAGGTGTCAGCTCATGCAGAAGATTTTAGCATTCGATACCTGCATATCCTAAACTACACAATGGTGACCTACCATTTGGCTGCATAGGCTACGCTACAGGGGGAAACCCAGCCAGACTCCACAATTGTCATTGATCTTCAGCTGTCCTGATTTTATGAATGACACACCTTTTTGTTCTTTAGACAATATTATCAAACAGAACACATCCATGTAACAATGAGCAACATGGCAATACTTTGAGTGAGGTTTGGGATGGTCAAGAGCTTATGCTCACTTTTAGAAGAAATGTGTCTGAAACTTTATGAGTATGACGTGGGATTTATGCAGCATGGTTGAGGGAATCTCTCTCACTTATGAGGAAGATCAAATGGTATGGAGCTTTACTTCTAATGGTTTTGTAGTGGAGTTTTCCCTATGTATATGTATTCAATTTGGAAGTTGGTAATACCCCCTAGGGTTTAATTCTTCTTATGGCTGTTGTCACACAATAGATTACTGACTAGGGACAATAGTCTAGCGAAAAGAAGGGATGTCAGTGACTTGACCTGCCTTTTCTGTACAGAGAAGGAATCAATTGCCCATTTTTTCTTTGAGTGCTGTGTTGCTGTTGATGTGTTGAATCTGATGTCTGAGGTTCTGGAGTTAGATATCAGAAAAGACTACGAGTCTGTAGGTAAGTACTGGATTGCTAACAAGAAGCATAGGATTTCTAATATAGTTTCTTCTGCTGTTTTGTGGTTTTTGTGGAAACTGAGAAATGAAATATGTTTTCAGGGTGTGGTTTGGTTGGGCGTGAAGATGGTGTTGATCCGGATTTTATGATTGCTAAGGAGGTGGCTGCCGCTGTACATACAGGAAACTGTAGTGTTGATGGAAGGAATTATCAGCAAGATGGAAGAGATAGCAAGTTGTTCGGCTCAGGTCACATGGAAGATGAAAAGTGCAAGATTTCGTCATCACAGTTGGATCCATAGGATGCTCAGTCCTTAGTCTTCTGCACTGCCAGGAATAATAGTTTTCATGCACTTGAGTTTGTAATGAGCACCTAAGCTAGACTTAAGTCTGCACTTCGCTTATGGTGAGAGCGCCAAAACTTTGTCTTTACTCGATGGTTTGCTTTTTGAAATATAAAAGCAGGGGTGACCTTTTGTCTAAAAAAGAACACATCCTTGTAACTTGTGATGTTTTTTTTTCCTGTAACAATGCAGGACAGTTGCTTGTTATTTCATTAAGATAAAGAAGATATACAAAATGTGAAAAAAAACAGTGAGGAGGCTGGGAAATCCCCTGAACACAAATTATTTACAAAACTCACAAAAATAAACAAAAGACGACCTAATACAGAACAATGTTTTAATGACAAGCACGTCCATTAAACAACACAAACTATTTACAGTACTCACAAAATAAACAAAAGATGACCTAATACGTTTTGATGGCAAGCACTTCCATTGTTTAATGGGACAACAAAGGATCCCATTGATGTAGGATGCATTCTTCTGACTAATTTCCTTCTCGGTGAGCGTTTATATGCTTTCCCTTTCCTCATTGCCAAGGGTTTTTTGGTTTCATTGTACGACCATATGAATCTAGAGTTTAATGTCAGTCATCTTATCAAAGATAAAATTAGCTTGAAATAGCTATGTCACCTCCATGGCACATAAAAGAAAACAAAAACGAAACCCATTTAGTTGCCACCTGTAACTAAAAGTGATAACAGAGGATGTGGAACATTACTCAAGCATTTGACAGCACAATGTTGTTATTGTCATGCTCTGGATGGGCTTTGAAGCATTTAGCCCTATCTTAGTATTCCCAAGATTACTGCACGAAATATCCATCCATTCCTGCCTGATAACAGTTACACTGATAGTAATATGCATTGCTAATCATAGATATTGTGACTGTGTACATGCATGGCCATTAAGGACACTCCCACTGATGGAGTTTGAAAAGATTGCAAGAGACTATATCATTCTAGCTAGCATCAGTTTGAGGGAACCTTCAACATAGATGTGTACTCTTACGTCATGACTATGCTCTAGCGGCAGCCTGCTTATGCACTTTTTTTTTATCATTTGGGTTGGCAGAAGAGGAGATTAACAAAAGCTAGGCAACACGAACTCCATGGCTCCAAATGGGCTGCTTTCAGAATAACACAAAGCCCACAGTATTAAGCCCGTTCCTCATATAAGCCTACATAATTCACCTGATATTCTCAGGCTGAACCTGCATAACAAAAGCATATGGTTAAACTGTATTCAATGTGCATCACAGAAGACAAAAGCAAATCAAACTATCAAAGTCAGAGAAAGCATAAAAAAACCACTGTAGATGCATACTGATTATCATCTAGCACAAATCCTTAAAAAGGTTATCAAATGCTCCATCAGAAATTACTCCTTATATCAAGTGTATTCTCAATTTCTCATGTTACAAAAGTATAACCAACCTAAGCCAAGCCAGTGTCAGAATGGTATGTTCAGGTGTCCCAGGATTGAATTCCTTTGCGATAGGAAATGTTAAAATCTATACAATTAACACAATGAATGTGCTTGCTTAGTGGAGGTACAGGATGTACATATAATTGTTTGAGATATAAAGCTATGACTACAGCTTTGCAAACATTTTAGGAGAAGAAAGCAACTAATCTTCCGAAGGAGAAGTCTAGTAAATATGGAGTGATAAAATCAAAAAGCTTTAAGAATAATACCTGACTTATTTTATTTTTTTCAGTTTCCAACTCAAAAGCAGCTTCAAAAACTCCATCACCTAAGAAATTGCAACTGTGAGTGTTCATGCTACACAGGGCTATAAATAGATAGATGTGGATTTAAAATTTACCTGTGGTGGATCTTTTAGCGAGTAGAACGCGCTAGTTTCCCTGCTGGTATTGGAGACGAGAATTCTGATACCCTTTTTTCTATCACGAATAACCTGAAATAAGCGATATTAGGAAATTATATCAAAAAATCATGTTATGGATGTTATTTAGAAGATACCTTGAAAGCGTCCTCGTCGGTCAAGTCATCCCCAATGTATATAGAAAAATCTAGCCCAAGCTTATCAAGAATATAAGCTACAGCATTTCCCTTGTTAAAAGCCAGTGGTGGACGAATCTCATATACCTTAAAATAGGAAATAGATTAGTAAAGCGGTATCATAAATGCAATGCTTTGAACATTGACATTTCCTTCAGAATAAAACTTTGAATACTATTTTTCAGGAGGGGCTTGCCCAGTTGCCCCTAATGGATACATAATAAATCAAGTAACCTCTGATATTAATTCTATCCTTTTACGTGTTTCTATGTTTTTAGATAAAGGATAAAACAATATCCTTTTACGTGTTGCTATGTGCATGGTACGTATAGAACTATGTGGTCGTTATGTCCTGCTTGTTAGTGTTACATTGTTACCTGTTGTTTGCCAGACTTGAGACTGAGGTGGCTACTACCGGCTATGTGCACGATAACTATAGAACTGTGTGGACATATCTGATTCAGCTTCCAGTTGAGTGGGTGGACATAATAGTGTCACAAAGGAAAGTGCAGACCTCAAGCGAGATGTTGGAGAAGGAGTTGGCATGTGGATCAGTGATTTCAGATATGTCTCAGAGTGGAGATTATGAAACTCAAAACACCCAGCCAGACAAATGGACTTCATGAGGTCAAGTATCCAATGTGAACCAAGGGAGAAGCCCAAATGAGCTAAGAAACAAGTTTGGGTTCTATTCTGGCTCAGAAAAAAAGCAAGAGGATACCTGATGATAGGAGTATGTTAGAGAAAGCCCAAGATAAAAAGAAGAAATACAACCTGTAAACTATGAAAGGTATCAATTATACAGCCTCTTTACACACTGATAAGCTTAATTTGTTGAATATTTCTGGTGAGATAGGAGTAGTCTCTAGGGATGGCAATCCCCTATCACAAACCATGCTCGAATGCTGGATAACATGGTTAGTCTAGACCAACAAAGAATTGCAAACCTTCAGAAAGATTGCAAGGATAATGCTAGTATTTATGATATGTTTTTTCTAACAGTAGTAAACAAAGTTATGATAAGAAGGCTAGCAGCAGTTCAATAACTGAAGTAGAGGAGGGTTTTGAGTGGCTGCCCAAAAAACCCCATTGTCAGTACCAAGCAAACTGTCCTGATATAGGATGATGAAAGTGGTTGGTCCCCAGTTAAAGTAGTTAGGAAAAAGAAAAAGGGTAAAAAATGAAAGGTCCCTTTTGGAACATTAGAGGTTTGGGCCAGAAAGGTACAGTTCCAGCTTTAGCTAATAAGATTAGAGAGAATCATGCAGACTTTGTAGGTGTTGTAGTCTTGTAGGTGTAGATCAGTGCCCAGTTTATGGGATGGGGTTAACCCAAATGTAGTTTCAGAAGAATGGGAGATATTCATATGCTAGAGCTTTGGGAGGAGGTCTGTCAAATTGACTCCACTATTACTATCAGTGAAGAGGAAAATTCTTTGATTTGGCAATTCTCTTCTACTGGTACTTATAATGTCTCTATATAGAATCATTAACTTTAGGGGTATTCAACCTGTGTTAGTTTCTTCTATTTGGGATATTAAGATTCCACCTAGAGTTCAATATTTTCTTTGGCTACTTAGTAAAACAGACTGTTCACTAGAGATAATCTCAAGAAAAGAAGGAAAGTAGAGGACCCTACTTGTCTCTTCTGTAATGATCAGGAATCTGTAAATCACCTGTTCTTTGAATGTGTGGTTGCCAAACAACTTTGGAATGTTCTTTCTGACATCTTCGGGGTCCAGCTAGGTGGGACTTTAGATAATATTGGAAAACTTTGGTTAAGCAGTAAACGTAATGGAGTGTTAAATATGTGTACATCTGCTGCTGTTTGGAGCATTTGGAAACTTAGGAATGATCTATGTTTTCAGAGAAAATCGTGGAGTATGGCTATGCTCCTGTACAGCATGGCGATGATGATGCAAAACTAGTTTATTCTCTGCCTAGAGGTGAAGAAGGAAAACTTGATACAAAAGGTGGTGCTGATCAAGAAAGAAAGACACAAACTGGTGGGGTTGTGATAACCTCTGCTCAAGTCTGGCCTATGGAGTGCCCAGCGGAAGGTCATGTTGAAAAGAGGAGAAATCGTCAAGCTTGGAGTCCTGGGTGTCAAGTTCTGTTCGGTTGCAAGATCTTTAGCTGTTGTTCTATTCCTGAATTTTTAATTGCTTAGTTTTGAGGCTGTTCTGGTACCGGAGAGTGAAACTCGGTTCTTAAACTGTGTCAAGTGGCAATACCGCTTGCTGGGCTGTAATAACGAACATATGTCTGTTGCCTTTGGTTAACAGACGGGGGGTCATCCCTATAGAATTCTAAAAAAAAAAACCTATAGAACTGTGTGGCTGCCATGTGCTGCTTGTTTATGTTACATTATTACCTATTGTTTGCGATGCCAATAAGATGATAGCTATGCTTGACTCTTAGATGCATGCATAGATTATTCAAATTGAGAGAATAAAAAATATTTAGTTCACAAACTTATTATGCTCACATGAAAGTGTTATATGACTTGTCATTATAAATTTATAATTATTTTCTTTGAATACATAAATGTCTTTGTATTTATTTTTTCAAATAAAATAAAAAAGTGTGTAATATGTGTAATCCCATATACACACCGTGTACACGCTATATGGGACCTTGCCTACTGTTCACCGTGTACTGTTTAGTCTAACATTGAGATATAGAAAAAAAAAACTTACCATATGCCCGTAAGTTAGGTCAAGACCGCTGTTAAGGTTTTTCAGGACTTCCTGCACGACATGTAGAACACGGAGCTGGTCCTGCAAATAAGAAATGAAAAAATGTTCCATTAACTTATATATGTTTCTATTAGTTCATCTGAAGTAGAATTTGAAAAGAAAATGAGACTTCAAGTCTAGTTATTACCTCTTTGGCTACATTCCGGTAGTGAACACTTACACAGTAAGTGTTGTTCTCTACCTTTGCACCATTTATATGTCCAGTTTCACGAACCAGAGAATTATAAACCTATACAGCAAATAAATGTGTATTACAACTCCATAGATCAGTAATTGATAGAGAGTTATAAACCTATTTGCACCTGATTCATCACCGTTGCAAACTTCTTTGCAGGCTGGTACGAATCATGTTCTTCAGTCTGCAACAAAAAATACATGTTCAAGCTCGATAAATTTACAGATCAATCAAACACGTAAGCCCTGAAAATACATATATACTATAATTGTGCAAAGTAGAAATACTTACTATCTCGCCCCATGTGGTAGAAGCCATCTTGATGTCCGTGCCGTGGCTGCCTGCGTAGTTGATAGTATCAATTTGCACAAACTCAAAAACCTGTGCAATAAACAGAGGGTCAAAAAAAAAGTTCGATGAGCAGAGCATGCATATTGCATATATAGTAAAAAAAAAAATACTCCAAGTTGGAAGTGGTTATGACATGTACGTACTTTTTCGCGTGCGCGCCCACTGACAATCGACGTTTTAAAGTTTTCTGCAATAGCTTTTAAAACTTGGCGCATCTAAGATTGAAGCTGCATTAGATGAGGTAAATCAACAGTAAGTGAGGGAACGTATATTTCAACTAGTTTTACCTCGGAGGACATATAGGCCTTTTCGGGATCATTAACAATTGGAGAGAGGGTTCCGTCATAGTCAAGGAAAACTGCGATTTCATTATTATTGGCTAGACCAATTATTTCTTCAAAGGCTTCTAAAGCCGACGGGCAAGGTACAACCTGTAACTAATAAGAAAACACATAACATGTTAAAAAAAAAGGATACTAGAGAAATGCAAAAGTCACTAAAATTACGTACATAAAGGTAAAACTGTATGAGATTCCATATACGTAATTCATTGAGGCTGATAGCTACCTCCTTTAAATTGTGTTTTATTTTAAAGAAAAGAAAATATTGTTAAATTTTAGATTTTTTTGTGCAAACTTTAGGTAGAGTAGGATGGGCTTGGTACATACTACAGTCTTACTGTCTACTACTACGTATACTGATCTATAGATCTACTAATGGTAAGAATTAGTGTTTTAGAGAATAAAAGAATACCAGAAATCTAGACAGACTTGACCACTTCCTAGAGGCGGGCCTGGCGGCCGGCCGGCACTGGCAGTGATGCCGCGCACCGCGATGTTCACTGACGCCATGGGCCCGTGACTAGGGGAGGCCTCCACAGAGAGGGAGAGGCACATACAGTACAGAGGCTAGGGGGTTCCCGCACCAAAACGAAAAGGAAAAGAGGGAAAATGAAGCAGATCAGCCAGCCTAATTGGGTTCCCGCACCAAAACACCCTTTCCTGCCAACCGGCCCACAAAAACATTAACAAGCACCCCCACTCTTTGGGAATGGGCATGGCATCTGTGTTGGGCTTGGGTCTAATACCATCTATTTCTTCCCCAGGCCAGATCTCTGTAGCCTTGTAAGGCTGCTTGCTTGCATAGGGCAACTCGGCCTTGGGCCTTACCCCAAAATTTAAAGAAACCTGATAGCGGAGGGAAAGGTCTTTTTTTTTCATTCTCTCAATTTTTCACCAGAGTATAGTTTTCTTGTCAAACTCGCTGCCCGTTAAAAGTAGTTTGGTTTTGAGAGGTGTTTCATCGTTTTAATTATAAAAAAATATATGAACATCTTGTATAGTTTTATTAAGGCATGAAAAATATATTTAAAATTATTAGTTTTCAAGAAAATTAGATGTGGACACGAGAAACCTAGATAAAATATTTAGATCTCACAAAAAATATATTTATTAGCTTTCATAAATTAGACTTGCTCTAGAAAAAAAATTAAAATATTCCTAAAATATTCTAATAAATGAGAAAGTTGTTTTTTTTTTAAATTTCCACAATCAAAATATGATATGAGTGTAGAACTTCTTACCTCTACCGCTTTCCCTGTGCACTGGACTTCTTTCCCTATGCACTGAACTTCTTTACCTGAAAAAAATATGAAATGAGTTAAATTAAGATTTGGACTTGAGGTAATAAGTAGTTCAATTTGAAGAATATAGCTAAAAAAAACTTACCCAAGGACTTCTTCTGTTGGTTCCGATTCCTCCACCAGTAGACAAGCCCTGCTACTACTGATAGTAGCAACAAGGTGAACAACACAACAACTAAAGCCCATGCGATTGTTGTTTTGTCGTCATTATGGTGCCTCTTCCCTCCCTTTTGTGGCAACCCTGCAAATATTAGTAATATTGTATGTTAGTAAATTTAAGTTTAGAATCTAAGTTAAAAAAAATCAAATGTGTTTAGAATTATCGATCTCACCCTCTGCTGGAATGACTAGTGCCGGTTTACCCCGAAAAAACTTGTATAGCGAGAACCGGTAGCTGCACCAAACCTTTGCGACTCTCCCTGTTGTCATGTCTACACCAATATCTATTGCGTAAACTAAATCTGTGAGGCATATTTCACAGTCTTTGTCTGACAAATTGGGCATGCACTGACCCAGTGCGTAAATTGTCAGTCTATACTGTGCTTGAACCACCTTTTTCTCTCCTGTTCCAAAATGAGCAGGAGACGTAGCTGCCATTCGTGCCACAGCTCTTGCCAGCTCCCGAACTGAGGTGTTGAAGGGTTCAGTTTCAAGAATGATTGGCAGGAAATCTCTCTTAGAGGCTGTTATGTCCAACTCATTGCCAGTCGGATATTGCAACAACTCCTGATGAGAATATGCCACGGTACAAATTTCAAGAAAAACCACTGCCCCTTTTCTGGACTCACAAAGAACCTTTACTGCATCCCTGAGACCTCCAGCAATGCACATTTTGCATGCTGAGGCGGTAAAATCCTGGCGGCATTGTGCAAGTGCATGAACGTCACCGATTTGTGAACCAGCAAACAACAAAGGGGAGGAGGCCACCTTCTTCGGCAGCTCTGCTGCTATCTTGTCCAATGACCTGGAGTATGTGCTGCTAGGGGTGAAATTCCCCCCTGCGCAGTAGAACTCCCAGTACGCACTAGTTCTACTGGAGGAGTTTACTGGTGCCAGGTGTGTCCCCAGGAAGATAGCAGTCACAATCAGCAACTTCACCATTTTCTTATCACTATAAAAGTAGACCAGCAGCTAGGTTAGTTAATTAATACCACTAAACTAAACTAGTAATTTTAATAGCGAAAACTACAACACATAGTGTTCGTATATATAATATACACACACATATATCTGCAAGAACTAGTAGTAGTGAGACCGAGCGGTATACGAATAAACTGAATAACAAACCATTTCTATTCTCTGGGCGCTAATTTATAAATTTGGTTAGTGCAGAAAAAAAAAATCCAGGATCGTTTGCCATATCATTTTCTTGTCGAAATCTGCATTTATTTGTGTTTTGGTAAGGACAAAGGACTACTTGTAACAAATTAATGTGCATACTAATTAAGCAAGTTTATATATGTTTGCTATTCCCGATGTGTATACTAAACAAGTTATATATGCTACTCTCTTGATACGGACAAAGGACTACTTGTTATTCCAGTGTTATATATGCATGCTAATTTACATGTATACACATGCATGTATGCATGCATGTTCTCCGCATATATAGAGGCAACAGCTATATAACTAACAGTGGCATAAATAACTAACTAACAAGCTAGTTTATATGATGGTAATGTGTTTATCAACAGGCAGATTTAAAGTTTCCTTAATTATAATTGTGAAGCAACCTCGATCACACATTGAGCATGAAACATTTATGACTTCCTAAAAGAATCAATTATTCACCACAGTCCCACAGGCTAAGGCTACCAAGATGCAATAATATCCATGCATCTCAGTA
>Ga0182004_10003664_pt1 | contig 12250 bp, 6 predicted proteins | sample Sormic07211540_1_FD_120479 | JGI IMG/M metagenome (GOLD analysis project Ga0182004, IMG submission 120479) | Endophyte microbial communities from Sorghum bicolor roots, Mead, Nebraska, USA - 072115-40_1 MetaG | ecosystem: Host-associated > Plants > Roots > Unclassified | place: USA: Nebraska... | reverse complement strand
TATATATATATATATATATATATAAATATATATATATATATATATATATTAGATACAGTACACAAAATACAACACACCATCCCTATACATTGTGAAACTACATGTCATCTCAAAGGTAACTGAGATATGAGTTTAGTTGCTTTTCTTGCACATTCTCTATCTGGCGCTACTCCAACACCTCCATCCTAGTGCATGACTAGTGATCAGATTGAGATCAATAGCTCATGTCTATTTGATGCTCTATAAAGTAACCAGTTGCTGTCTACAAGTCTCGTTGCCTGAAATCGTAAAAAATAAGAACAATTGTAATAAATAATATGATGCTTTAACAGGAACAAGTATGAGATTTACGAGTAATAGAATTATGAATTGACCAATTGAAGGCATGTCAACAATCTGCATTTTGTTGGCCGAGTCACGACAAAAGAAAATCACGCCCTAACCGGTAGGCATTGCTGATGAATTGGCATCACTAAGGTAGTAATATGTTGGGTGTTTGAGGAAAAAACTAGAAACCAATTTTTTACTCAAGATTGATGAATATTAGCAATAAAAATTACAAATATCAGCTAGCAAATTGGTATAGGTCATAGATGCATACATCCAAAGGCAGCTGTCTAAACTAAAAAACATGGATGCTGCCTGGTAATTTCCCCTAAAGTATTGTCACCTAAAATAGAAACAGTAGTAAAAAATATGATCATTTAGCAAGCAATAAAATCTGGAGCTTTACAATCTTGAACTAAAAACAATCATGCTGCGAAACAGCTAAGGATCGAAAATACTTAGGATGCAGATTTACAATAATCCCATGACTATGGTAAAAAAGATTAGTTAAAGAGAGCTTTAGATAATAATAATAAGAGACAAAAGCATTGTTTTCATGTAACACATTAGTAATCTATATTTGATAAGTAGACTAGTACTACTAATAATCCAAATATATATATGATCTCTATCGATAAATATATAGAACAGTAAATGGCAGACATATCTCATATCTATGCTCCTATTGAGGATGGTGTCTTCGATCAAACTCCCACAGTTGGACTTAGCACAATGGAGTGACCAATTACCATAAATAGATGTCAAACGATTATATTAAATAAGTTGTATGATTGGTTATGACAATAAAACATACAGAAAGATAGGTACTACTGAAAATATTTATATATATATCAGACTTACTAGAAGGAAACATTACGAGAATTTACTAATCTTTATGTGTAAATTACTACTTTTTTCATACTAGAATTGCACAACATGAATACAAGGATTTACTATAATAGGCTAATCACCTACGAGAGTAACTCATTCTTCTGTGTCTAACTAACCTCATCACCGAAAGAAACATTATGAAACTAGAAAACATGCATATGGGTGATTTACTGGATAGAAATAAGTACAAGAGTTTTGTGGTAGGAAAATAGATAATTTACCAAACAAGGGCCCTGACATTCAACTATTTTGGTTGAAAGCAGGAACATCAATTGCTACTTAAATTCGCTAGAATCGTAGAAACTTAACTCAGACCAACAATGTGCATCGGTAAACAGGGAAATCAGTGAACTGTTCATGGAGGCAATAGTCACAGTGGGCATCAGTGAACCATGTATGTACAAAGTTGACATTAACAAACACACATGGATAAGATAATCACCTCCGTAGCCTGTCTCTGCTAGCCTGATGGGGGATGTGGACAAGCAGGCAGCTTTCCAGCAGCCAGCAGAGCCATGAGCATGCAGCTCCCCGGCGTGGATGATTGGGGCCTCTCCAGCAGCCTCTTCCGATGGAAGATTGGGGCCTCTCTAGCGGCCAAAACCAGCAGCGGACAGGAGGAATCCGGATCCACATGCTTAGATGCTAGATCCGTTGCCTGGCTTCCCATGCGCCACCGCGAGGAGCATGGCACCACCATGGAGACGGGCTGCACCGCCGCCGGCAAAGAGAGGGGCGCCACCTTGTACCGACAGATCCACGCGAGGTGAGTCGCTCCGCAGTTGAGGTCGGCATCGATGCGAAACGGTCGCTCCTCTGCCGGGGCCTCCATCCAAGAGAGATAGGTTGTGTCGCTGCCGGGGAGCCATGTGCACGTGGGTCGAGCCGCGCAGACGCCCAACCGCATCCGCGCAAGGCGGGGGCGCACAGGGGAGGAGCAGCCACGACAACTGGTTGCAAGGATGAGGAGTCGCCGCCACCGTGAGGGAGAACCAGCCGCGGCCGCCGGTGGGGAAGGAGGAGGAGGTGCCGCCGGCGGTGGGGAAGGAGGAGGCGCCGCCGGTGCTACTCTGTGTGATCCGTATGGGGAGGAAATGAGTGGCGGAGAAAAAAAAAATCATCTATAGCAATTTATATAACAATGAATGGCAGGTTCTATCGATCTCTCAATTACCGAACGCAGCGCAAACGCCCAAGCCGAGCGGGAATCACGGGAGGCAGAGTGCATGTGCGTCGGGTTGATTTGGTGCCTCCTGTCTGGGTCGGAACGGACGTGTTAGGTTCGGCTACAGAATGAGTTATTCTATAGCCAGCTATATAGTAATAGTTATATATATATATATATATATATATATATATATATCAAACATTTATGATGAGACTAAAAGTTTTTGGGTGAGAACTAAACAGCGCCTCAACGCTATTATGCCAGTATGCGCGTAGGAGATCGCTTCGTGTATATGGTGAGGATGCTCACGGAGACATGGCACGAGTTCATGGCGCGCAGGCAAAGGCTCTCAACGAGTTCATGTACATAGCCGGAGCATTGTGAGCGAGTGGACCTGTGTGGCAGATTGTTCCCAGGCTCGGCATGCGGCGGAAATTAGTCTCGCGGTGGAAAGTACTAATGATTGGGTACCCAAGTGAGCAACAAATAACAAGGAATTTTTGGTGGTGATATGCAAGAACAATGCATGGGCATGGATGTTGTGACTTAGAAAAGTATCACTGTTGTTAGTCGGCCATTCGTGATGTGAAAGATGCATGCGACAACATTTCTAATGCATGCCTCAAACTACCGGTTCATACAAAGGATATGGAACTCACTTGGCTATTTATATATCGGGCATCTCATATTGGGATCCATATATTTCAGCAGTATATGTGGTGAGACCGATAGAGATGTTTTATAGCAAATTAATCACAATCCTGTTGTATTATTGGATTTTGAGAAATTGGAGGGAAACAAGATGAAGGTTCAATTTGTTCAACGTAGTTGTTTTGTTGTTTGACTAATTAAATTATATTTAGCATACAAATATGTCGTAAGAGTCATACTACAAGTTGCATCCACACGATGATTGAGTTCTTTAGGTCATGCGCTCTAACCCTTCTAGACGGCGACATCCATGAACAACAATATGTTGAATTTGCATGTACATATCCTGTGTATCAGAGTTTATTATATGTACTAGTAAATTTGTAGATGCAATCAACTTGCATTATAATTCGCTTAAATCTAGAATATGTTTCGAGGATTATTTATGTCAAATTTTAGTACACTGCAATTGAGCTTGTACATGACAATTTTCTCCAATTTAAGGAAGTTTGAATGTTTTAACAAGTCTATATGTATAAATACAGTCATGTTTCGCAAAAACATAGCTTCAACTAAACTCATAACGTAATAATAAAAATTTTAAACTAAAAAACTAATTACACAGTTTGCCTGTGAACCGCGAGATGAATCTTTTAAGTCTAATTACTCCATGATTGAACAATATTTGTCAAATTAAAACGAAAGTGCTACGATACCCCGAATCAAAAGTTTTTGCGAAATTGCCAAACGCCACAAGGCAGCAGAGCTGAGGTGCAGAGCAGAAGCCCTCTCGCTAGTATCTCACATTCCGCAACGGGCCCGTCAGGCCAGGGTGGGTAGCTACATGCTCAGCAGAGTAGGAAGTAGCAGGAACGCCCAAGCGAGGCCAGACAAGCGCATACGGGCAACGCCAAGCTCAAAGCATGCAGTGCGATGCAGAGGGGGCTCAGAGGCTTTCATGAGTTTCAGACGGCCACCACCACGTCGCGCTTTTGATGGCAAACCAGCAGAGGCAGGCAGGCAGGCACTCGCCTCGCCTGCCACTTCGTGTGGCATTGCAGGGATGTAGTGTCAGTGAGTGTAGGCTATTTATCTAGGACTGCAATACTCCTGTGTTCTTAGGAATTGAAAAGAGAACCGTTGCATGCATGATGTCCCGGATATCAATCGTTACATGTGGTGAAAACTGGTCTACTAGGTTGAGACAGAATGTTCAGACATAGTATGAAAATTGTTCCAGCTTCTAATTTCTGAAGAAAATGGTTTCAGCTAATTAGCCAAGAAAAAGTTTCATACTCGTGAGAAATCTGTTCCGCAACAAAAAGAAAAGAAAAGAAAAGAAAATGTTCATCAATGTTCTATTTGCAGGAAATAAATTTAAGAAAAGAAAGGGAGACTATTATGGAAGTTACACTGCTGTTACATACAGTACGCATCCACTGAAGCCTTTCGAGTCGAGTGCCGGCACGATCAACAAGTCTGATTACTGAAACTAGTAGCCAACGAAAACAGTGGCTTTGGTTCCCCAAACGTTTGCAGTTGCATGCATTGCAATTGGCGACCACAATGCAGCAGCAGAGCAGACGCAGGGGCCGAGGCTGACAGCCGGCAGCACGCGCGGCGCAGGCGCAGCAGAAACCCGTGACCCTGAAACCAATGGCCCATCTGCGCCTCGCCCTCCTCCTCTCGCTATCCCCTCAGGCCAGCAGAGAGTAGCAGCAGCGCCCAAGCGAGGCCATACAAGAGAGGGCGTCCAGCTCCAGCCTCCAGCACACCCATTGCCTCTTTCGCGTACCGGCAACGCAAAGCGCAAGTCTTTCATCAGTCGCCCACCACGGGCCGCTTTGATTTGATGGCAAAACCAGCAGCCAGGCACCGACGTCCAGTGTCCACTGCCCTCTCTCTCTCTCTCTCTCTCTCTCTCTCTCTCTCTCTCTGTGTGTGTTTCTGCAATGGTGGCATGCCATGGCATCGCAGGCAATAGTAGCAGCAGTGAGTGTGGTATGCTCTTTATGTAGGACTGCAAATCTGCAATACTTACTTGCTAAACATGAGGGGAGAAAAAGAGAGAGAGACATGATTCAGCAATCACCGAAGCTCATTAGCGTGACTGATCCATCATACCCACACTCTAAACCTCTAACTGATCCTGGATTTGGAGGGTTGTCGCCATGGATCATGATAGCTTGCTCCCCCTCAACTCCCAGGCACACAATGGCAGCAGCGGCATGCACGGCCAATGATGCCTCATGATGCGCGCGGAACAAAAAAGCCATGTCGCCATGTGCCATGGTAAAAATTTTGTCTTGTGCCTAAAAAGGCCTTGCTTCGGCTAGGGCCTAGTAGGCAACTATGCTGGCATCATTTGCTTGCTTGCTTGCCAACAGGGTAAAAAAAATGATTTGAGGTCATGATTGAGACGGGGGTTGGGGGGTTGAAAAGTTAATTACCGCGGTGATGCTCACTGATGAGACACTGACAGCCGGACTACTTGCAGTTTTACAGCACGATTTGGTACGCATTTGAGCCATAAACCCCTCGGATTCCAAGAGATTTTGGGTCGAATCTGCCACTTTTGTTCTCTAGTTGTACTGTATGTACTGCTGCTCTACTACTAGCTTTCCTTTTTATCAAAAGGTTAAAAAGGTCTTACTACTACTACTACTATGAACAAGACACAGACAGGTTTGTACGTACATAGAATCCGATATGGGTCATATGGAGATGGAAGACTACTGTTACTGACTGACTGTAACACGAGATCGTTCTTGTCAATTCCCAGCCATAAGCTTGGATTCTTCCTTGGCTTCCAAAGTGAGCTTGGATTCTTGGAAGGAGGAAAAGAGCAAAGGAAAAGCCAGGGGGTCAAAAAGGAGAGAGGAGATGATGCCCATTCTTCAACATTACAAAGTTCATTCAGAAAAAGAAAAAAAAGATAATGCAGTATCCTTCAGTGTATGTATGGATCCAGTCAACATTGCTGCCAATAGACGCGTTTCTGAAGCAGAGCTCCGTATCAACTACAGATTGTAGTATGTATGTAGTATCTGTCCCGTGAATTTCGATATCGAATAACCTCAACATCAGTACAGATTTGGGAGTTGTGTGCTGTAGTTTTGTTTGGACCACACATAAGAATTCAGGAACAACCACAACTCTGTTATTACAGCTTGTACTGTACCAGTGCTTATTACCATTGACAACAGAAATGGATCAGATACAATGGAGGACTGGAAAACAAATATAATCTATTATTACAGCTTGCACTGTACTAGTGTTTATAGGCGTCGAAAGGAAAACAGAATTGTCACATTTGCTTTACCATTCACAGTGGAAATGCATAAGATACAACCGACAATTGGAAAGATCAAAGACTCTGTCCTATAAAGAAGTCAATATACTAGTTCCGCAAAATTCAGGCCTTGTTTAGTTTGGAAAAATTTTTGGATTTCGCTACTGTAGCACTTTCGTTTGTTTGTGGCAAATATTATCTAATCATAGACTAACTAAGATCAAAAGATTCGTCTCGCGATTTACAGGTAAACTGTGTAATTAGTTTTTGTTTTCGTTTATATTTAATGCTTCATGCATGTGCCGTAAGATTCGATGTGACGGGGAATCTTGAAAAATTTTGGTAACTAAACAAGGCCTCAGAAGCAGCTATGCCACAATATGCATTATGTGCAGCAAAATTTTGCATGAATCAAGTATGATGCAAAACGCTAGCCTGTTCAATTTGAGTACCAAATACTCTGAATATGAATAGAAGTCACTTTAGCTGAACTGAACATTCTTTAGCTGAACTGAACATTGTGGAAAGGTGCAGAAAAAGGAATTTAGTATCTTGACTCTGTCTTCAGTGTATGAATCCACTTGGCATTGGCAAAATATATGCATTGTGAATTAAGATGGCTATGGACTATGTGGAGCAAACTTGATATGAATGAATTCATAAGGATAAGATAATGCCTCCTGCAAAATTGGTGACAGAGTAGAAATTGTGGGGGGTTTTTTTTTTCCATTTGATTTCAAAGTCGAGACCAAACAACATGAAAGCACCTTAATTCTAACTTTTTCCTTTACACAAACTTTTCCTATGTAGTAGTAATTTGCAACGACAAACATCGACATCATCCGCCGTCCACGTGTCCTACTGACAAAATCACAGCCCTATATCTCAGGATTGACCACAAACTAAAAAAAGATATACACCAAGAATTATTACTAATCATTGTGGTTTGTGGGTCTCATGAGCCATGAGACCTCCTTACCATCATCGTTACCCACTAAACCCAACCAAAAGCCCTTCTCCGTGTGAAGAAGAACTCACCCCGCCCGGCCGCGGCACTGCGTCTGCGGCCGGCGGCGTCCCCTGCCGCCCTTGGCAGGGCACGCGGCGACGACAGCCGGCGGCGGCGCGACGCAGTTCCAGTGCGCGCACACGGCAGCACTCGCCGGCACGCCGCCCACAGCGATCCCCGTGAGGAAGTTGTCCTGGAGGAACAGCACCCGCATCCGCCCCGCCTCGGCCGCCGCGGCGACCTCCCGCGGCACCTCGCCCGCGAACCTGTTCCCGTTGAGGTACACCGCGGATGCCGTGGCGAGCTCGGGCGGGACGGCGCCGGACAGCGCGTTGTGGCTGAGGTCCACGGTGGCGCCCGGCGGGACGCGCCCGGCCGGACGAAGCTCCCCCGAGAAGGCGTTCTTGCGGAGCTGCAGGTACCCGATCCGGCTGAACGCGAACACCTCCCCGGGCACCTCGCCGGAGAACCAGTTCCGTCCGAGGTCGAGGAACGACAGCCTGTTCAGCCGCCGCAGCACGGCCCCGACGGGTCCCGACAGCCGGTTCCCCGCCAGCGAGAGGTACACCAGCGTGCCTGGCAGCGGCGGGACCCCGCCGGACAGACGGTTGCTCCGGAGGTCGAGGTGGAGCAGCGGCGACCTGACCCCGCGCGGGATCTCGCCGGCGAGCGCGTTGTGGGAGAGGATGAGCGTCCGGAGGTCCCGGAGCTGGAGGAGCGAGGTCGGTATCCGCCCCGTGAACCCGTTCTTACTGAGGTCAACGGTGCGGAGCGCGGGCGCGAAGGCGGGCGGGAGGTCGCCGGCGAGGAGGTTCCCCGCGAGTGCGAGGAAGCGGAGGGACGGGAGGGAGGTGACGGCGGGGGAGAGAGTCCCCGTGACGCGGCCCGGGACGAGGGAGAGGGACGTGAGCGCGGGGAGCGTGGCGATGGCGGCGGACGGGAAGGTGCCCGAGAGCCCCGGCGCGCCCGCGCGCGGGTCGCCGAGCGCGAGCGTGGCGACGCGGCCGGTGGAGGTGCAGGAGACGCCCGCGAAGGCGCAGGGGTCCCCCGTGAAGTCCCAGGACGCGAAGAAGCGCGAGCCTGGGAGGTCCGTCAGGGACCGCCGCACCACTTGTAGCGCCAGGTAGTCCACCGGGTGGAGCGTGGCGTCCGCCGCCGCGAGCAGGAGGAGTGTCGCGAGCAATGGCAGCAGGCGCGAGGCCATGGCCCTCGCCGGGTTAGGCTTGACGGCGGCGGGCGAGTTCGCTGCGCGGCGCACTCCCTGGCGGCGGAGTGGGGTGGCGGTGGACTGACTGGTGGTGAGCTTGGGGACAAGGGCAAGGGCAGAGAGGACTATGGGGATGGGTGCTTTGAAGCGCGTGCGGACGAGGCGGTGGGGGCCCAGCTAGGCGAAGGGGGGTGTCGCAGACGTACGGGGCCCGGCTACGTAGGGTGGGTCCCGCATGGCAGCGTCAGGGATTGGTGGGCGAGCCCGTGCATCGGAAGCCGTGCGCGGTGGAGGACTGAGGAGGGAGGGGACAGGAGACGGAGGTCAATGTGTGCTGAGGAAGCCCCAGGTCGCGGCCTTTCGTGCGAGCCACGTCGGACCAGTGTGTCACTGGCGGTGGGTCCGGTAGTCGGACCCGTTTGTTTGTCTTGGGGTGGAAGGAAAGGAATGGCTGGGACGACGTGGGCCGGTGGGTGGCGCACCAGTGACGAGCGGGCCCCACCAACGTCTGTTACTGTACCCCACGTGACAGGGAGAGGGGGGGAGCCGCTGCGCGTGGGGCCAGGAGGGGTCCTCGCTCTCCGTGTCGCCGCGGTGCACCTGCTGGGCTGGGCTGGGCTGGCGCGTACTACTACCACAGACAGACGGTCCCACACACAGTACAGTCCTCCCGCTGAGGTCTGGGCCCCACTGTGGCTCGGGTCCCCACGTGCCAGCGATATACAGTACCGGACTACCGGTGCAGCACGGAAACAGAGGCCGCAGCCAGCTGGCCAAGGACGGGCCAGCGGCCCAGCCCGTGCGCCTCACCGTCGCTGTCATGTGGGGCCACGCGAGTCCTGCGGCCGCGAGCACGAATCTCCACGCGCCACGCCTGCGGGCCTGACTGATGATTCCGGTGTCCTGGGGAGGCGAGCATGCAAAGAAAAAAAAAAAAGAATGGGACGTTGGTTTGGATTGTGTATGCTTTCTTCAGGCAGCAGCAGCATCTCCGTCTTGCCCTTGTCATGTTGTGCTTTGTTTTGCCCTAATCATGGGTTATATAACTTATCACTACTCGTAGAAGCAGGGGACAAAAAAGTTGGTCTAGCAAAGCTAGTAGGGCATGATCGCCGAGATCTTTATCCAAATGTCCTGTCGTCTCGCGCGTTGCATGCACCTTTCCGGGGCCAAGGGAGCTGGAGGCGAGCAATGCCGGTAAAAAAAATTCATAGTTTTTAAAGACATTAATTATATTGTTATTTAAGTATTTTTTGATGGGATAAGGTAGTTATGGGAGAGGAGAGCAAAAATCATAGAGACTGAGACCTTATTTAGATCTACAAAGTTTTTGAATTTTGACACTGCAGCACTTTCATTTTTATTTGACAAACATTGTACAATCATGGAGTAACTAGGCTGTGTAATTAGTTTTTGTTTTCATCTATATTTAATACTCGATACATATACCGTAAGATTCGACATGACAGAGAATCTTGAAAAGTTTTTTTGTTTCTTAGAGTGAACTAAACAAGGCTTGAGTCTAAGGCCTTGTTTAGATGCAAATTTTTTTTTAGATTTTAACACTATAGCATTTTCGTTTGTATTTGACAAATATTGTCTAATTATGGACTAACTACGCTTAAAAGATTCATCTCGCAATTGACAAGTAAACTGTGCAATTAGTTATTTTTCTATATTTAATGCTTTATGCATGTGCCGCAAGATTCGATGTGATGGAGAATCTTGTAAACTTTTGGGTTTTTTGAGTGCATCTAAACAAGGCCTAAGTTAGAAACCATATCTACACGAGAACTAAGACATAAAGTGATATTGTTGGTAGAGAATGAAGAGAGAATATATGTGGTTGGATTAAAAAATATTATATAAAAACTATATATTGAGATCATAGTTTTTATACAGTGTCTATAAAAAGTAATAAGGCCTTGTTTAGTTAGCAAAATTTTTTGTTTTTGGCTACTGTAGCATTTCGTTTTTATTTGACAAACATTGTCCAATCACGGAGTAACTAGGCTCGAAAGATTCATCTAACAAATTACAGGTAAACTGTGCAGTTAGTTTTTATTTTCGTCTATATTTAATACTCCATGCATGCGACTAAAGATTTGATGTGACGGGGAATCTTGAAATTTTTTGCGAACAAAACAAGGCCTAAGTATACGAATTACATATAGGCCTTGTTTCGTTCCAAAATATTTTGCAAAATCGACACTGTAGCTCTTTTGTTTGTATTTGACAAATATTGTCCAATCATGGACTAACTAGGCTCAAAAGATTCATCTCGTCAATTTCGACTAAACTGTGCAATTAGTTTTTATTTTTGTCTATATTTAATACTTTATGTATGTGTCTAAAGATTCGATGTGACGGGAAATCTGAAAAATTTTTGGAAACTAAACAAGGCCATAGTTTGTAGCATTATGACTACCCTAAGGAGCAAAGGAGAACCGCCAGGGCATCATGTCCCATGCTAGTAGAATTTGGGTTAATGTATAATTTCTCATCATGTTGTTAGTATAACCTCACTGAACAATAAAATATTTTCTTCATCCGCTTCTCATTCTTTCTTTCGATGGCCAGGTCAGAAGTAATTTTTATTATTATTTTTTTTGCTTGTTCTTTACATCGGTGCCTAAATAAGCTATACAAGCGTTTACAGAGATTTTACGATTTTATATTTTCAGCCGTGACTTTTTGAGCTCTCTGCCGTTATCAATCTAACATATTCCGCAGATTTATTGTTCGCTTATCTAAGCAGTTATGATTAAAAGTATTGTTCGCTAATTTATTTTAAAAAAAAATACTCCAAAATAACTGACATATTGACAAATAAGCTCAAGCGAACAGCCTAGCTAGAGCTGAGGAGCTACTAACCAATTCTCTCGTTTGGACAACGGCCTCATTCATCGCGGTTGTTGTTTCATGGTGATGATCTCGAACAGGTGGATCGGATTTATTCTTTAAATGTTGACTACTAGTAGTAGTATTTTTCATCGAGCCTAAAAAGCGACGCTCCTATTTCACGAACGTTCAGCAGAAACAAAATCAGCGATCAATTTCCGACAGCAATTTTCTTTTCTTTTTTGGAAAGTACATATGTTACTTTTTATTTTTAGACAGAACAATAATGGTTTCTCTTTCTCTTCTAAGACATTCGATTTTTTTTTCACTTTCTTTTGCTAGATCACCTGTCCTTTAATTTTTTTTTATATTTTTTTAAGAAGCATGTGCTCATAACTTATAAAACGGAATTAAAAAGCATAACGTTCACGGTAAACTTAACAGTACTAACTTAGCAGTGTTTCTAGACAACATAAGTTCGAGGAATAACTCAACATTGCTAACTTAGTCGTCGTCAAAAAAGTTATACTATATAACTTATGTACATAAGTTTACTCCCACTATTTTAAATTATAAGACATATTGACTTTTCTAAATTGAATTTACTATATATCTAGACACAACTATATATGTATATACATAACAAAATCAATATATGTAGAAATATCAAAACATTTTGTAATTTGGAATAGAGGGAGACATAATTTACACAATACAACTTATGTATATAAGTTACACAACACGCTAGTGTATATAGAAAGTTACACAGTTATTATACACAAACAAAAGTTATACAATACAACTTAGCATAATAGGTTAGCAGCATAACTTAGCAGAATAAATTAGCAATATAACTTATATGTT
>Ga0182004_10003663_pt1 | contig 12250 bp, 8 predicted proteins | sample Sormic07211540_1_FD_120479 | JGI IMG/M metagenome (GOLD analysis project Ga0182004, IMG submission 120479) | Endophyte microbial communities from Sorghum bicolor roots, Mead, Nebraska, USA - 072115-40_1 MetaG | ecosystem: Host-associated > Plants > Roots > Unclassified | place: USA: Nebraska... | reverse complement strand
TGGAGTCTTATTTTTTCTACATCTTTCTTCAATAAATATGCTGCCACATCAGCAAAATACCATAAATAATATGTAATTAAGTGTCTTGGACTCTGTGATAGAGTCTTGCATTGTGAGTGCCCTTAGACTCTAAGTCCACATTGTTCGAGGTAATAAATAACTTTAGACTCTATGATAGAGTCTGCATTGTGAGTGCCCTCAACGTGTACTCCTCGGCCTGACACGCCACTGTACTTGCATTGCGCAGGCGGCCGACCCGAGCGAAGGCATGGCTGCGGCGGTGTACGGTGGGCGCGGTCGGCGATCCGTATCGTATCGAGCTGCACCTCAGCACGTACTGCACGGCATGACGACAGTGACGCGCAACACTGTAGTATTGCCTGCGGGCTGCGGTCTCGTGCAGGCGGATCTAGCTTGCACTGTTCCGCATTCAATGACGTGCTACCCGGTCTGGCCGGGACCCACATGTCACGTGGCAGTTACGAGTAGTACAGTGTCTATCTGCACACTCCGCCGTACCTGCCCTCTCCGCGACCGTGATGCATGCTCTGCCCTTTGTTAGGGCTTTTGGGTTCCAAAAATTTTCTAATTTTTTTAAGATTTCTCGCTATATTAAATCTTTAGTGGAGTATTATATGTAATTTGTGAGACGAATCTTTTAAATCTAGTTAGTCTATAATTAAATAATAATTATTAGATACAAATAAAAATGTTACAGTAGTCAAATCAAAAAAATTTCACCAACGAAACAAAGCCTAAGAGTGGATCTGGTCAATTTTCACCCCTACAGTCGCCATCGAAATGTGTAAACCTATCGCACGAGGTCACATAAGAGCATCTCCTACGGTTTTGTATTTTATCTTTGGCAAAACATAGAGTTTGCCAAGTCTTAAATCAATATGGGGAGGAGAAAAAAATGTTACCTCCAAAGGTTTGACAAAATTGAGTTGGCAAAACCTAAAGTGTGGATCCAGCGGTTATTTTTTTAGACAAAAATTTTCTTCGTGTCGTGGACTGAGTCGCGCATCTTTCTTCACGCGCTATTCCTGGCACCACCGCCTTTCAATTCATGGTCGTGTATGCACTTGAAGAAAGAGAATAGATCATAGCGACAGAGACTGCTTGCAGCCGTCAGGGCTTTTTAGAATGCAGCTAGCATACTGGAAGATCAGGGTGACGGAGACGACTTCAGCTAGGTCGGGCTAAATCATCTAGCGTCAGGGGTTGTTGTACTCTATAGCGTCGTCGCAATGTCCTCGTCCTAGACGGAATCTATGTCGCCGACGACTCCATCAAGCCAGCGTTGATGTTTAGCGATGTGCAGAACCAAAAGATCGCGGCCTCCAACTTTTCGCGGCAAGAAAACGACGGCGGTAGGGGAACCATGAGTGGGGAAGGAAAACACACGGGGCTATGCAATGCCAAGCGCAATACACGGTTGGCATATATACCAAACCTAGCTAGAAATTTGCGAAGTTAACCAAAATGTAAAGCCCATTTGTCAAACTATTGGATAGAAGTTTTTAAAACTTTTTTAAAAAAACAAAAATACAAAGCCTATTTGCAAAACCATCGAAGATCCAAACTAACACATAAATACTGTACATAATCTTAGATGATGTTCCAGTTCCACACTAATATCAATAATAAATCTGATGAAAGTACAGAAATGGTTAAAAAAAACTAACTAATACCCGGGCACGTTCGGCTGCGGCTGAACAGCGGCACTACAGTTCCTTGCTGAGACAATTCCAGCCGCAGCCTGCAGCAGCAGTAGCAGTTGTATACCGATACTGATTTGGTTCATTTTCTTACATCTCATATATCTTCATTAACAATATGTTCGGCAGATATAAACCTATATGGTTGTTGAAGTGGAACACGCCAAGGCTAGCTACATCACGTTGTGTTTATGCAACAGACATATGCGAAGCTAAACCTACACGTTCAAGCTAGGCATCTAAAAATATTAGAGATGTACAATCTAGTTTAAGGTAAATTGGTGTAATTTTTTTCTTTACAGACTTTAGGGTCATGCTTCCTTGGGCCCTTTTGGGTTACTGGGTTGGCCGACTTGGAGTGGAAGATAATGTTGGGCCACACCTAGGATCACTTCGACTAGGGCCCAAAGTTCTTAAATGGTGATCCTGAATTAGATCCTAATATAATCATAAAACAGCGTCTTAACAAAATCGTAGAATCAACCTTATAAACTAAGATCACAAAGTCATCAAAACGTATACAGAATCGAGATTTTAACAACTATGTTAGGAGTATGTATGTAGACATTGTATATATTTATATGCATAGTAAAAATCAAAACATCTTATAATTTAAATGAAAGGACAAATTCTATCGACAATAATCATAGAATCAGACGACCCCCTCCATAAATCATTAATTTTTTTAATATAAAAATTTTAAGAACTAAATTCTATCGACAAGAAATGTAGGGAAGCTGTTGTAAGCTGTTTTTTTTATTTTTTCAAACACTTTTTTCCAAAACAGCTTTATAGGTAAAGCTATTTTTCTTCTTCTCTCACAAAAATATGAGTTAGGATGAAGTTGAAAAAAGTAGCTTATTCTAACTCTCATCTCTATTTCTTTCTTTCATCCATGCATGAAGGTGCTGGTGAAGTTGTTTTATAAAAACAACTTTTTTTAAAACAGCTCTTAGAAAGTTGCTCATGAAGTTTTTTTCTGAAAAAACAACTTCACACACATGTGAAGCTAAGCTGTGCCAAACAGAGCCGTAGGGCCGTAGAACCAGACCTTCTAACTCTGATCATAAACACATAAAATCACAATCTGATGCAATAAATTGAGATTTTGACAAGCATAGCACATTGATCTCGGTTGAATTATTACAAAGAGATCAAATAATACTACGTACATGTCTGCGGATCGATGGCACTTGCCCATTGTGGTCGTGGAGAACATGGAGTCCGTCGACAAGCAGCAGTGGGAATATCATGGGACGACACTATAGTGTAGCTAGCAATCTTTTAGACATTGACGTGCTGTAGCGGCAGGCTGCGGCGCCATGCGTGCTAGCTAGGTAGGTTACTTTATGGCGAAGGGGGCCGGCCCGGCCGGGCGGCAGTGAAGCACCATCCCCTCACACGTGTGCACGCATGGTACATGTTCCCCTGCAATCTCGCATGGCATTCGATGTGCGGAATATTGGATGCACACATATATGGGTCACGGATCGGTCCTATAGATGAAGTATATCACTCCCACAAGTTCAAAAATAAATATAATATCTCAACCAGGATTGATATGCTATCGATATATATGTGCATGCATATTGTATCTGTACTAGGTAGCTACACTGCAGAGTTTCATTAAAGTAATGTTAATAATATTCTGCTAGTTGTATGTGTACTTACAAACTATATACTAGTAGATACCATACCGGTTCATTTATTTTTTGTTTTTTCAGAAAAGGAAAAATCTTTATTTAGCTAGAACGAGGATTACAATCATACTTTAAGAGGTCAAGTACGCAGACGTTTGCCTCAACCATAGTCGCTATATCTGAGAGTCATCATCCATTTATTTCTCACAAAGTTTATAGTTCTTATACATAAGTCAGTTGTAAACTTATAATTCGATTCTCTTCTTTTTCCTCCTTCTCAGCATATTGTACGCTTACAACTTTTACTAAACTTCCTCTTAGGTGCACTATATTGCTATGCTATTTTCACTTATTATTATTACTAGGTAGTATGACCGTGCGTTGGTACGGGATAAAAAAAATTATACTAAAAATACACATAACGCACGAAAAAATAATAATACTGTAAAATTAAATATCAACCTTAAATTGACATTCAATCCAAAAGGCAAAGTTTGAAGATTATATCCAACAAAAAAAAAGACAATGATACCTTAAGTTTACACGTGTGTTGACATTTAGTTTTTAGCCATACTTTGCTTTTACACAAGTGTCAATGAAGCAAATAAATGGTGTCTAAATTGTTATTGGTCAAGAAGTTCAAAACACGATCCAAAAATGATTATTTGGTACGACATTCATATATTATAATAATAATCCAATAATTTCTCATTGCACAACGTAAGTTGTCTTGTGTCAGGTATCTGACACCAATCGAACAACCATAATTTCTCATCGCACAACCACATGTCTTGTTTCACCCCTCCGAAAACCGATCGCTCCTATCACTGCACCTCATCCAACCATACTTTTTCTAGTAGTAAAACAAATGTGTCAACCCCTTACTCTCCAAGGCTACCACATTCCAACCATAAGTCTGCACAATTATGAGGATTGAAGCCATAAGCAGTAGGTTATCTGCAGCGGTAATTAGTGATGAAAAATAACAAAATCAAGTAGTCATAACTTCTTGTTGAGTTTCATACACTAGAACTTTTGGACAAAAACTCAACAAGTTCATCTTCACAAACTTCCATCTCAGTATAAGCAGTGGTATCCTCCTATTGAACTGGACCAGATATGATTTTGTCTTGTTTGGGGGAGGTGACTTTAGATTTCTTAGAGAAATCTTTGTCACAATGTTGTTGTTTGATGTTTTCATCCATAACAACATTATCATTCCACCAGACTTGATGAGAGTCATCATCCTTGCCTTGCTTAGAATAGCCTTGTCCATGGTCACCATAGCCATCAAGCTTGCAGATTCTCTCACCCAGAGATTCACTGTCAGAATCAAAGTTTCCAAATTTGTTAGGAATATACACTTTCCACCTTGATCATCCTCCATAGTTGACTTTTGAAGAGTAATGGTGCGGACATAGTGGCATTGCTTGACTGTCTATTTTCTCTAGCTTTCTCCTTCCCTAACTGCAGGGTTTTCCCACTGGTTTTGCCAGATTTGTCACCCTAAGTGTTGTGATTGTTGGTCTCATCTGCTTTAAATTTCTTCTGGGGAGGGAGATGGCCACCCTCGGTATCTTGACTCCACTTTGAAGAATCCTCTCAGGTCCCTCAACCTCTACCTCTCTCTCTCAAAAAGCAAATCATGTACAACAAGTCCTAAAGAACTCTCTACAGTCCTTGTAACCTTGATGATATCCCTATAAATAATTCTTGCGCTGACATAATCATGTATGAATCTTGTCCTCTCATCTATCTCTAAGACTTGCCAACCAAGTCACCTACTTTTGCAAACATTCTAATAGACCTTTGGTCAGTGGGGATGTCCCAAATCCTGAACCAAGCTTGTTGTAGTGTCGATTTAGCCCCAAAACTAGATGTGTAAGCTTCAACCTTTAACAGCCTTAGCATTTGAGCATTTACGTACCTCATAGCCAACATTGGGAAATGGCTCCAATCTTTAACAGCCTTAGCATTTGGAAACCTCATCATGTATTTGCCTTTAGCAATGGATCTTGCAACCCTCCACCAAGTACTAGAGCCAATAAGATTTGCAAATTCCTTCTCAATATCCTTGCCCAAGGCATCTCCACGTAACATAGAAATTATTACAGTACAATCATTCTCTCTAGCCATTCTAAGATCAAAGTTTTCTTCAATGTAAAAGAAGCTTTGGTCTTTGACTTAGGTTGCACACAACTTAGGCCATAGTTCCAAGGAATGCATCTCTTACAGTCATAAGCCATGTGACCTTTAACTTCATAAATCTCATAATTAAGCCTTCTAATATTTGTGTAACATGATTGAACAAACTAGATAGCACATGGTTCCTTAATTTGATTATGGCGAGGGTCCGAAGGATCTTCAGGAACTTGGTTAGCCTTGTTACCATGGGATGATTCAGCAACTTCTTTGCCCCATGACTCTTTTCTTGTATTCTTCTCATTCTTTTGAACTTCCCACTTGTCCTTAGTAGTAGCTTGAATCTACTCATCATTTGGTACCACTTCTTCATGAGTGGACGCTTCTTTGCTAGTGCGCTCCCAGGTGAGATTGTGGCCCTGAGTGCAGCCCCTTCCTCTTCCCTGGTGACTGACCCCAAATCCATCATGAGCCGCTCCAAAGTTACCTCTGTGACCTCCATCGCAATTCATCCCAACTGATACTGTGGGAGCCATCTCGGCTCTCGTGGTGGCGGCAAAGGATCTTGATGGTTTGCCATGCCACATGTGGCTGACCAATTTAGTGTGAGAGGATTTTAGGGATGGTTGATTAGGGTTTGTGAGATTCGGAGAAATTTGGATTGGGATCAAATCTGGGGGGTAAGACGATAAGAAGGGTATGTAGTGTTCCAACTCGGAGTCAACTTTAGCCTCCCACACCTACCTAGATTCTTGCCACATGTCCCAGTGTTGGGTTTGCACCCTAGGATGCCTGTGACCTACCATACTTTTGGTGGTGAACGAAACCATCAAATCCGATTGGTCGGCTCACCCACCGTGGTGACTGAAATCGTACGCCCTTTTCCCGACAAGAGTTTCTTCACTGGCAAGCTCGCGCCGTCACCATAGTGCGGTCATTGAAATTTAATTGGAATTGATTTGATTTTCATCGATGCTGGCTTACTTTATTCAAAAGGGAAGCATTCCTTCATTGATTCATGCCAAAACTCAGGTGATGTTGTATCCATGAGCACCCTAAAGCCCCTTTTCATCTCTCATCGCTGGTGATTCTGAGAGAGGTCAGGAAATACCTTATCGTTTTTCAACGATCTCTCTGTAGCATCTGATTCCCTCCCCCTGATTCTGTCTGAGTCTCCACGCTCGATTCCTTCTCGAACATTAAAGTATAGTCTCTCCGTGTTGGACTCTGCTCCTCGGATATTTGCAGCCCGCCATGTATCATGGCGGGTGAAGAGGGTCGCAGGGTCAACAGCTCCCCGAGATAGAGTGGGCTATGACAAATGAGAAGCGGGACCTCGCTGGTGATAGTGGCGTGGTGAGGAGGTGTAACCTCCTCCATCTTCTTGACATTGGAGTCCTGCCATGCATCATGAAGTCAAATGAGCTCCTTGCGTCGATGAAGCAACTCCACGAGGAAGCTTGGTCGGTGGAGTCTAGATCCATGGGTGAGGTTGGGTCTCGAGAGGATGAGGATGTCAAGCCCTTCCCGGCACTTCATAGGGATCAGTTAGCCATGGCTCTCCCGCTCGAGATGGCGGATGCCGCCAGCGAGGAGACCGGAGGCAGTTCGCCCGTCGGATCGCCCTAAATGCTCATCTCTTTTACGTCTAGTACACCAGCCAATATAGAGACTAACCGTCTTTGGTTATTTATTTTCTGTAACCAACAAGTAGAATATGGTTGTAGAACTAGTAGGAAGTAAATATATCAATATCCAGTACTAGGGATGAAAATGGTACGAATATTTTCTCACTGTATTCGAGACCGAATTCATTTAAAGGGGTTCAGATTTGTCCGTATCTGAGTCCGAATGTTCAACATCCGATACGTATTTGTATCCATATACTTAAATTGTATATTTATAGTGTCAACATCCAATTATATCTTATCCGACATGGTTCACATTATCCGAATCCGACCAAAAATATGAAAACAAATATGGTATCAATCTATCTGTACCCAATCCGTTTTTATCCGTATCCAGTACCATATGTTTGCTCCCTGTGCTTAGATTATTGTGTAAACAGGAAGCGGCTGCCGAACATCTTTTCAATGTTATTTTACATCTTATTACTGTTTCATTCAATTTTTCTCCTTTTACATCTCAATGCAGTTCACGTACGAGATAGCCTCCGGCCTCCATGCATGGTCGCCAGCTCTGGTCAGCAGAACAAAATTATGCATTTCCACGAGATGAGTGACTATTTATGAGGTTGTTCATTTCACTGAAAAGTCATGGCTGAAAGTATTATTAACTGATTTATTGTGAGATAAAAATATTATTGAATGACTAGCGGGTTAGACAGATAACTCATGTCTTAAAGCAGGTGTCTTTTGACTTTAAAAAATAATAATGCTAAAAAATGTTGTCTGCGTTGTTTTTTTTCTTTTTTATTTTGAAATTTGAAGCGAGATGTTGGCAAACATATAGCCACACAGTAGTCACAAGTAACCAAAGAGTGAGTATTCAGCTTCTTTTTTTAGAAAAAAAAAAGAAACTGAATCCCTATAGTACCTTGACATTATTTATCTTTCAATAATGAGTATGGGTGATTTAAATCACTCTTGTAGCTAGCAGGCAGCAAACGGATACTTCAGCAGACAGCAGCCCGGAATCCGACTCTACCACGACCGGCGTCGTACAGCACCTCCAGTGTGCGCTGATTCACGTTGCCAAGGATTCCGGGCTGGTCGTCCGGCCCTGACTCCTGGAAAGCGAGACAGTCGTCCAACAATATCCCATTGGGGACGTCGAGGTCGATGGTGGCGCCACCACTGAACGTGAGAGCAACCTTCGGCAGGGTGACGTTGCTGTAGCCGGAAAAGTCGTAGCAGGTGTCGAGCTCCCCGTTGCGCACCAGCGGGTACGCCGCCATGGCCTTCCGGAACGCGGCCTGCAGCGCGTTGTACGCGGTGTGCTGGAGCTCTGTGACGACCGTGCCGGAGTCTATGATCATGCCCCCGGAGAACGCCGACGGCGGGACGTCGATGGGCTCCCCGCCTACGGTGATGCCGGTCATATTCACCACGTAAAATGTCTCTTCTTCTCGGATCATCGGCGTGAACACGAAGCCGGATGTGTTGACGACACCGCCGCTCGGCGCGCCGCCGCCGCCGAGGGCGAGGAACCCCACTTGGTTGTTTAGAGCCGGGAGACAGTAGGAGAAGGCGCCACCGTAGACCGAGGCCGTCTGCACGACGAGCGACTCCGGTGCGCCTCCGAGACCCAAGAGGCCGTCGTACTTGTCGTTGGCGCCGTCCTGGTCGTGGCCGCACCCGAAGCGGAAATCCTTCACGGCCACCCCAGGCGCCAGCGCCAGCGTCTCGTTGCTGTACACGCCCCTCGTCTGCGAGCCGTCTCCGTACGTGATGGCGAATCCACACTGGGCGGCGCCGTCGCCGCTCGCGCAGCCGCCGCCGTAGCCGTCGTCGGTGAGGTCCCTGCACGCGTCGGTGTTGCAGGGGATGGGAGCGTACGTGGAAGACTTGCTTGGATCGAACAGGGGGTCCTTCTGCGGGTAGCACGTAGTGGAGTTGCAGGGCTGGCACTGCACCCACGACAGGTCGCTGCCGGTGTCGATGAGGAGGACCTGCGACACTGACGGGGTGCCTAAGCCCACGGTGACCACGTACTCCAGCGAGTCCACGGAGCCGCCCAAGTGAGTCGGGATGCTCACGTCGGCGTCGTCTCCCATCATGCCCTTGGACACCCTGCTCATGATGTACTTCGAGCGGGCACGGTTTCGGCGGAGTCTGTCGGTGAAGGACGACGGCTTGTCGGAGCTCAGCTGCGTCGGCGCGCACGGCCCGTGCCGGTGCACCAGTGGCACGGACACGGTGTTGCTTCCCGGATCCAGCGTCACTGAAAACTCATTGCATGCATGAGAGCGAGGTAACTTCACTTGTTTTGATTTGAGGTGTATAAAAATTGGGTACGCGACTCCCGTGTGCAGTACCGTGCCACTGGCAATAAAGACTACTGGAAACGCATTATTTGTGTGCTTTGTCGACGGCTGAATATCGGATACTCGGTAAAGGCTCTCTTTACCGAGGGCAACCACAAAAGTTTTTGGTAAAAAGGTCTTTACTGAGGGCCACTTAAAAAGAGATCATCGGCAAAGATAGTCTAATTTTTTTATATTCTTAGATTAGTTTAGATTACTAGATGCAAATTTGAAGTTTCAAAATTGTTTTCGCGGATTACTCACACATGCAATCTATGCTCCTTTGTGCAGCTTCCGTCCGCGGATTCGAAGCATCCCGCTAATGCATCACTAGGTGATCAGGTCTTTCCTTCACCATCGTCTCATAGGCTACCTTGATGAGGACTCGTGCTAGCTGATGTGGTTGGACTTTAGCATGATTTGTGCTTAATGGTTGTGATTTGTGCTTGAATTTGATGAACTTGTCATAATAAACATGTGAATGATGATGAACATGCTGAGACATGTAATACATTATGATTTGTGGTTCACAATTATGGTTGTGATATATTGTGAGAGATTGAGTTATGCGTGATATATATATATATATATATATATATATATATATATATATATGTGTGTGTGTGTGTCTCTCTGGCTGGCTACAAAATACTTTATTCTGTAGCCAGACCCGAGCAACCGCATCCGACGCGTCCCAGCCAACCCAAACGCAGCATCCGGTCCTAGGCTGGGCTTGCCTTTCCATTAATTGCGTTAATTAATGATTATAATGACCTAAGCTTTTATATATGACACCAGAAATAGACCATCAATCACGGTGGCGCGGTGGACATTTTAGGCCAGTCGCTTTTGCCGCTCATGATCAGGAACCCTCGATCCAGCCTATTCTTCAACGTGATTGATCAGCTTTTCATCTTTGGGCAGCTCCATCGCCATGGTGACTAGTGGCCGCACGGCGCACTGTTCCATCCTCAATGACCAACGGCGTCGCCGCTGCCGCACGTCATCAAGGTTCCAGCAACGGTGAACATCGGCGGCGCCACCGCCGCACGCCCTGCTGGATCCATCCGCCTGGCCGTGCAGCGGAAACTCTCATGGGTGAGCAGCTTTTCCTACGATCATTGCGGACAAGCTGCTGGAATATTTCTTATTCTCATTTTCTCTTTTCCTTGCCATCGATCTTTCTAGATGTGCGTGATGGATCCATGCATGGTGGCTCTACACGGACTGCACCCACAGCTAGCGACGACGATGCCTATGCGGACAGCACGGCAGCGGCATCCTCCTCGGCAACGATGGCTATACAGCACGGCAGCACCACTCCTTCCCCCGACGGCTTCATCGCCCGACGCAACCTTAGACGTCGGCGGTGCAGGCTTCCACCATGTGACCCCGGCAGCACGGCTCGCCCTTGCCGGTGCCCCCAAGGACGACGCAGTCGGTCTCGCCGGATAGTTGGATGACGGCCTTGGCGATAGACTGCCTGCATTGCACAGATGTAGGTTCGAATGGTGCCCCTCGGCACTCGGCAGTGACCTAGCAACGTGGTGTCGCTTTCCTCCTGCACGATGGCATGGCGGCAAGCCCCTTCCATGATGCAGCGCGACTTATTTGATTAGATTTTTATTGGATTTATTTGTACAAATACAGAAGAATTTGTTTGATTACATCCAAAAGTTCATGTGTGATGTACTACCGATAAACGACGACATGTTAGTTCTTGCAAATCCTCGTGAATCTCGTAAATATTTCTTAGTGCAGATTATCGTAAATCTTGTAAATATTTCTTAGTGCAGATTCTCATAAATCTTGTAAATATTTCTTAGTGCAGATTCTTGTAAATATTTCTTAGTGCAAATTCTCGTAAATCTCATAAATATTGCTCAGTGTACATTATCGTAAATATTTTTTGGTGTAGATTCACGTAAATATTATTAGTGCAAATTCTCGTAAATATCCACATGTATATTCTCGTAACTTTACACTAGCTTCATGTATATTCTCGTAACCCATCTATCCACATGTTGCATCGTGAAGCATGCTATTATATTATATACATATTCCAAATATCTGGCCTAGCGTTGATGCCGGTCCATCACTAATTAACGTAATTACTTGCCGGTTGTGCCGCTAGGCTTGCATGGCCGCATGCATGAGCTGGCTTAATTGCTTTCCATAATTACTCCGGCCGCTACGCTGAACAGGAAAGCAGTAACGCATTGGGAGTTGGCCGGCTGGATCGGATCACCACCTGGGTGCGGTCGCATGGTCCAGCTACAAAATAAGACATTCTGTAGCTAGTATACTTTTCCTATATATATATAATGTTTGTGTTGATGGAATGCAAAATAAACAAATAAAAAATTTAAATTTCTGTCTCTTTACCGAGAACTCTTACATAGCCGTGGGTAAAGAATGAGTCTTTGCCGAGGGCTCTTACATAGCCGTCGGCAAAGAATGAGTCTTTGCCGAGGGCCCTTATTATAGCCCTCGACAAAGAATGAGTCTTTACCGAGGGCCTCATCATAGTCTTCGGCAAAGATTTTTTGGAAAAAAATCTTGCACAATTTCTTTGCCGAGGGTTATAGGTGGAGACCCTCGGCAAAGACTTTTCCTTTACCGAGAATTTGGGTGGCTCTCAGCAAAGATTTTTTCGAGCGCTCGATAAAAAGCCCTTAGCAAAGATCCTTTTTACCAACTTAAAATTTTCTAAGCGCTTTTTGCTGAAGGCCGCCCTCGGCAAAACCTTTACCAAAGGTTTA
>Ga0182004_10003662_pt1 | contig 12251 bp, 2 predicted proteins | sample Sormic07211540_1_FD_120479 | JGI IMG/M metagenome (GOLD analysis project Ga0182004, IMG submission 120479) | Endophyte microbial communities from Sorghum bicolor roots, Mead, Nebraska, USA - 072115-40_1 MetaG | ecosystem: Host-associated > Plants > Roots > Unclassified | place: USA: Nebraska... | reverse complement strand
GTGGTTTATTTTCTGCGGTGTGTTTATTTCGTTTTTTTCGTTGTTTTTTCCACAGCAGAAATAAATGATGTGATTATGGCGTTGGAGTTATAGTCTCCCCCGCCCCCCCCCCCCCCCCCGCGTAATTGGTACATATCGCAAGCCCTGCTTGCAAAATTTGGTTGGCTGTCTTATTATGGGTTTCTTTTCAGCCAAGTATAACCTTTATGGTAGTGGTTCTCGGTAAGGCTTTGTTTAGATGTAACTAATCCCGTCCAGCTGGAATTGTCATAAAGATTTACATGTAATATATTACGCGGTGTTTGACCTATTTGTTTTGATGCCAAACTGATCTAATTTTTGGTCAGTTAGGAAAATCGGTACTAGGCAGCAAAGGTTGGTCAGTGTTGTCTTTTTTGGCAGCCTGCTGTTGTAGCTAGCAATTTACTTCTTATTTGTGTAGTTAAACTCTTGAACATTAAAAGTAATTTAGTTCAGTACCTGAAATTTTGCCAGGAGTACATAATTTAATTAGTTGTATGTATAGTCAGACTGCAATTTTATGGCTATTTATATAATACTGCTGAAATTCTGATCACTGACAAGCTATGTGACTGAAGCGCAGTTCTCCTGCGTTTTCGAGAAAAAAAGACAAGCTATGTGACTGAGTTTGAATTCACCAAGTCAACAACACTCATCATCTAATAATACCGAAAAAAAAACATTTCAGCTCTCTGAAGCCCTTGGAAAGCTATATGGCCAATCAAAGCAAGGGACTAGTAGCGACACCGTGGAACCATCAAAACCTCGTGGTGGGGCCCATGAGAATTGCATAACGTACTGTCTTTAACTCATATTTATTTTGGTACTTCCAGTGATATGCTCTCGTCTCCGACAGAATAATAATTTCTTCATATCGGCAGGTGTATTGTACCCTTGATAAAAGGAAGCGACGGTACTATCAAACAATTCAGCACGTCAGGTTTATAGCTTAGCCTTCCAATTGCTTCCAGCTCTTTTGTTTGAACATGTTTTGACATTACTTGCCACTTGTTTTACAGGATTGGACGGTAAAATCGTGGTATGGGATTTGGAAAATCACATCATCATTGCAAAATAGCTCGAGGGAAGGCTTCGTTACCAATCAAATCAAGGGAACTTCTGTCATTACCCATCGTACTCAGGGGACCATTCTTGGCAGCGGGGTCCTGCAGGTTTTCAAGATCCAGGGCCAGCCAGGTAGATTGCTTTTTTATTTTGTTGTACCTGTACACAGAAAAATTGCCTTAGCGTAGGGGACAGCTTGCATCTATCAAGTAGATTCATTTTTGGCGAGTAATTTTGTCCTTTGAATTGAGTCCATATATATTGTGTAACCTGTATAATTTTAGCTAGGTAGGCAATTGACGTGATCCAGCGTTTTTTCTTTCCGGCACCCTGTGTAAAATAACCACACGTGGAATTCATCCGCGAATGCTTTACTGGGACTTGTGGGCACCTCGTTTCTTCTGCTGCTTGGTTCTTTGCAGGATCGAAAGACTCGCCTGACGGTTGAAAGCTGTGACCATTATGTGTAATCTAACAGTAGGAGGGGGCCATGAAACAAGGCCCTGCTGATATGTGGCCTGTGGGGACCTGCCCTGCTGGTGGATCCCTATACGCTAATCCTGGTTTGCCCCCTGATCAGAGTCACCGGGTCGGCCAGTTTTGGCAGCATATGCATGCATGAGCTTCTCGTACTAGCTGTGTGCTCGCTTTGCTTTTGTTCTAAGAGTGAGCAAATCTAGCTAGCGGCTGCCGTGCAGATCACCTTTTGCTTTTGTTCTAACATGTGGGGCTGTGGTTAGACCGACTAGCGAGGAGACACATGGTGCTTTATGGTGTTCAAATGTCATCTCCTCAGCCCGAATATTTGTAGTGTTGTGCCTGCTTGCTGGATCAACTAGGCCATGCCTGTTTTTGGGAGACTAATGTGATGTCGAGCTAAAACTTTACCTAGCTCGTTTGTTGTTAGAAGTTTGGTTGTTTGGCCATGCCTACGTGCGGCATAGAGAAACAGCAGCAAAGTTGGGGCCAGAGCAAAACGGCTGTCCCTAATTGCTGAGTTTAGGTAGGCATGGCGATGTCGTGAGTGAGCTTGAAACAAGAAGCGGTTGAATTTGAGGTCTTGCATGGATTCTTTTCCATCCTTTAGGGTGTCCCTAACTAGTCGATTTGAGCAATCAATTTGATTGCTGATTGTGCTCAGGATTTGACGTGGTGGAGAGAGAAGGCTATTAAAAGTACGTATTTTCTCCTAACTCATATTATCATATCTAGTATAAAAAGTTGTTCGGCCGATGGTTTCTGCCGCTGATAAGACGGATGAGAAAAAAACACTGTTTCATGACTAATAAGTTCAAGCAGAGCTGCTAGTGGAGCTATTTTTTTTTTTTTAAAAAAAACACTACTCCACCAAAAAAATAGTGTTGTGTACCAAACGAGGCTTTAATTTTCTCAATATTACATTGCATCAGCCAAATTACAATACATTTCTGATTGAATCAACATGTTCATCCACATATATATATATAACATTAAACGTGCATGATGATCAAGTAGAGTAGACAGAAAAACAAGAACGGAGGCATCCATCCAAGTCCATTTTCAGATTGGGCTCCCGAATCCAAAGCCCCAGGAGCAGCCGGTGGCGGCAGCCGCAGCAGCAGCAGAGTGGTGGCTGGCCTCCCTGGCGCTCCACCTCCGGACGAGCTCCTTGTACTCCTCCTCCTCCACGATGGCGGCGCCGACCTTGCTCTTCCACGACTGCTCCGCCTTGGCGAGCTCCATCTCGGCGTCCTTGATGAGCGAGTCGAGGTCCAGACCCAGGTCCAGCCCAATGTCCAGGCTCACGCCCAGCCCCTTCTCGATCTCCTTGCTCCTGGCCCAGTACCTGTCCTCCAGCATCGCCAGGAACTCGTCCTCCACCTTCTCCACGTCCGCCGCCGACGCCGCCTCCTCCGACGACAGCTCCATCAACAGGCACGGCTTCTCGTCCTCCTCCTCCTCTTCCTCCTCCTCCACCGTGTCCGGCGGCAGCGGCCGGCTCGACGACCTCGACGACACCCTGCTCTTCTCCATGGTGATGAACCCCGCGCCTTCCTCCTCGTCCACGTCCTCCGCCGCCACGCCGAAGGCCGTCCCGGCCCCGCCGCCGTCCATCTCGGCCATCGAGTTCTCGATGGTGATGAAGCCGCCACGGTCAGAGCGGATGGACGTGGCACGGCGCGCCAAACCGCCGGATGCCGCCGCTGCCGCCACCTGCCGGTTGCGGAGGCAGCTCAGGTCCGGCAGGCAAGAGGCGTAGGAGCCTGCTTTGCCCTTGTTCTTCTTCTCCCTTGCTTGACCTAAGTCACCATGGACGCACGTACGTTGTTTTTTCTCCTTTTTTTTAAGCAAATAAGCACAATTGCATCGCCTAAACTGTAGCTATATTTATACAGTATATACATGAACATAGTGAAGTGCATCAAGAAATTGAGATCATACTATTTATCATGTGGCAATTGATTCCATGTATTATATATATCCGTCCTCAAATATAAATGGTTTTCAGTTCCTCTAAGTCAAACTATTATAAGCTTAACCAAATTTATAGAACAAACATGATATCAAATAAGCTTAATTAGACACATTATGAAATATATTATCATAATTTGCATCTTTAATGTGGGAATTTGTTACTACTCTTTGATTATCTACACATGAACTTGGTTAAATTGAGTCATGGTCATCAAAAGCACGAGCGTCAAAACTCACTAGAATGAAGAGTTCTTCCTAACCATGCATGAACATGCATGGTATATATGTTCTATATAATGAACACAACAGGTCATACTTGAAGAGAGCTAGTACAAACTAGCTAGCTTCTCATCAGGAATTTAAAGTTCATTCATTTTGATGAAATAATCTGTTTGCCTACCAATATATTGCATGCATGTATTCATACTAGGTGTAAATAAAAAGCTCTGCACATACCATTGTTAGCAGCCCCATGGTTGTCCTCGTGCTGATCCATCACTCTGCAGTAGACGCTGACGGTGAGCACCGCACCGGCCGCCGCCCCGCCCAGCGGGAAGCTGAGCGCCTTGCCTCCGAACTTGCTGGGGTTGGAGGTCTCCGCCGCGGTGGCCGCGACCTCGGCGAGGTCGACGGGGAACGCGCCAAGATCCCCATTATCGGCGGGCGCGTCGAGGAGCGCTGCCCACACGGTGAAGCCCCGCAGCGTGGCGCCGCCGACGGTGAAGTACTGCAGGAACACCTCGTCGAACGCGGCGGCGCCCCGCGCCACCCGGGCCGGCGCCGTGTGCTCCCCTTGCTCGCCGCCCCTGCTCCGCCACCCCACCACCACCCCGCGCCCCTCCGCGGCTGGGGGCAGGCCGGTGACGTGCTGCACCTGCAGGCACACCACGCAGCGCGCGCGCCGCGGGCGGAGGGAGCCCAGCAGCCTGCACTTCCACTGGCCCAGCGCGCCCCGTCTCTCGCCGCCACCGTCTGGCGGCGGCGGCGGGGAGCCCCTGGCCATGTGCAAGAGGTTGAGCTCCTCTGCCCCACCATGTGAGGAGGAGCCATGGTGGTGGCGGTGTTGTGGCGGCTTGCCTACCATATCTTCGCAATGGAAAGCTACTATACCTTAATATTATTCTCACTAGCAGATCACGTACCTGTGTGTTGTTAGAGAAGAGGAGCTAGCTAGGTGCAAGACTACTGCAAGCATATGAGCTAGCTAGCCTAGCTAGCTAGTGTGGAGTTAGCTAGGTGTAAAGCTAGAGGAGAGGAATGCGATGTATATACACACATGAAGGAGGTACAACAAGGTGATGATTTGGGTAGCATGGCATGTCTCACTTCTCACCATGTGGCTGATGGGTGGTGTGGAAGCAGGATAGGGAGGGCTGCCCTAATGTGGAAAGGGGGACCTTTGGGCTAGGGTTTTGCAACATTCTCTGGAACTTATGTTTTACTATAACAAGAGGGGTGTACTGATCAAGATCAGTTCTCAAGCTTCAGAATGAAGGCAGCATGTTAGAGTAACTTGCAGTGTGGGAGGAAAAAGCTAGTAGAGAGCCCTGTAGAGACCTACAAGTGGGCCTCTTGCATTGATTAGGTTAGTACAACTTATAATAAGCTTAGCATTTACTAAGCAAGAAATGACATGCAGAGACATTAATAATCCATGCGTTTTGCTTTAGCACTAGCTGCCCAGCTGCCTCCACCGCCCCTGACTCATAAGTCGACGTCATAACATATATAGTCGACTATTGTTGGTGTATGCATATAATACGATGGAAACAGGAACTTTTACTGTGGATATTAATTGTACATTGCTCAAGTTAAAAGGTTATTTTCTAAACTACGTACTGCTGCCATGCATTTTGCAGTGTAGATGTATAACTAATTTTGAAAAGAAAAGCATGATAAAGATGGAGATCATCATCATATAACAGAAGCAGAGGCCAACTAGTTTGGGCTGTGAGATACTGAGATCTTAAAACCACACTATCTGGAGGGAACAAAGTGCATGTGCCATGCAGAAAGTGAGGGTGATTAGCACAAGAATTATGCACAGTTTAATTCTAAAAAATCTGTATGTAGTGTGGTCCTAACCCATTGGTGATGGTGAGTAATTATCTGATAATTAGTTTAAGCAGCAACTTACATGACAATTGACAACTGTCACAATGGCCAATGACCAAGGCACATTTCTTTTTGCTGCTAGGGACCAGCAAGTACAAGACTTGCCACCTCCAAGCATAGGCATAGCTGCGTACGTGCAACCCTAGCTTGAAGGGCCATCCAACTATCCTTGGACTTAGCCAGTTCTTTCCTCTTCTCATGTACGTACCTGCCTGCTGCTCTCGTTCCCTGCTCTGATGTGATGTTTTCAAATGGGTTCAAGTAGGGGGTCCATTTCTAGGGAGGATTATATTACAAGACGATTTGATATATCCACTATTGCATGTACAGCACCTATCTTGAGGTGAGGGTGTGCAGTGATATTGATACAAGCTAGGTGGATACACTCCTACCAAGGTTTTGACTTGGTGTGAGTGTACAAGGAATTATAGCAAGTAAAAACTACATGTGCTCTTAGGGAAACTCCCCTGTACTCATATATGTATGTAAGCAAATAACTACTGTAGCTGGCTACAGAGGAAGAGAGTTTGCTTGTTCTTTGAGGGTTTCAAACCGGGGGGATCGGAGGGAGAGATCCCTACCTGATTGTATTAAAAGGTTAACATTTTGGCCTGGGAAATCTACATCTTGAAAATGTTGTTGAGACAGAAGTAGAAGAATTTACAAAAGCAGTTACGTAGTACTTTGTGTGGATGCCTCAAACAGCTTACACCATTCGTCGCCAATCGTTTTTTGCCTCCTTGACAGCTTTGCCTTACATTGCGTGGCTTCAGGCCTTCAGCCGAAGAGAGTTGCTTGTGACTATAACTAGCTAGGTACTCAACACATTCCTTGGTGTATACATATGTCAAGTTAATTATATATGCTATTTTGCAGAGAGCTAGTTTGCATGTTGATTAACAACAATTTTGGGTTGGGTAATATTGTCATACAAAGCTAAAATGGCAGGGAAATCACGGACAATAATTAACTTGTACTCCTTCCATTTATTTTAATTTTATAGGCATACTTGAATTTGTTACTTCCTCCAATTCAAATTATAAGTCATTTGAAGAATCTTAGAGAGTCAAAGAATCTCAAATTTGACCAAAGTTGTAGAGAAAATTATAAAGATTTTGAACATCAAATAGGTATACTATCGAAATATAATTGATGAAGAATCTAATGATGCTTAGTTGTCATCATAAACATTATTATCTTATCATATAAGTTTAGTTAAACTTAAGATACTTTGACTCTCTAATATTCTTGGAATGACTTATAGTTTGGCATGGAGGAAGTAAATCCTTTTGAGGTATCCTTTATTTTTTCCATTATTTTTTCACATAATATATATCATGTCAAAGCAATATCATACTCAAAGGCATGCAAAATATGAGTCTATTGATGTATGTTTCTTTGCAAAAAATATTCATAATTTTTTACTAATATGTAGTCGATCAAACTTTAGAATGTTTTACCTTTCTATAGTATGCATCCTATATTTTAAAATGGAGATGTTACATCAACACCCCCCTGTGGAGGCATGTTTGGTGAGGCCTCTCTTAGTGTCATGGGATATAGGGTATGTTGCGAACCTTTCATGTGGGCCCTAGGGGACACACATCAAGCCCATGAGGTGGCCCTTGGAGCGCCACTACCACTAGGCTCTAAGGCCACCACCATACCACCACAGGCATATAGGATCAATAGCCATGTGAAAAAGTGTTCATCTATGTAGGAGCTAGTGCACTGAAACCAATGCCTCCTCAATGCAAGGCACACTTGCACCTGCCTCCTTGGTCCTACCACTGACCACCACTCCTGACATTCCTTGTTAACTTTTCTCAGTCCTCATTTTCTTATCTCTCTGTATTCTCTCTCCATTTTAAGAAAACGCGTGCCTAAGGTTGTCATTCCTCCCTCGCAAACGTAGAACTCCATGGAAGCTTTGTTAGTTTCTCAAGTGAAGCAACGACTATCTCTGTAGGGTGAAAGCTACCATCTCCATGGTAAATCCATGGTGCTCCTTTAACAGGCTGCAAGGCCACCATCTCCCCACTTTTCTCGTCCACCTGGCATCCGAGCCTACATGGACTGATGAGACCACTAGACACCATGCGTGGGTTAATGGTCTCGGGTGGGGGAACCCTAGTTGTAGGCGTGACCTGTGGTGAACAGCACCCATCATGCCTTCTTGAGACCTGGCAATTGAAAGCCCTAGTTTGATTTTGAATAATTGATGAAACCTAAGCGTGTACTAACCTTTGTCATAAGTACATGTTATGTAACATAGGTTGGTACACACTAAGTGATGGAGCTAGATGATAATGTCCATGGTGATGGAGATGGACAAATATGAAGATCAAGTGCTCCACTTGGAAAAGAAGAAAGAGAAAAACAACATCCTATGAAGACCAAGAAACGCAAAGATATAAATAGGGCTTATATTTCACCAATCAGGACACCATAGAGGCTGTGATTGAGTTTAGGATAAATAATCATACTATAAAGAGGTAAAATCATGGTTAAAATAGTTATCAAGTGCCACTAGGTGTTGTTGGTCATGCATATGCATTAGGACCTAGTGTTCTAACTTAACACCCTTTTTGTTGCCCCTTCGTTTCGCCACCCTCTAAGCATCCGTTGACAGCGTCTCTCATCCTCTACCATATTATTGTTGGTGGCAGTGACAACCCTCACCACCTCGAAGAGCGTCATCCTTCTGGTTGTGATGGCACCATCACCCCCATCTCGGTCGTGACGTCTTGCGGCGGCGGTGGCTGTAGGGTCAGGTTAAGCTCTTGTGCTTCTCGTTATGGAAAGTAGTGGGGTCAGGTCAGATTAGGTCGTCATGGGTTTTGGACCCTGCGGGGCAGAGGTGGGTTTAATTTCTCCCCGTGGGTCTCGGGTTCAGGGCCTGAATTGGGGCGCTTTCAAGGATGAGGCTAGATTTTGCCCCTCGGTGGTTTGGTGACTCAAAAATTGTTATATCAACACTAAAAATATCCACCGAAGCTTATTATCATAGCCTACCCAAACCCTAGGTAAATAAACAAGTAATCATCTCGATCCATCTCTCTTAGCTTCTCAGTTCTCACCACAATGTCCACACGGCTGTTGCCCGCCACCCCACACTTCCACACTCGACCCCTTGCACTCGCGGACATGCCACCACTGCACCCCAAGCACCTAGCGCCACAACCTAGTCTCCGTGCTCCGCTAGTCCTTGCGAGGCACACTCCACTAGACCCTAGTCCTGCCTCATTGGGATATCAATGTAGCACACGGGGCCACCGAGGCACGGACACTGCAGTCACACAGGGCCTTCTCGTATGCCCACTGCCCCTTTCTTCTCCATCCCTAGCTAGGAAGCTCGCTGCTCGGCCTGCTCTAATGGACGGTTGCACCAACACTACAACAACAAGGCGAGCTGACGACTCCAACAAGGCCCGACAGCGACACGATGGCGCCTGATGAGCCACTGAACACTCGACCCCTATCTCATCGAGTTTCGGGGACCGGTGGGTTTAGGGGCAGGGACAGATCTCCACCCAAAGAAAGCTAGGTTTGGGCGAGTTTGGGTCTCATCCATTCTCAGGTTTCGGGTGCTGGTGCATGGATCCTCCACCTAGTCTGGACCCGCACCATTGCCATCCCTACTACCCGCGGACCGGATCCTTGTGGTCTTCCCCTAGCAGATCCTATATTCTTATGTTGGGTGGAATTGTGGAGGATCCCAGGGAGGCAGATCTGGTGCTCTCTTAGCAATTCCACAATGGAGGAGGTTGGTGGCGTGGCATATCGGTCAGGGAGGGACAAGGATCAATCCTATCGATGCAAGTCACTACTGATTTTATCAATATCGATTCTACAGAATAATTTCTTATCAATGCATGATCCGATTAATTAGAACTACAATACCTTGATCAACAAAAGGATTAATTTATAGCTCCGGTCGTCACCGCCTCGAATAAGTGAATTAATAGTCACGTCGATCTCTGGGAATCATGTCGCGGATGGTGCGCCGATATGATCATCCATATATATGACGTAGTACGTGTGCGTGGATGCACGGATTAATCCCTTCACTGATGCAACTATGCAAGTAGTTCGCCGTAACTAACACGATCCGTTGGTATACGAGTTGTCGCCGGAACGGAAGAAATAGAGATCGAAAAAAACGATACGGGAACGCATACAGCACATGCATGCTGGTGCTGTTTCGTTATCGGCGGCACTGTTTTTTTTTTTTTCCTATTGTATTTGTATATATCAGGGCCTATATGCATCTTACCTGGAAGAGGCCCTTGGGAGATCATGCATCCCAATGCATGCACTAGCCATGTAATTTTGACCATAACTATTGACGATATCGTTCATGTATTGTTCATTCGACTATTTTTATGGGTTCACTTGTACACCTCTGCAGAGTTTTGACTTCTATTGCTCATTCATTGGCTACGTTTGAGCATTTCTTGATTTCTAGCTTCATAGTAGTTTGTGACAATGAAGGACTACTCGTGTAAGATCAAGCTCCACTCTATTCTAATGTTCATACTTGCTATGCTTAGATGTAGATGACAGACAACATTCATTCTATGGATAAAATGCTATTTGGATCTATGTTTTACGGTTGTGGGATTAGAGGAGGCGGGTTGGATGGTGGGAGCCAATTTTTACGGTTGCAGAGAATTGACTTTTATGGTCACGAGAACGGGTGAGGCTGACGCATTGAATAGACTTGTCCTCTATATACACACACTACTACACCTAAAGGAATTGTAGAGCACTAGAGCGGTTGATGAACGTCTACAGGGAGATATCCTTGTCCTCCATATACACTACTACGTACCTAAAGAAATTGTGAGGGGTTGGTATAAATGTCTATAAAGGCGATTGGCCTAAGCTAGCTCTACAAATTGATTTATATAGGAGTGGATGACAACACAAGCTGCATCTGCAAATCATGTATATATAAAGGTGATTTGAAATTTAGCCATCTCTAAGATTTATTTTCTTTTCTAGAGACGGCTTGAAATCTAGCCATCTCGAAAATTTGTTTTCTAAATAATTTGAGGAATTGTTTTTCATCACATGCGGTGGGATTCGAACACTCAACCTCATGCCCCCATATCTCACCTAGCCACTCCGCCCAAATGTTACTTCTAACTAAACGGTAAGATATGCTATTTTTTATTCACTTTATTGGATTTAAAATAAATATTTAGAATCTTAAACGAATTGAAAGGAAAAAACTATTTCAATTAGAAAGATATAGATATCGAGTAGTACAGTTTTGATTGTTTCTCCAAGGCCGTTTGAAGTTTTTGAATTTCAAAATATGAGAAACTTAGATACAAATTTTAGTAGATAAATGATTTTAAATAAAAAGATTATTATCTATAAAGTTGTATAACTTTTCGAGATTGAGCCGTCTCATTGCTAAAAATCGATTTTATAGTAATTCCTCTGGGCAGCTTTCTCTCATTTTTCATCTAGGTAAGTTTATAGGGCGCTACAGCTAGAACGAGGTGTGTAAGAAGACGGTGCCGTTGCAACAAATCGCTTGCATGCTGCATGGGACTAGAATCGTTGCATGGCCACTCAAGACTCGAAGAGTCGAGCTTGCATGTATGAATTCAGGAGGCACACTGATAAATGCTATGGAGGTACGAGCCACACGCATAATTTGCTCTTGTTTACTTTAAAAAAATTTGCGAAATGTTAACAGTAGCAATTTCATTTGTATTTGATAAATACTTATCCAATCATAAGCTAACTAGGCTCAAAAGATTCGTCTCACAAATTACATACAATCTGTGTAATTAGTTATCTTTTTTACCTATATTTAATGCTTCATACATGTGCCGCAAAATTCGATGTGACGGAGAATTTGAAAAAAAATTGCAAAATTTTTTAGGAACTAAACAATATATGAGTTTTGGCTATGAGTTTTGGCTTGCAAAATCTAAGGGCACTCTTAGAGCCTGTTTAGATGCACTTAAAAACTCAAAAGTTTACTAGATTCTCTATCACATCGAATCTTGCTGCACATGTATGGAACATTAAATATAGATAAAAAATAACTAATTGCATAGTTTGTAAATCGCTAGACGAATCTTTTAAGCCTATTTAGTCCATGATTGAACAATGTTTGTCAAATACAAACGAAAGTGCTATAGTGTCAAAATCCAAAATTTTGCATCTAAACAAGGCCTTAATGCAGAAACCATTATAGTTTCTATGAACATTAATTAACGGCTACCTAAGCATTTTGCTGATATGAAAAGGTAGTTATTGAAGAAAGAGAGCAAAAATCATAGAAATCATATCTAAGTTAGGAACCATGTTTCCACAAGAATCAAGAAATGAAGTGATGTGATTGGTTGAGAATAGAGAGAGAATGAATATGATTGGACGAAAAATTATTCTGTAGAAACTATCCATTGAGATCATTGTTTCTATATATAGTGTCTATACAAACTAATCGGTATAGAATATATATATATATATATATATAGGCAACGGATCTAGTGCAAACTCATCTCACGTGCAAACTGTGCAAACTCTAATCTGGACCGCAGGATGTTGATCCAAGGGCGCGGAGAGATTGG
>Ga0182004_10003661_pt1 | contig 12254 bp, 14 predicted proteins | sample Sormic07211540_1_FD_120479 | JGI IMG/M metagenome (GOLD analysis project Ga0182004, IMG submission 120479) | Endophyte microbial communities from Sorghum bicolor roots, Mead, Nebraska, USA - 072115-40_1 MetaG | ecosystem: Host-associated > Plants > Roots > Unclassified | place: USA: Nebraska... | reverse complement strand
TGTCAAAGGGGTTAGAAAAAGATGTGAAAAAAATGGGGGGCCCCCCCGGGCTTTTTCTCCCCGGTGTGGGTTGGGTGGGGGGGGGGGGGGGGATCTTTTGTACGCAACCTTTCCCTGCATTTCTGCAAGAGGCTGTTTCCAGGACTTGAACCTGTGACCTCATGGTCACAAGACAACAGCTTTACCACTGCGCCAAGGCTCCCCTTCATTGTAGAAAACAGAGGGGAACTAGTAATTTAATTCCTAGTTCCTGTCATTGATTTGTTTGTACCTCACATGTTTTCTAGTAGTAGTAAACTATAGTGCTCACTGAAGTTATTTGGTTAATAAGGTATTCACATGAATTGATTAAAAAACCGTGGTTGTGACAAGAACTAATATTTATTTCAGGTCAGTCATCACCCAATGGTTGTTGCATGCCACTGTGACGGTAGAGGTTGGAGATTCTGGGGTGATTCCAATCTGAAAGGAAAGTTCTGGGGTCGATCCATTCAGCTTGACCCAATAGGCGTTCTTACCCTCCAATTTGATGATGGAGAAACATTTCAGTGGAGTAAAGTGACTACTTCCATTTACAATATCATAATTGGCAAAATTTACTGTGATCATTATGGCACAATGCGCATCAATGGAAGTGGCCAGTACTCCTGCAAGCTTAAATTTAAAGAACAGTCAATTATAGATCGCAATCCACACCAGGTAACTCAGTAACTTGAAACTTCTACATGTATGATAGGAACTGTTCAAAGGAAACCTTCTTCTTTGAAAAATAAGGGCAAATATTTTATTATAATAGATAGCACTTCATTTCTGTGTTCTCTGGTCCAAAGTCTTTTATTCTTTTATTAACCTCTAGTACCTCACATAGCATCATACCACAGTTTATAAAGACATGTGCCAAAGAGGATGCATTTTTGCTTTATTTTTTACAAGGTCTTTGCCGGTGCATTGCAAGGGGAGCCAAAAAACAATATTTTCCAAGAAAAATCGTTTCATCCCAATTTGGGATCCATATTGCACAACTAAACCTTATGGTTTCTGACTGAGATTTCCCAAAGAAGATACCTCTCCTGCGTGTTCGGGAAAAAAATCGAGACCAAGAAAGAACTCCCACCTGAACTACTTACATAAAAATATGGCACTGGTAAAGCAATCCTATATTTGCAGTTTATCCATTTTGAAATACAGAAAATGGTTACCTAGAAGGAGAGGCTTGACAGTTTTAATGTGAACCAGTATTAAATTAAAACCAAGGAGTGAGGAAACATAAACTCTTATGTCTTAACAAAACAATCTGGATTTACTTTGGAGAGAGCACATAGAAGACAAGGATTTTCTTCTTTCAGGATTCCATGTTGGGAAAAATGCAAGGACAAGTAATCACTGCAATCACACATTGGTAGGTAGATCACCATGACATAACCCTTTCCTACAAATGCGAAACGAATCACTTGCAATTTTCAGTACCATCTGATTGTCACCCATGCTCAACAGTGAGATTAAACCTGCATGACTTCGTGCTTTCAGAATTCAGAAGATGCACTACTGAGAATCAAGAGTTAGATACAGAACAAACATGTTTCTTTAGGTGCCTGAGCTGAGCTCAAGGGAATATATTTAGAACCTAGATAGATGTAGATCTTCAGTAGCTCCATCGGCCCATAAGTACTGAAGCTGATGGCATGAATGAGACCCCAAGAAGCACATGACCTGCCACAGTTACTGTTATGGTGGGCCGGTAGTACCATCGTCGGAAACACACTAGTGGCTAGGGGCCAATCACCAAGGGAGCACGGCGAGCTGCATAGCGCCAAGGGCGCGGTCACCACGCGTCTAGGAGCCGGTTTAGTCGGTTGAGTCGGTTTGATTCTTTGGTCTTGTTAGATTTGGGTTTGTTAGATCGTGTGAACTATTTCTGGAGTTTGTTAGCTGCATGTGTGAGTTGTGGTTGCATGTGTCAGTTGGCCTATAAGGTGAGTCATTTGTTTAATGAAAGGATTAGCCTGGGATTGAGATTTATCTCCCTTGGGCCCCTGGGCTATCCTGTCTCCTGCCGTCTTCCTCTCTTCCCTGATCCCATCTACTCCAGGCGCCAAGCACGTCGCCTCCTCTACGCCGTCGGGCATTCAAGCCATGGCCTCCCATCTCTCATCGCTGCTCCATTAGGTCCCTGGAACGTAACAATCTAGTATCGGAGCCCATGTCGTCCTTGATCCCCGCCACCGCTGTTCTACCGGTCTCCTCCGCATATGAATTTGAATTATAGATACCAATTGATAGATCAAGTCTTCACCCATATGAATTTGAGAACCACTTATATGATCAAGTGCACTATCTTTTGTTTTGGTTGGCTTGCTTCATCTTTTCTTGATCATTGCTTGCATGAGAGAACTAATAAGAATACCACTTGAAATAGCATGATTAGCTCTCTTTTGGGTGTTGCTTCCTCCCTTGATCAATCCTTTTGATTGCTTTAACTAAGCATCTCAAATGTCCTTTAGATCACCACTTCCATGTTAGTCTTCCAAGCACCACACTTGGTTTACCAACTTCTCGGGCAGTAAGCCCCTCACATAGGGAGAAGTGATCTCTCTCCAAAGAATCATTCTTAATACTCACTTGAATTGCTTTGATTGATTGACTCAAGTGATGGACTTAGTATGATGAGTAATCTTGAATCCTTCTTTAAGTCCTTTTCTATCTACTTATTTAAGTTCTTTTCTTCCTACCAAATGATCTTCAATAGTAACTAGAACTTAAACTTTATCTTCATCTTGAGTTTAATCTTGATCTTCAACTTGAGTACCAAATGTGTATACCAAGTACACTCCACCAAACAGCCTTGTACTCAACACTTGTCATACTAAGATCAATTCAAAACCAAACTTAGGTGCTTCAAACACTTGTAAACATGATTCCAACTTGAGGACCTTTCGATTAAAGTGACTCTAGATCATTCCAATAATTGTTCACTTTTTGGCAGATTCTGTACCCTTTAAAGAATAACCCATAACTCACAATGTACAGATCCAAATACCACGAAAGTTGGTGGAGATGTGCCTCGCTAAGTCATCTAGCAGCTGTAAAAGTTTGAGCTTCATTTGACTTATAGATTGCTACCAGATTTCAATTCTTCCACCACTGCTATATGCTGAAAATTGCTGCACTATAGCTGATAAGATCCACTCCAAGACCAAAGTATCCTTTATCCAATTCTCATAAAATATCTACAACATCTTCTATGATAAGGATACAACATGCATATCAAATTTCAAGTCATTCCAATAAGATTTGATCACTCAAACTCAGACTCAGCTAGCTCAGTTTTTCAATATTGGACAGATTTCGAACAATTTAGCTAAGCTTCTTCAAATTGAATCAAACTTGAAATAGACTTGTTTGAATACTTTCACAAGACATATATCCATTCAATTCACTTACTAAACGTCATCTTATGAATTTATCCAACTCAAGTCAAACCAAACTTGATTACTAAGCATTTAATCCATTCAATCATCTTATAGCAAGCAACATTGCATATATATCCAATTCAATCAACTCATAAGCACCCAAGTGAATTAGATCAACAAATATATACCTTGGTTATCTCATGGCCATCTAATTTGCAAGCTTCAATTTATTTATTTGCAAGCCATCAAATAATCCAATAAGTTACCACAACTTGAATATAGCACTTGCAAGCTTCAATTCATTTATTTGCCTCGGCCGTCTCTGCAAGAGGGAAGAAGGAGCTGGCGCAGGAGAGGTGGGCGGCTAGGGTTTCTCCCGACTTCCCGAGGAAGCCGGAAACAATAATATGTTTCTGCTTAAACCTGTCTCAATAGTCTTTACAAGTATTTATAACTCTCTCTCACAAAATTAATAATTAACACCCTATAAAATTATATAATAAAGGTAACTGTGGGCTTATAGCCCCTGGCCGCCCACAGCACCCCTCCTTCACCCGCTGCTGGGCTTGCGGCGGGTATAGGGAATTCCGGTCATAACATCTCTCCCCGCCTGCAAAAACAACACGTCCTCGACCTGGAAATCGAGGTAGACGGAGGGGAACTCGTCGAGATGCTCCTGGGTGGCGTCCTCATCTGGCAGCCCGTGCCACTTGATCAGCACCTTCCAGACCCCACGGCGCTGCGGGACTTGTAGCACCCGCTGCGGTGCAAGAAGCACGCGACCATCCCGCGTCGGTGGCAGAACGGCCGGGGCAGCTGGGGGATCACCGCGATGCTTCTTCATTAGACTGACATGGAAGACATCGTGGAGGCGAGCACCCTCCAGAAGCTGAAGATGGTAGGCAACACTGCCGATGCGCTCTAGCACACAAAAGGGCCGAGCATACCGCGGACCCAGCTTGTGTTTGGCGTGGGGGTCCAAGGACTGCGCCGTACAATGTAGGAGACGCAGCCACACCCAGTCGCCAACCGTGAACTACACATCCCAATGGCCGACATCATAATATTTCTTCGAGAGCTGCAGCACCTGGATGAGCCGTTGACGAACTTCAGCGAGAACGTCATCATGCGCACGGAGAAGAGCGTCTGCAGCTTTGGTCCGTGCCGTCCCCAGCCTATACGGCAGAATAGGCGGAGGGGGACGACCATACACCACCTTAGTCGCGGAGGGCGGTATGGAAGGAGGTATTGTAGCAATACTCTAGCCACGACAGCCAGTCTACCCAAGCCCTCAGTCGATCACCTGTAACGCAACCCAAATACATGGCAATCCCCCTATTGACCACCTTCGATTGTCCATCCGTCTACGGGTGGAAAGCCATGCTCATCCGGAGAGTCACTCCCGCCACTTGAAGAGGTCAAGGCACACATGTCCAGTGAACACTTGAAGAGGTCACTGACGATCTACGACGGGAACCCATGACGGCGGACGATGCTGTCGAAGAACACGCGGGCGGGCAACAGAGGTCGCCGTGTAGGGGTGGCCGAGCGCAATAAAATGCGCGTACCTGGAGAAGCGGTTGATGATAGTGAGGATGACGGACTTGCCGTCGACCTTAGGCAGCCCTTCGATGAAGTCCATAGAGATATCCGCCCACACCTAGTACGGCACCTCTAGGGGCTGCAGCAGCCCTGTTGGCAGTAAAGCCTCTGTCTTGTTGTGCTAACAAGTGGCGCAAGTTCGTACCTAGTCCTAGACCTAGGCATGATCGCCTGGAATGTAGAAGTCGGAAGGAAGGTGATGGAGTGTCTTTTGAACACCTTCGTGACCAGCCCCGTGAGGAGTTTGCGATCCACTGATGTTGCGGCACCGTCGATAGGCGTTGGTCCATTAGGAACTTGAGGTTGTGATGATCAGCGCGAACAACAAAATGCCGCCCCACAAGTACGGCCGCCAATACCGAATGGCTTGGACCAGCCCGATGAGCTCGAGCTCATAGGCAACAAGCTTGTGGTGACGGGCAGCGAACGGCCTGCTGAAGAAGGAAAGGGGTTCGGCGCCCTGGTGGAGGACGGCACCAAACTCCACGCCCGACGCGTCGCTGTCCACCATGAACACCTTGTCGAAATCTGGCATTTGCAGCACCGGCCCCGTCGTGTGGGCGCCTTTCAGCGCCTGGAAGGCGGCCTCGGTGTCGTCATCCCAAGTGAACGTGTCTCGCCGCAAGAGACGCGCAGCGGTGCCGCGATGATGCCGAAGTCGCGAATAAATTTCCGGTAGTAGTTGGCGAGCCCTAGGAAGCCCCGAAGGGCCCGTGCCGAACGCAGAGTAGGCCACGAAGAGACCGCTGCAACCTTGTCGGCGTCCATGGCGACCCCCTGGGCGGAGATGACGTGGCTGAGGTAGGCGACGGAGGTGGCCCCAAACGAACACTTGGAACGCTTGAGGTGCAGGCGGTGAGGACTATCCCAAACGAACACTTGGAACACTTGGAGGGCGTTGAGGACGATCCCGACGTGGTGCAAGTGCTCCGCCTAGGAAGACCTGTATATCAGTATGTCATCGAAAAAGACCAGCACAAACCTGCAGAGGTATGGCCTAAGAACGTCGTTCATCAGTGCTTGAAGGTAGCCGTGGCGTTGGCGGGGCCGAAAGGCATCACCAAAAATTCGTAGTGCCCCTGGTAAGTGCGGAACACTGTCTTGCTGATGTCATCCGGGTGCATCCGCACATCGTGATAGCCGGAGCGTAAATCCAGCTTGGAGAAGAAGCGGGCGCCATGTAGTTCGTCGAGGAGCTCATCAACCACAGGTATCGGAATTTTGTCCTTGGCAGTCTATGTGTTGAGCGCGCGATAGTCGATGCAGAACCTCCATGACTTGTCTGCCTTGCGCACCTGGAGAACCGGCGCAGCATATGGAGACGCGCTGGGGCGGATAATCCCTTGCACAAGCATCTCTGCGCATTGCCGTTCCAGTTCATCCTTCTGCAGCTGCTTGTAGCGATAGGGGCGTACGGCGACTGGCGTAGTATCCGGGAGTAGATGAATGCGATGGTCATAGGGCCGGGCCGGTTGCAGCTCATGCGACGCAACAAAGACCCGCTCGAACTGCTGTAGTAGACTGTCTAGGAAGGGCTGCCCTGGGAGCGCCTGGACTGCACGAACCGTCGGCTCCAGAATGTCATCGCGGGGGGAGCCGAGGCCCTTCCATAGGATGCCTCGAGAGCCCCGCGTAAAGGCCATGCAGAGGTCCTCAAAATCCCAAAGAATAGGCCCCAACCTATGAAGGAACTCCACCCCCAGGATGAGACCGAACTCGCCCAGGGAGATGCCGAAGCAGTCAATAGTAAACTCCTTCGAGCCTATCGCCAGGGCGACCTACCGGGCGACGCCTTCACATGGAACGCGGTCGTCGTTAGCCACCAGCACCTGCATGTGAGGCGAGGGGGCTGTGGTCGTCGTTATCCTCGTTGATGAAGTTCGTCGTTGTGGGGGCATAAACCCCTATACCCGTACGGCTAGACTTGGGCCAGGAGATTTGCCCCATTACGAGATAGTTCGAGGCTTGATCCAACTACACGGAGTTTCACGCAAGGAAACAAGACGTGGAGATTAAGCAGGATTCTAGTCGGTTAGAATAGTCGGTTAGAATAGGAATTTATATCATATTATCTATGACAATTGTAAATTTGTAATCGACTAGGATTAGTTTCTAGATTTGTAACCCTGCCCTCTGGACTATATAAAGAAAGGTAAGGGACCCCCTTAGTAAAATTCAACACATCTAAGATCAATACAATCAGACGCAGGATGTAGGTATTACGCCACACGGCGGCCGAACCTAGATAAAATCCTTGTCTGTGTCTTGCGTCACCATCGAGTTTCTGGCTTGCGCACCCGTCTGCCGATAAACTACTACTATGGGTATACCCCAAGGTAGACTGCCGACTAGCTTTCATCGACAGTGGTGCGCCAGGTAGGGGGTGTGCGTACTGCTCTCCAGATGAACAAGATGGTCATTGTCCCCGCTTCCGCTGCCGTGACTGAAGGCCTCACGTTCACCGTTGGCCAGATCACCTGGACAACCCGCGCTGGTGGTCTCACGACCGTGGTTTTGGAAGAAAACAAGATCCAGTCGGGAGCAGTATTGGTGGTGGCCCCGATCACATCGACTACGGTTACCTTTGCCCCGATAACGTCGTCGACCACGCCGACGACTCGTCCTCCGCTTACCCGCTACAATGGGAAGTGGGTCGACAACTCCGACCTGCTCGAGGCCATTGATCGTGCCGATCACAAGCTCTCCGAGGCCAGATCACTAGGACGACGCCGCTTGATTGTCACGAATCTACTCGACTAACTCGTGTTACTACACACGAACGGTTGGGAACGTCCCTAGCGATCACGGTCATCCTAGGCTCAGATCCCACATGGCGTTTTTATCCAAGATCTTGTCAAGCCAAGGATCGATGAAAATCTGGTCAAGAAAAAGAACAGCGAGGCACTGTTCGTCCACACCGTTCAGGGCGCCCCTCCGATAACCAATAGCACTAATTGGCGTACGCCCTTCATTAAATACCTTACAGACGGTACTGGTCTTCAAGACAAGATAGAAACGAACGCCTTATTCGGCGATCTAAAAATTATTTACTGGTCGACGGTCGATTTATGCGCAAGAATGCAGGCACAGAAATCTTGATGAACTGTATCACCCAAGATAACGGTGTCAAACTCCTGGAAGACATACACGCTGGATCCTACGACAACCACGCGACCTCTCGAACGTTGGTCGGAAAGGCTTTCCGAGCGGATTGCTATTGGCTGTCTGTGGTCTCTGACGTCGAAAAGCTGGTACGACACTGCGAGGGTTGTCAGTTCTTCGCCAAAAAGACTCACGTCCCAGCTCACGAGATCCAGACAATACCCGCGTCTTGGTCGTTCGCCTGTTGGGGTCTAGATATGATCGGGCCATTCAAGTCCACCCCTGGTAATTTCAAATTTGTGTTCGTACTGGTCGATAAGTTCTCTAAATGGATCGAGTACATGCCCTTGGTAAAGGCAACTTCAGAAAAGGCTGTGGAGTTCCTCAATCAGGTCATACATCCTTTTGGGATCCCAAACTGCATAATCACAGACTTGGGAACTCAGTTCACCGGTACTACATTCTGTGACTTCTGCGATGATAGAGGCATAGTTGTGAAGTATGTGTCAGTAGCTCATCCTAGAGCTAACGGACAAGTCGAGCGAGCTAATGGTATTGTATAGAGAAAGCGACAGAGCAGCGGGAAGATGGATTAAGGAATTGCCAACCGTGGTCTGGGGTCTCCGAACACAACCTAGTCGGAATACGGGCGTGTCCTTGTACTCCATGATATACGAGTCTGAGGCGGTTCTTCCTACCGATATAAAGTTCGGATCTCCGAGGGTCGAGTGTTTCGATCAGCTTTCAGCAGACAAGACCAGGGAAGTTGAAATCAACTGCACGGAGGAACAACGGCTAGACTCTTACGTCCGAACACCCAAGTATCTCAATTTCCTACGACGATATTATAATCGGAATGTTAAGGAACGTTCTATCGTGGTCAAGAGATTTGGTACTGAAATGGAAGACAAGCCAGGAAGTGATGCACAAACTATCCACGCCTTGGGAGGGCTCCTTCGTGGTCACGAAAGTCACATGCCCCACTTGTTACAGATTGGCCCATCCGGATGGCACAAGCTTGCCTAATTCCTGGCATATAGACAAGCTACGACGTTTTTATCCTTAGACAAGCACATATCATATGTATTTTTCCTTATGATTTATGATAAGTATCAGTTTTTGTTCTATACTTCTTATATGCAGAACACTCGTCAAGTGCGACCTCTCCCGTTCTCGACACTCAAGTTTAATAACAATACTAAGCAGGGTGGTCGACCACCCTCACTCAGTTATACATCACTCTAAAAAGACATTCACAGTGCTTAGCCATGGTTTACAAACTTAAACTTTATTACAAGCTTTCTTAGCAAAGCTTACAATAAAAGCCCCTCTGGGCAGTCCTAGTCTACAACTACAGACTACGCTGGTGGTCGCTGCTCGAGCTGCTCGCTGGCACGCGCCCCTGGCACCGTCGAGGAGGTCGGGGCCACCGGTGCCTGACTGGTCGAGACCGCAGGCGCCGATCGTCCATCTCCTGCCGTAGACGATTCCGACCACTCCATGGTCGCCCTATCCAAACTTGGCTGACTTGGCGGAACAAAAGTCCCACAAAGATTAATGTCGCCAATTACAGTTGACGACAAGTCCAGCAGACTGACTCGAACGTCATCGGCCTCCTTCGGACCTACCTCTTTCGGGTGCCCCCTCTCCAAGCGAGACAAGTCGACCAGGGGATAGTGGGCGCGTACCATACTCTACACATGTGCTCCGGCATATTCCCTAGCATCCTTAACAAATTGCTGAAGCCAACCCCATGCGTGTTGTGCTTTTTCAATCAGACCAAGACTTTGCGCACGGGGCTGGTCCTCGGGAAGCTCTGGGCCGATAAGGTCGAGCACTGGGGCCACACCTTTCCAGACCTTGGCTGTCCCTCTTCTCTCTATATATGTAAACCTAGTGTGTTACCTATTCAATTAATCAATCTAAGCCTGTTGGCTTTTCCTCCAATATGGTATCTACCGCTTAAGTTCCTCTGCTTCCGCTTTCCCCTCGCGCGCCTCGGGTCGCGCCTGCCCCCTCGTGGTCGCGCGCCCGTCGCCGTCGCCGCGGTCTCTCTGCTCTGCCGCCGCCGGCCCTCTCTCCAGACGGGGCGGCCCCTTCCCCTCGCGCGCCTGCCCCCTCGTGGCCGCACGTCCACCGCCGCCCTTCTCTCCAGCCGGCGCGGCCTCTTCCCCTCGCGCGCCCTGTGACCAGGCTGCTGCGCCCGATGGCCACCTCCTCTGGCGCCGACTCCACCGCGGCCACCGCAGCCAAGCTGCTTGATGAGGCCACTGCCGCCGCCCAGAAACTCGAGGAGGAGGCCGCCGCCCTGCAATCCATCAACGCCGAGCGCAGCCAGCAACTCCAGTAGGAGGCCGACCTCCTCAAGTCTGCTGCTGCCGCTCAAGATCGTGTCCGTGCCGCGGCTGACGCCCTTGAGAAGGAGTGCTTGCTGGCCGACGCCTTGGAGCAGCAGGCGGCCGCTCTCTGGGAGCGCCTCCGCCCAAACTTCATCCCCGACGATGACTCCATGGCCGGCGATGATCACTCCATCTCCGACGCTGTGGCTGTTGCTCGCCTGCACAGCGAGGCCGCCGCCTTCCAGAACATCAGGAACTTGATTCCGATCGTTCTGGACCTCCAAGCGTCCAACTACTCCACGTGGAGAGGCAATGTCCTCATCCTCGGCCGGTTCGCGCTCTAGGATCACATCCTCAGCGACGCCTCTCGCCTCAACGACCCGGCCTGGTCGCGCATGGACTGCGTGGTCGTGTCATGGATTTTCAACACCATATCCCGGCATGTTGTTTTGATGAAACAACATTTCCTTTTTCCCTCCGTCGCCCGTCACCACCCACTCATGAGCTCGACTTTCTAACTGATGATTACTCCCCAGTTTCTCTTCCACCTGCAGGTCCCTCAAGATCTATAATGCCCTTACCGATGGTGCCTACTTCGGGCACACCAGCGGTCAGGTCGCCTCCACCAGGTTTTTCCACGCCCCAGCGGCTGGACACCTCCCAGGCACCTCCTGTACAGGCGCCCATGGCGCCCACTGTACAACCCACTTCGCCGGCCCCCGTAGGCCCCTCTGTCCAGGCTGCACAGGCGCCCATGGCTGCGCCCCAAGCTGTACAGGCGCCCATGGCTGCGCCCCAGGATGCACAGGCACCCATGGCAGCGCCCCAGGCTGTACAGGCGCCCATGGCTGCGCCCACTATACAGCCCCCTCCGGCGTTCCACTTCAACAAACCTCCGGTTGTTCATGTCTACTCCCGGCGGCCTCCCAGCTTGCCACCAGGGACCCCTACTGGACCTCCTCGCCGGTCCCGCATGATTCCGTCTCCACCACACTACGTCAAGACCGACCCTCCTCTTCCAACAGGAGCGGTCACCATCCCGCCGGTTGCCAACACTCATGGCATGGCAACCCGTGGAAAATCCGGCTATCGTCAGCCCGCCTCGCTCTACACGCTGCGGCACTATCACCCATCCCGCGCTCCTGTCGGGATGCCCTTGCTAACCCTCACTGGCGTCAGGCCATGGAAGAAGACCATGCTGCCCTCCTGGACAACAACACTTGGGATCTTGTCCCTCGTCCTCCCAAGGCGAATGTGGTCACCGGGAAATGGATTTTCAAGCACTAGTTTCATGCTGATGGTTCTCTGGACAGATACAAAGCTCGTTGGGTACTCCGTGGGTTCACCCAACAGCCCGGCATCGACTATGACGAGACTTTCAGCCCTGTTGTCAAGCCTGCCACTGTTCATACTGTCATTACCTTGGCTCATTCCCTGGACTGGCCTATTCACCAACTCGATGTGAAGAACGCCTTTCTCCACGGCACCCTGTCAGAAACGGTGTATTGCTCTCAACCTATAGGTTTTGCAGATCCTACTCTCCCTGAACATGTTTGCAAGCTCAACAAATCACTCTATGGACTCAAACAGGCTCCACGGGCATGGTACAACCGGTTTGCCTCTTATCTGCTCTCCCTAGGTTTCAGTGAAGCAAAGTCAGACACCTCCCTCTTTATATTCGCCGCAACAATGAGACAGTCTACTTGCTTCTCTATGTCGACGATATTGTTCTCACTGCCTCCTCCGAGCAGCTCTTACACCGTGTGATTGCAGCCCTCAAGAAAGAGTTCGCCATGAAGGA
>Ga0182004_10003660_pt1 | contig 12254 bp, 7 predicted proteins | sample Sormic07211540_1_FD_120479 | JGI IMG/M metagenome (GOLD analysis project Ga0182004, IMG submission 120479) | Endophyte microbial communities from Sorghum bicolor roots, Mead, Nebraska, USA - 072115-40_1 MetaG | ecosystem: Host-associated > Plants > Roots > Unclassified | place: USA: Nebraska... | reverse complement strand
GACGAAAATAAAAACTAATTGCACAGTTTGGTCGAAATTGACCAGACGAATCTTTTGAGCCTAGTTAGTCCATGATTGGACAATATTTGTCAAATACAAACGAAAATGCTACAGTGTCCATTTCTCAAAAATTTTCGGAACTAAACAAGGCCCGGGCGTGCATTTGTATTTTGATCAGGACGCCATGCACTTCTGTTAAGTAGTCTACTAGTTTTAAACTGTATAGCATTTTGATCGTTAATGTTAAAATTTGTACACATATTGGAAGCTCCGCTTTGTGCTTTGAGGAGTGAATTGGATCTCATGGACTTGTTATACTAGAAGTCTGTTCTTGTGAATTTTGGTGATGAATTATATGGGAATTGGTGATTTCTGTTCCCAGATTGGGAATGGTTGCAGTGGGCAAATATATTATAGAGAATTGCAGATGAAAAAATTCAACCACCGTGATCGTTTGTTTGTATTCTGATAAGTGATTTAGCAAGTTCATCTCTGACATAACCCAGGTGCAACTTTTTGAGCTTAGCTGGTAAATGGGTACTGTGTAGGATTCTGTTCTGTTCATTTTAGTAAAATATAATGTGCAGCTACTGATCTGCAGGTGCTTGTCAAGAATACTGACAATAATGTTGGGAGGATTGTCAAAGCAGTATTGTTTGATGACATGTCCCTTCGCAAGTCCCACTCAGAATATACTGATCAAGTGGTCTCTGCTTCTCCTTCTGATCGTGCAATGGGCTTCTTACCTTGTCGCATGTTCCCTGCTACTGGTTTGGCATCCATGGATGAAGTTGTTGCTTATGTCAGCCCACTTTTGGCATTCAACTTGGGGTTGCATGTTTCTTGCCTCAAGCTTCTTATTCAAAGAGGAGGGCAGCCTTTCAAGTTCTGTTCTCGAGCTGAAGAGATTGATGCAACTGCTGGTGCTGGAAGTGATCTTTCTCTTCACTTAGACCTTCTTCCATGCCCTCAAGTGCCTAAATATGCGTTGCATTTACGAGTTTCTGTTGTGAGGATTCCTGATTGTGGTGTGCTTGCTTCTTTAAAGATAAATTCATCCTTTGGAGGAAGTGACTACCAAGACATGGTAGATCAAGCTTTGAACGAGTACTTTAAGTTTGATAGGTTCCTAGCAAGAGGAGATGTTTTTTGTATACAAAACAGTTGGAACTGTGGCTCAAGCTGCTGCCTGGCATGCAATAAGCAGGATAATAAACTGCATCCCCGTAATATGATCTACTTTAAGGTATACCTATGTTGCATACTTAAAATTACTTTAGTCCATAACTTCTTCACAGGCAATTGAACTTGTAGCTTAAATTGAACTGTATTTGCTCATAATTGTAAATATTTTATAGGATTGCTACTTGTTTGTTGATATTTTAATTAATAGGTGACTGGCATGGAACCATCAGATGAACCTATACTTCGTGTTAATTGCAATGAAACAGCCCTTGTGCTTGGTGGAGCTGCTTCTGCCGCAATCCCCCCTTATTCCTTCTTTGCTGCTTCTGGTAATTCAGTACCTTTGCAAAGTGAAATAGTGGAGCATTTAGCATCTATCATTGCGCCAGCATTGTGCCCTTCGGATATTTTACCAAAAATCAAGTTTTCTACTTTTTTATATGGCCCGTCAGGTTAGTGCACTTCAACTATAGTTTCATGAAATATGTATTCCCATACTACTCAACCTTCAACTGAACTCGAGCCCCAAAAATGGTCACTTTGTAGGATGCGGAAAGCGCACAGTGGTTCGGCATGTTGCTAACCATCTTGGTCTGCATGTGGTCGAGTGTAGCTGTCACGATCTAATGACGTCATCAGAAAGTGGGGCACCTGCTGCACTTGCAACTGCCTTCAAAGAAGCTCAGAAGTACTCATCTTTTTCTGTCTTTCCGCTTCTTATTCTCCACCGTTTAAACTTATTCCTGTAGTTATGAAAATATCATTCTCTTTGTTTCGTTTTCTTATGGGAACAATTACATTTACAGATTTACCCACTCTCCTGGTGATGTTGTGTACTTCTTTGACGTTTATTTTGTTGAATAACTTTCTTTGTGAAGGTATTCTCCTTGTATAATACTTCTTCGCCACTTTGATGCAATTGGGAATGCATCCTCCAACGAAGGTCCACAGTCTGAGCAATCTGGGATTGCATCGAGCATTGAATCTATCATTAAGCAGTACACTGGACAATGTTGGGTTGCTAAGGATTCACTGCCAGGGAAAGATGTAAATGGGAGCTCAGTAAGTTTGGATTCCCTTACTTCATGAGATCTAATGATATAAGACCTTCTATGTATATCACATTTCTCATTATTAACTCGTCTTTTTGCAGTACCTTGTGGAGCCTGGATGTGTGAGCTCCCTTCAAATTATACTAGTTGCAACTGCAGACAGTTCTGAAGGAATGCAACAGTCAATTAGAAGATGCTTCCGCCATGAGATCGACATGAAGACTATGAATGAAGAACAGAGAAACAAATTGATATCTGAGATGCTTCAAGGCATTCCTAAAGTTGCTGATGAGGTGCATTTTGGTCATTCTTTGGCCCAAAACTTTTTTACTGTCTTATAGTGCACCTCCCACTTATGTGTTTTCACTTTTCAGAGTATTGGTGACAAGTTTGTAAAAGATTTAGCAGCGCAAACGTCAGGTTTCATGCCCAGGGACATACTTGCACTGGTCGCAGATGCTGGTGTGTCTTTTGCGCATAAAATTGCAGCAGGGAAAGATAGCAAAGGAATCAGTAAGCATGAGATCCTTCCAGAAAGCTCTTCTGCCACTCAAAATGAGGAAAAACATTTCTGCAAAGAAGATATTATGTCTTCCATGGAACGAGCCAAGAAAAGGAATCGTGCTGCGCTAGGCACACCCAAAGTAAACATTTGAATTCTAGTTTTCAGGATCATCAGCTGAAAGGCCATGAATCGTATATAGTGATTTTAGCTTGCCTCTGAGAACAATTTGTTTTTTAGGTTCCTAATGTCAAATGGGAGGATGTTGGTGGGCTAGAGGAAGTGAAAAAGGTTATTCTAGATACTATTCAGGTACATTGGACTTGATTCAGCTGTAAATATCGACAACACCAATATTACTCACTTTTATGGGTAAAAACAAGTTCTTTTTCTACAGGAGTTTCAGCACTAGAAGGTGGCTCATCAATTTTGGCCTTTTGCGGGATACTGACCTTTTCTTTTACTTGATGTTTCAGTTGCCTCTGATGTACAAGCACCTGTTTTCTTCTAAATTGCGCAAGCGATCAGGTGTCCTGCTATATGGACCTCCAGGAACAGGGAAGGTAGGTTTGAAAAGATTCCACACGAATCGATTTTTATTTATTTATCAATAGACATGTGCATCCAAAAGAAACTTGATATGAGATTGCTAAAATGATTGTCCTTTGGACTTCTAGACCTTACTCGCGAAAGCAGTAGCAACTGAATGCTCATTGAACTTTCTTAGCGTGAAAGGTCCAGAACTGATAAACATGTATGTTGGAGAATCAGAGAAGAATGTTCGGGATATTTTTGAAAAGGTGCGGAATTTACACAGGCATGTAATTGTCTGAAATATGCATAGATTTTTATTTTTTTCAGTTTTCCACTGTCAATCTCAGGCTAGATCTGCACGCCCATGTGTCATTTTCTTTGATGAGCTTGATTCCCTTGCCCCTGCACGAGGATCCTCAGCAGATTCTGGCGGTGTTATGGACAGGGTTGTTTCCCAGGTATCATTAACTTCATCCCTGAGGCGGTGTCACAACTTTTCCTCACAAGTCTTCTGTTAAATTACTGGGCTAGTCTCTTCTCACTTCCCCCTTTTTGTCTACTAGTTACTTGTGGAGATCGATGGGTTGAGTGATAACAGCCAGGTTTTTCCCTCCTCCATGCTGTACTTGTTTTTAATTGCCATTTCTGGGATGCTTGACATGGACTTCTTTTTACAAAATTGTTTGTAGGACCTTTTCATTATTGGGGCTACCAATAGGCCTGACCTTCTTGATTCTGCCCTTCTTCGCCCTGGTCGGTTTGACAAGCTCCTTTATGTCGGCGTAAATACTGATGCATCATACAGGGAAAGGTCGTCATTGTTCTTTCCAATTTGCTAATTTTAAATTCATTGTAAATGCGATCTCATTGTAATCTGTATACAGGATCCTTAAAGCACAGACGCGCAAGTATAAGCTTCACAAGAATGTTTCTCTTTTGTCAGTTGCTCAGCGTTGTCCACCAAACTTTACTGGTGCTGATATTTATGCGCTGTGTGCGGATGCATGGTTTCACGCAGCAAAGCGATCAGTGAGTATTTCTGCTACCTTTGCTATGTCATGTTGGCCTTTTCTTACCTTTGTGGTATTTTTTAGGTTAAGACATTTGAAATTGATCCTTCAAGAAGTAATGATGCCAGTGCTGAGGAAGTCATTGTCGAGATCGATGATTTTATTACAGTAAAAATCCAAATCATTTTCAGTAAGCACGGTATTATTTTTGTGTGGTTGCGTGCTAGGAAATAAGATGTTTTGTTACTATGCAGGTGTTAGGAGACATCGCACCATCACTATCTCTGGAGGAGCTACAAAACTACGAACAGTTGAGGCAGAAGATTGAAGGACCTTCTAGATGATGTTGGCTAATAAATATTTCTACCTGGTGACTTTGTGCTACCAGACCCCTCTCAGTTGACATTCTTAAACTGCTAACATCTCCAAACATTCCCAATCTTAAAGTTTCATTTTTACAAGTTCCATCCTGAACTTGGGCACTTCTCTATTCATTCCGGATTTATCCAACCACATCCTGGTATGGTAGCATAGCAGCATCTGCTAGTTGAGTAGTTCAGCTAATCTGTATATGTACATCAGACGGGAATTTTCTCTTAAGAGAGAGATCCTGTCATTCTTTGTAAGCTCCGCAACTATTTTGAATTCAACGACACAGAAGACTTCTTTGCAAATTATGTAAATCAACTTTGTATAGTTAGTTTTTGTCGTGGTACCATGTTGTAATAAAGGCTAAAGAGAATAAGAGTAAATGCAACATCTTTGTTTCATTAATCTCTGTTTTGTGCATTATTCAGCACACCTAAAATCCCTACAAAACTAGTCCGTACCATACAGGCGCTGGTTTTATGCTGATTTGTTCTGAATTGCCAACGCGAGATGGGTTGCAATTTCAATGACGGAACGGCCTTGTATGATTATGATTGTATCCATTTTTCTGTCCAAAAGAGCGTTTTGCAATCGTCACCCAACTCTATGTGAACCGAAGCCTCGAAGAAATCTCAGAGTTATTGGCAAGATCAACCCAAATCCTCCAATCATCTGCTCGTTTTGCAATCGTCACCCAATTCTATGTGAACCGAAGCCTCGAAGAAATCTCAGAGTTATGGGCAAGATCAACCCAAATCCTCCAATCATCTGCTCGTTTCAACCATGCAGTCATCAGTCATCGAAAGATGCTTCTCTGCTTCTTCTCTTTTTTTTTTCATCAGCAACAGCAACGATGAGTGTCGTATGAATCGGTTTCCTTCTTTCCATGGAAAGGGAAGGCAATAGACAAAACCATCTATATATTTTCAATTAGAATTTGTCATTACAATGACTGGGACGAACATGTCCACTGAAAAATGATGCGTTCGGATCAGGCTCGAAGAGTCCCGAAGGGGACGTATCAAATCAAAGTGAGCCCGTGAAGTCAAGCACTCAACGTCAAAATAAAAGCTAAGCCTTGTTTAGATGCGAAAAGATTTTAGATTTCGCTACTGTAGCACTTTCGTTTGTTTGTGGCAAATATTGTCCAATCATGGACTAACTAGGATCAAGAGATTCGTCTCGCGATTTACAGTTAAATTGTACAATTAGTTTTTGTTTTCGTATATATTTAATACTTCATGCATGTGCCGAAAGATTCGATGTGATAGAGAATCTTAAAAACTTTTTGGTTTTTGGGGTGAACTAAACAAGGCCCTAGTATTTCTGATGGAAGCATCCACCAATCCAGCTAGTTTGGGTACACACTAAGGGGTGTTTGGGACTGCTCTGCTTCACGTTTTTTAGCCAAACGGTTTCAGCTCCACGCACTCAGTTCGAGAAAAAAAGATAAAGTTGTGAGAGCACCTAAAGATCTGGAGCTACTCCATAGTGGAGCAGAGTTCGTGGAGCAGTGTCAAACACCCCCTAAACCAGCTAATTCACTTAAGAGAGCATATATATCTGGGTTCCATTTCCATCATCTGGAAGATGTCGCAGAAGATTTTACGGAATGATGATGTGATCTGTCATTGATCGAAGAGGACTAATTGCAACGTTTGTACTATACCGTAGTCTTGTAGTGGAATCGATCCGTTCAGATGACTGATGAGGCTCTGGCATTCTTAAACAATTTTGCCGTCGTCACTGAAAATCTGGCTGTATCCGAAACATTTGCTGGATGGGACATGTCAGGTGTTGTAGCGCCACTCTCTGGTCCTGGTCTGCACGTAACAAGCTCGATCGTGCCAAAAAAAAAAACTGCTTTACGCCTTTCCAAAAAGAAAACAGAGAGAAAGGGTAACAGTACTAAGAGGGTGTTAAGGCCTTGTTTAGTTTACCCAAAAATAAAAAACTTTTTAAGATTCTTCATCGCATCGAATTTTGCGGCACATGCATGTATGGAGTATTAAATATAGAAGAAAATAAAAACTAATTACACAGTTTGTATGTAAATCGGGAGACAAATCTTTTAAGCCTAGTTATTCAATAATTAGACAATGTTTGTCAAATAAAAATGAAAGTGCTACAATATTAAAATAAAAAAATTAAACAAGGCCTAAGTACAGCTTATGATGACGAGTTCCTCTAGAAGAGTTGGAGCTATTTTAGCGAAACCACTTTCAACTCCTCTGTTTATTTTGTATTTTCTTTGAGGAGCTGCCAGAGTCGAAAGAAAAACCCTGATATGTCATTATCGGTGACTATGCACACATTCGTGGGGAATCGGGGTTGACAATTAGGTAAGCCAAAACACTAGTAGTACGTACATGCGCGACAGGACAAGGTGTGAATGAACACCCAAAATGCCGGCCGTGATCGTTGTTTGTCAGTCAACGCTCGTGGCGCGACCGAGACCGAGTACTACGTCCGTCCACTCATCGTGCGTTTCCCGTAAACGTTGGCGCGCCAACATATAATCAATCATTCGTCAGGCTAGCTAGCTAGGAAGAAGAGTAGTATGGATCGAGCCAATGATTATCCATTTTATTACCTGATCGTTCGTTCGTTCGGCTTTGTGAACTTTATTTATTAATAAAAAAAATGGTTGTTTTACCACGGCAACCAACCGCGCGCAACCGGGGAAAAGTAGCCATCGTGTCGTGTGGCTGGATGGATGCCTGGATACCGATCGACTTTTCCCTGGCCGGCCGGCCGGCCGGCTGTGTGGCTCAGATACTTCAGTACTCCGTCCGTGCCGTATACACGTACAGAGAGCAGGTGTACACGTACCGCTGATGCCTTTGCCACGTATAGGCTAGCTCCATGCTGTTAGCTATACGGGTGACGCATCAATTTGTTTAGGAGTGACGACGTACGTACAGAGACGTTCTTAGTTGAACGCATATACGTGTCCCTGGAGTACTTGTGGCCACGCTATATCATGCATGCAATATTAATCCAGTGTCACTGTCTGACGCCCACGCTCACGTTGGAATCAGGCCGCCGAATGGCAACGACGACGGCGCTTGCGTTTGTCAAACCACCGGTCGCCGCGAGCGCGCGTCACCGGCCGGCGCCAGCATGAGCAGGGAGCGATCGATCGAGCACGCCACAAAATTAAAGACGGACCGACGACGACGGAACATGCATGGTCTTACTTGCTTGCTTGTGCTTAATAAGAAAAGGGTTTGTATGTGGTCAGTGTACACGGCACATGTCTAGTATGCGTCATGCATGGCCTGAAAGGCTGAAACGACATGAAACACGAGAGTGCTGAACTGGGCGAGCACGGCGGCCCCAGTACGTCCTCCTACCTCTAGCGTGGGTGGGTAGGTGGGTGGGTGGGTGGTCTAGTAGTTTTGTTGTTGCCAACTACACGCGTGGAGCAATGCAAGGGTGGTGTGGTGTGCGGTGTGCCCGAGTATTCTTAGGGGCACTCCTAATGGAAAATTAATGATAATTTTTATCTCCATTAAATAACTTGCGAACTAAGTAAAATGTTGTTGTTGCATCATAATTAATGAGGAAAGAGATGAAAAATATAAGAAAAACTATTTCTACCAGAGGAAACCACGTCGACTCTTGAACCAATGCACGAAACCAATGCACGAAGAAATAGTGATTTCAGCTTTGGGAAGAAACCTGTCGTTTCTATCAAGTTGGGGGGCGTGATTGCTCGCCTGCCGCAGCTAGGCGTGCTAGTCCAACGACGTTCCGCGCACTGGCTCTGCTAAGCGTGTTGTCACTCTGCGCTAATCAGGCCCGCATATTGGGCAGCGCAAGTGGCGCGATCACACTAGGCCCCAAAAAATTAAGGGCCTCTAATCAGTGTTTAGTCATTAAGTTTAATTACTTTAAGCTCAGTTAGCCTAAGTGTTAGTTGCTTATTTAGTTTCTTGACACGGTTCACAAGAATCTGTGTAATTATTTACCCATTACTTATGGAGAGATTTGATTGTTTCTATTACTATTAGCAAACAATATTGATCGAGGTGATACAAATATTGTGGCGAAGCTGCGGATTGTCGGATCGTGACAATAAAAAAAGTGCGGACACATACACAACACGATTAACTTAGCTGACAAACATAAAAACCTGGAATACTTATTATAGTTCTTATTATTGAAAATTATAACCATTGGACACTGAATCTAGTTCAGCTATTTTATTTTGTCTAGATATAGAGACCCTATTTTATATTTTGCTCCAGAGCCACAAAATTCTAGATACGGGCCTGGCGCTAATCGATACGCATGCTCGCTGACGGCCACTGCGCTCGCCCACGTCGTCGCTGTGCGCTCGCTTTGCTGGCCGCGCGCTCGACCCGCTGCCGCTGACCGCACCCACGGTGCTACATGCACTCTGCTCTGTGTGCGAACGAAAGCTTTCAGAAGGAGAAAGAAAGGGGATAGAGAGAGGCGTCAAAGCTTACTGTACTAGCACAAGTTGTGTGAACGGGGAAAAAGTTCTGTGGGATGATTGAATATATGGACGAACTCCAGGTGGCTTCTGATTTTTTAAGTTGAATCTTTTTTATTTTATCGGTGCTAACTACATGTTCTGCTTGTACTAGCACTGCTATTCTCTATATGTCCATCTATTATGGGTTTTTAAATAGGGCAGTTATGATTGAAGAAATATTTATTATACAAAGACTCCTCTATTGGGGGAGTAATTTCCATAGATAATTATTTGTTAATCTAGTTCTCTTGAATATCGTGTATAGTTTTAACTATAGGGATCTTAGGGCACTCACAATACAAGTACTTTAGACACGTTGAATAGCGAGGCAGAGCGGTAGAGTCGCGAGCTAGAACCTCATGTATGCGAGGCAGAAGCAGAACTAACACTTGCCTAGCCACATTGCCAATCGTACAGCTCGATCGACTGCGGGCCACGCGCGCCAGTGGCCAGGAAGGAACGACGCTGGTCGGCAGCACGTCCGCACGCCAAACACCCGCAAGCAGGTAGCTAGAAACTTGTTTTTTTAGGGAACCAGTAGAAACTTGTGCATATTCTTGATCGGATGTCCTAACTTTGTAATGAAATTTAGAGGTAAAACCTTTATATATATGGATGTCCAAACAGCTTTATGGATGGAGCTGGAGCTGTTTTTTTCTCCTCTCATAAAAAAAACAAACTGAAAAAGTAGCTTATTGCAGCTCTCTCTCTCTTATTTCTCTCTCATCCATGCATGAAATAGTTGGTGAAACTATTTTACCAAACACTTTTCCAAAATAGCTCAGCTTCATCTAGAAAGTTGCTCATAAAACTATTTTTTAAAAAAATAGTTTTATTATTAGTGAAGTTGAGCTGTGCTCAAACAAACCCTGAGTGTGGGCAAACGAGGGAAAGGGTGCAACGATGCAGCCCGAAGGAGAATTCGATCACAAGCATTTCCAACAAACAAGCCAAATAAAATCACGCAACGGATCGGGGTGAATTGATCATGCACCGTACCTTTTGGTTGACGACGACCATGACTTAACTTAATTATATTATCCTTAATTAGTATAAACTACTCCCAACTTGAGCACTACTTGCATCTTTTGAAAACCAAAGTTGGACCTCTTCTCAAAATTGAACCACTGCAAACTCAGCATGTAGTATAGATATCTCCCTGTTCTACGCTATGCTAAAGCATGAGGAAACTGATCGAACATCCTATGACTGACGAACCCCGGCCCATGCATGCGCCTTTGTACACATGTATGTACACACACGATCGATGGACTCACCACCAGCACCAGGCGCGCGCTCGATCGTTTCCTACGTACCTTGCTACCGCCTGCACCGGTGGCCGCCGGCGGCGACGGCTCGCCGGAACTCGTCGGCGGCGCAAGGGATCCGGAGCACGCCCTTCTGGTCGAACCCAAACTCCCGCTGCGCCGCCTCCAGCAGCGCCCGCACGCAGGGCTGCGCCAGCGCGCGCACGTCCACCACCACCCGCTCCGGCTCCTCGCCCCCGCCCACCAGCACCGCCACGCAGCCCGGCGGCACGCACCCCGCGGCGGCGGCGGGGTGGATCAGCCGTTCCCGCATCTCGTCCCTGCCGCTGCAGCTGTCGCCGCCAGCTCGCCCGGAGCTCTTCCGCTTCCAGATCATGGTGCCGCGCCGCCGGCGTGGGGTATGTAGCTAGCTGCGCTCGCGCGAGCTCGCGGCGACAAACGACGGAGACCGGGCCGATCAGAGGAGCGCTGCGCTGGGAACTTTTGACGGGTAGTGCAAGCAGCTGAAACCTGAAAGTGTCAATCGATTAGCGGCCGCGGCAGTGTGTGTGTGTGTGTGTGTGTGTGTGTGTGTGTGTGTGTGTGATTGCTTCGCGCCTTCGCTTCAACTCTTCAAGAGGGTTGGGTTGGGTCGGGATGCATATATACTCCAGCGGAGGCGAGCGGTCAACGTGTGAGGTGAGGTGGTCGGGGAATGCATGTCAGATGATTGGGACATCACGATCGATGGTGTTTCGTGTCGTGCCATCTTGACCCGCGTTTTCGTTGACGGAGAAAATTAACGGGTCTTTGAACGAACGAACGAATGAAGACCGAACCTAGCTTGCATTGCAAACCCAGTTTTCATACGGTTTACCCGGTTTCCGTGCGAGTACGGGCCGGACTACGCTACCATGTGTGTGTGGAGTATATATATCATGAAAAGGGATCGGAGAGAGAGGGTATTTTTCACTAAGCAACCAATAACCATGTGGTGGTTTAGCTGAGCGGGGTCGAACCGATCCAGACAGACCCGGGGGTATGCATGCGAATCGATTTAAAAAAATTCCAAACACCTAGTTTCATATTACAAGATTAACCGCGCCGCCGCTTACGACCTGGTCCGGATTCATCACGGCCTTCATTCGGCCTATCAGCAGAAAGGCACACATCGTGACAGCGCAATTTGATTGTTGCCCCCACACACTAGCATTTTGGAAATATAATACAAGTTGCGAGCTTGCGTCATTTTCACATTTTGGGTTCATCACTCATCAGTCATCAAACGATATGGCGTATCAAAAGAAATGGCCCATGCAAATATAGATGATTTAATACCTTAAATTCTCAGTAAATTAAAGGGAAACAGTTCTTTTTATTTTTCTCATGGATTAAGAAACAAAATAGAGAATCCATTACAAATGCAATACTTTATAAATAAATGAAATGTTTGTACCAATTAGCGCAGAGAGGGGACAAAATAAAATGAACACTAAATTTTCTAAATACATTGTTTAAATAAAATGTAGGGAGTCATAATGTGGAGTTCAATAGATTCAATACTATGTTGTTTTAAAACCTACACACAATGAGTGTGTTTGGGAGGACTCCTCTTTTTCTTTCTCACTGAGAGACGGCTCCAAATATCTTCTCTTACTAAACTGTTTCATAGACCTACCATTGGAACAATTTTACAATGGTTGATCCACTTCACTCTGGGCTAATTACCCGAAGACCGAACCGAACTGACCGAGACCGAGACCGAACTGACCGAGACCGAACTTTTCGGTCATAAATTCGGTCCCTGCTTCCAACTAACCGAACTTTATACGGTTAGTTCGGGTATAGGTG
>Ga0182004_10003659_pt1 | contig 12256 bp, 8 predicted proteins | sample Sormic07211540_1_FD_120479 | JGI IMG/M metagenome (GOLD analysis project Ga0182004, IMG submission 120479) | Endophyte microbial communities from Sorghum bicolor roots, Mead, Nebraska, USA - 072115-40_1 MetaG | ecosystem: Host-associated > Plants > Roots > Unclassified | place: USA: Nebraska... | reverse complement strand
GGAAGAGGAAGAGGAAGAGCGTCTGCAGTTTCTGATTCCTGTTTCCGTTTCCTCCCGCTTCAAATCTTCAAATCTGCGTCTGCCAAGCTTGGAGGTTTTCCGTTTTGGTTACAAGAAGCCAAGGGAAGGACGAAGGAGGGCGGCCGCCGGGCAGCCCCAGCCAAGCATGGGGAAGCCGCCGGGGGCCAAGAATCCGCCGTCGGACGGCGACGAGGCGGTGTTCCTGGAGCTGTCGCGGGAGCTCAAGGACGAGGCCACGCGGCTGTTCAACCGGGGCGACTTCGAGGGCGCGGCGTTCAAGTACGACAAGGCGGCGCGGCTGCTCCCCGCGGGGCCGCGCGTGGAGGCGGCGCGCCTCCGTGCCAGCGTCGCGCAGTGCTACATGCGGATGCGCCCCGCGGAGTTCCACCGCGGCATCCACGAGTGCAACCTCGCGCTGGAGGCCGCGCCCCGGTACAGCAGGGCGCTGCTCCGCCGCGCCGCCTGCTTCGAGGCGCTGGGCAGGGCCGACCTCGCGTGGGGCGACGTTCGGACGGTGCTGCGGTGGGAGCCTGGCAACCGCGCCGCGCGCCAGATCTCGGAGAGGGTCAGGAAGGCGTTGGAGGAGAAGGGTGTCTCGGTTGCCTTGGATGACGAGGATGTGGTGCAGCCGGAGGATGAGGATGAGTTTGGTAGCGCCAAAGGAGAGGAAAAGAGCAAGAAATCTCATGACAAGCGTTTGGATTCGGTTGCAGTGGAAAAGAAGGGGGTAAATGGAAATCATATCGCGGCTCCACTGGACTCTGCTTCCACGGAGAAGCAGGCTGACCTGAGACAGACAAATGGGATAGGGAATCATCAGCATCATACTGAAGATAGTGAATCCAATGGTCTCGAGAAGCTAGAACAAAGTAACATGGGCAACAAGCGAGGTGGACACACTGCTGGAAAGAAACCGAGGCATGGCGAGAGCAAGCAGCAGAAGCATTCTGCAGTCAAGCCAGTGAATCATTGTGAGGACAACATTGGTGTCAAGGAGGAAGCGATGAAGGATGTCAAATTGGTGTTTGGAGAGGACATCAGGTGTGCTCGGATGCCAGTTAACTGCTCTCTGTCGCAACTGAGAGAAATAGTTCAGAACAAGTTCCCGTCATTGAAGGCGTTTCTGATCAAGTATAAAGACAAAGAAGAAGACTTGGTGACAATAACCTCGTCCGAGGAGCTAAGCTGGGCAAGCAATCTGGCAGATTTGGAAGGGCCAATCCGATTATATGTTGCAGAGGTTAATCCTGTGCAAGAGCTTGGTGTCGATTGTGTCAGGAGACGTCCTTCCTTTGCCACGTTAGAGAGAAACCGTGATATCATGTTGGATAACGGGACAGTTTGGCATGATGTTGAACATAAGTATCACGCTGATGACTGGATGGTACAGTTTGCCCAGATAATCAAGAATCATGTGGGTTTTAGTTCTGATGCATATCTGGATCTCCATGACCTTGGCCAGAGACTGTACTATGAGGCTATGGAAGACGCAATAGAGAGTGAAGAAGCACAGGAAATGTTTGAAGTTGCAGAGTCCAAATTTCAGGAGATGGCAGCACTGGCATTGTTTAACTGTGGCAATGTCCACATGTCTCGTGCAAGAAAAAGACCATGCTTGCCTGAAGATTCTTTACAGGAATTTATACTTGAGCAAGTCAAAGTTTCATACGATTGGGCATGTACAGAATATGCCAAAGCTGGTGCAATGTTCGATGAAGCTGTTAAAACTAAATCTGAATTTTTTGAAGGTCTTATTGCTCTTGGTCAGCAGCAATTCGAGCAGGCCAAACTCTCTTGGTATTATGCTCTTGCATTTAAGATAAATATGGAAACTGAAGTTTTGGAGTTGTTCAACCATGCAGAGGATAATATGGAAAAGGGAATGGATATCTGGGAAAGAATGGAAACTTTGCGCTTGAGGGGACTTTCTAAACCAAGTAAGGACAAAGTTGTACTTGAGAAGATGGTCTCAGAAGGTTTTGTGAAGGATATATCAGCAGACGAAACGTTTGAAGAGACTTCAAGCATACGATCACATATATACATCTTGTGGGGAACCATCCTTTATGAACGTTCAGTAGTTGAATTCAATTTGGGACTTCCTAGCTGGGAGGAGTCGCTGACTGTTGCCATGGAAAAATTTAAGATCGGAGGTGCCTCTCAAGCTGACATCAATGTGATTGTAAAGAACCATTGTGCTAATGAAACCACCCAAGAAGGTAAGAATATTTCGTTGTGACACATAATGTACAATTACTTATTTTTCTGCTTTTGTTCTGAGGGATTCTAACAAATATCTAACACTTCATTGTTAAAAAAGGATCATTAATTTATTTTTAGGAACCTCTACAAATAATGCCAAAAGAGAAACAATACCTGAGTGTAAACACGACTAGGATATAATTGTAAACCCGCTAGACTGAATAGAATGTATCTGATTTGACACAATTCCATTGAGATCAGCTAAGATTGAAATCTGCATGTCCAGAGAAGGTAGGCATGCACATATGAGATTGCTAGCTAAACAGAACTGTTATTTTACCACTTATTTCAGTTGTATGTATATTTTAGATGATTTGTGACAATATCCTTACGAGTGTAGTGACTACTACTGAATACTTGTGTTCTGAGAATAAAGTGCTAATATATATTCCCTTATGCAGGACTCAGTTTTAAGGTTGAGGAGATAGTTCAGGCGTGGAATGAAATGTATGATGCTAAAAGTTGGAGAAGTGGACCCCTGTCTTTCCGCCTTCAACCAATATTTCGACGTAGAGCTCCAAAGTTGCATCATATACTGGAGCATCTGCACTATGCATAACTCCTAACTACTATTGTATCAGGTAATTTTCTACATAGGTAATTAGTTTCAAGAATGAATTCCATAGAAAAATGATTCGCAAACATATTTTTCAAAACTTCTGATCTTTCTCTAGCTAGTCCTTACATGAAGAAAATAGATGCAAGAAACACCTGAGAATTAACTCTGTCAAACATATAAGAACATAACTAAAAGTTTGGTTTTGAGAACAGAATATAAAGAAAACTTATGTCCAAATATCCTATAGAATGGTTCGAACTTGTCTTGGTAACTATTCCACTTTCATAAAAATCGAATCCGTATATATTTTCTTAATTTGGTGGTAATTCATGGAACTTCTTGTCATTTGCATAGCACAAGAGTTTGTGATATGTAATTTGAGTTCGTAGTAATAAACGTACTAATCTTAATCACGTTTTATATCTCGATAAACTTTTGGTGTGTTAATGTTAGGGTCCTAACACTACAAGTTCTTCTGGAGGTGGCTGTAATCTAGCATTCTAGCACTACAAAGACATGGTGTGGGGGCTGTAAATGACAACAAAACACACATGTTTCTACAATTTCAGTTCATGCGCGATCAGAAATTCTTGATCCTACAACTTTTATTTAGTAGTAGTGTAAGCATAAAGCAGTACAACTATTTATGTGGGAACCCTAAAACACAACACATACCCAAATTTCTACAATTTCCGCGCATATGAATTGAAAAATCCTTAATCCAAACTCTTATAGATCTAGTTGTTATGGTAGGATAGTATTAATTTCCATCTCGTCTCTGGAATTGCTTGAGATCCAAACCACAATGCACACTATATAAATAACCTGCGAGGTTCAATACAAATCATCCAATGTTTGGTGCTATGATTGTTTTGCGTTTTTTGGATGGTTACTCTTTCTGAACCGAAAGAGGTATCCAGATTTTTACTAAGTTATTTGGGTAATTTACTCGTATAACCTTCCACCTTAATTTTTCATTTTACCTATACCCAACAACTTAGTTACCTTTCAAGCTGTACCTTTAACTGGGAAGTGGGGATCATGGAAAAACATCTGTACTTATCAATTTAGGTGATAGAATATAAATTATAGTTCTCAACATATCTCGCAATAGGATTCATTCCTGCTATATTTTTACCAAAAAGCGAAGATAATGAATAAGTTCTTCAAACTGAAGTCCTTCACCCAAATTTCTGTAGTCAATTTATCCTAAAGTATCTGAACAAAATCACTAAGTTATTCCTTCAAAAAAGCTATCTGTAGTGTCTAAGAAGAAAATTTATTCGAAGCCGCACTACAGTGCATTTTTACAACAGTTTTGGGAAAGTGTTTAGTTTGGCTCAGGATAGCTCAACTACAACCGTTCTATGCGTCTTAATCCATTTTGGGGAGCACAATCTGGTGTTATAGTGCTGTTTGAAAAACTAACCTTCATAACCAGGGCAGCTTCAGGATCTTAATTGAAGCTTTCTGTCAAGTTTTCTATCCTGAAAAATATTGCACTCAGTGCCAGTTATTACTACACAGCTGCTCATTTGTGCCATTTTTGGGTGTGGAATATTGTATTCTAGTGAGCATAATTACAGTTACCATCAAATGAAGGGTATTTTAGAACAAGAAAATCTTCAAAAATGGATTTGAATCATTGAGTTATCTTGCATTATATTGTCAAGTGCTGCAACACAAACAATCATAAAATATTATGAATATATAAGTAGTTGACGCAACTTTTCTACACTGAACATGCATATAATTTGACTAATTACTGGCCAACATTTGTAAAGTTTGTCTTTCTCAGAACAAAATAATGCCTTACATTGATGAGCAAAAGAAGTACTTGATTACAAAGTGTTTTGAATGAAGTTGATTTTTAAAAATCATTACCCCATTTAGAGAAATGCTTACCAATTTTGTATTACAGTTTTATATGCCCCGCATATTATTTATTTTGTATATCTGGATGGTTGTACTTGCATGTACTAAATACAGTACAATTTGTTTCAGTTTCTAAAACTATTCTTGATGTTATTTTTCTTTTTGCAGGTTTGTTCAACTTTGAAGCTTTGTTGCACTTACTCATGGAAAAAAGGAATAAAAGGAAAAGAAAAAGCATATTCTATGCATTATCAAGTCATAGATTTGCTCATTCTAAGAAAAAAAAGATTTGCTGACTCTTGTGGTTGGCTGACCATGTAGCTTGCATTTTGCTGTAAAGTTTACTGGGTTTCTAATCATCTATGTAGTAGGTGGCATTATATATCCTCCCTTGAGGGATATTTTGCATAGTGCTACACTTCCTTCTGTTTTACTTGTGGAAGTGCTAAAAAGAGAGGCTTTGTACTCTTAGGTCACTATAGGAATGGTAGACTCATGTATTTTACTTAGAGAGTTTGTTAGTAGATCACCCAAAGTATGTTACACTTTAACGGCATGTGGATAATTGATGTTCAAAACAGTCATTGTAACTTGTAGCACAGATGCTAGAGCATAGTGCCTTTTAAATTGTTCTTAACATACTGTATGTTTTTATTGCCAAGCTACTGTCAGATAAATGGCCTTATGTTAGTTACTGAATTTGTTGTGCATTCGTGAGAATTCACTGTGGCTTTGTGGAGGAAACGGTAGCTACGCTTGTGAGGTAGCTAAAGGGAAGTTTGCATTATTTAAAGATGGTAATACCTTGGTCTGATTTAATTGTTTAGTGTACATTATCATATGATACGTTTGTGTCATATTTTAGTAAAAACCAAAGAAGATAACTCTTGTGTAATGGGCTAATTGAAACGATACCTGGTGTGCGAAGACTACTTAGACAGAGACAGCCTTATGTTTGTGCACAGACATAAGGAGTCATTCAACACAGTTTCAGGTTTGAGTAGCTTTTTTTTAGGAGAAGAGTCGAGTTTTGAGTTGGTTTTGCTATGTAAACTTGATCCAGTCGTTTGAAACTGTTTTGTAATAAGTTGGTTTGATTCTCCTCCTTAAGACATTGTTTAAATGTAATCGAATTCACATCAATCCACATGTGTTGGGTGGACCGGAGTGATATTAAACTAATTTCCACCTTAATCTACCCCAACACATATGGATTGAGGTAAATCTAACAACATCCAAATAAGGCCTAAAGCCAAAATGATGAAGCTAGATGTTTCTATTACTAAAAAGTGGTCCAACATAGATGTAGTATGGTGCTACATGCAATCCGACCTCCGACGTCGATACTAAAAGCTAAAAGCTACTTCCTCTGTCCCTAAACGCTTCAATTTCTAGACTTATTTTAAAGTTAAAAATTTTAAACTTTGACTAAGGTCCTGTTTAGATTTGAAATTTTTTGGCCAAAGTGATAAAAATTTTCGTGGTCACAACACGCGAAAAATTTTAGGTGTTTAGTTTGGCAAAATTTTTTCTGACACAACTTGGGCTGCATGCATTTGCAGTTGTCATTGGTGGGCTTCCATGAGAGTGCGTGTACAGTTGCAGCCCAAAACTTTTTCCCCAAAATTTTTTGGCCTGTTTAGTTCCCAGGCCTCAATTCCACAAAATTTTTTCTCTTTGGGCTAAAAAAATTCAAATCTAAACAGGCCCTAAATTTTTAGAAAAAAATATTAAAATTTATAATGTCAAATTAGTACTATTAAATTTATCATAAAATATATTTTCATAAAATACTTATTTTATATGATAGATATTGATGCTCTTTTTTATAAAGTTAGTTAAATTTAGTGACATAGGCCTTGTTTAGTTCGCAAAAATTTTCAAGATTCTCCGTCACATCGAATCTTTGGTCACATGAATGAAGTATTAAATATAGACGAAAATAAAAACTAATTGCACAGTTTATCTGTAATTTGTGAGATGAATCTTTTGAGCCTAGTTACTCCGTGATTGGACAATATTTGTCAAATAAAAACAAAAATGTTACGGTAGCCAAAAAAACTAAAAATTTTGCGAACTAAACAAGGCCATAGATTCTAGGAATTAAAGCAGGGCGTAGGTACCAGAGGGCATGGGCTTAATAACAACAAATAGGAAAGGTAGCAACATGGGCTTTATTTGTCCCCAACCCTTGGGACCCTTGGTGGGCCGTCCCTTCCCAGATCCGTTGCTCCGCTTCAACTTTGCTCCAGTGCGGCGGCGGGACGTCCTGTGCGGCGTGAAGCTGCCAAAACACGCACACAAGTCACAACTGGGCTGTGGACTCTGGTAGGTGCTGCACGGCATACTCGGCAGCAGACATCCAGGAAAATCTGAAGTATCTGAGTAGGTGTGTCGGCGACCCTGGACACAAGGTTCGTCAACGGCTAGCAGGATGTCCATGTCAGACTGGCAAACTCTGAAGTATCTGAACAGGTATGCATGACTGGAGTTCCTCCTTTGCTTTCATGATGCAGTCCTTGAGAATTCGATGATGAAGCAGCTGTTGAAATTCTAATCCTGCTCATACAGTTTACATAGATACTTGTGGGGTTAAGGGCGATCTGTACCAGCTAACTGTGTCTCATTTTTTAAGATTAGTACATTTGGTTGGACCTTGTGGATTTGTGTTGAACTTTTTTGGGTCCTACATTTTCAGCCATCAACAAGGCTTGGATATGTTGCTTCAATCTTTATTTGCCTCTGTGGTCACAATCTTTTCGTGACCTTTCCCCTTGCAATTTCATGGTATACTTTGTTTTCTATTCTAGGCAGTTTGGGACCCTGAAACCCATTGTGACCCACCCCTGTACGAACACCATGATTGATAGGAGGATGCAGAACCAGACCAGGGGGCTCAGGATTGGGGATCGGTGGCATGGCATACCCTTTGCTGCAACTCCTGGATCTAGCGTTGGATGCGGGTCTCTTGCTCGTTGAAGTGAGTCCCACTTGTGGTCGTGCTCGGTGAAGCGCTTGTTGAGCTCGTCGAGGATGATCTTCATCTCCAGATTCATGACGCCAAGACGGTGTTGGCTCCGGGTGAAGTGGTCATGGGCTAGGGGTTGGGGAGGATCCAGAGTGCTAGCACCCACAAATTGATTCAAGCTGGAAAGGGAATTACAACATTCCAAATCCCCAGCAGCAGCTCACAGCTAGAAATCGGATCAAGCCAACCAGATCCGTACTTGTGGCCTCTACCACTGGTGGACTTGTAACACAGAGTCAACAGTACCAATAGCCTGCCAGTTACCGCTGCTTTTGTAATTCATGACGCTAAGAGAGTGAAAACAAAAGTTCCACGATCATTTAAGCATTCAGATCTCATGTAAAAATTATATGATCCATTCCATATATGCCACTCCCACATAATTAAGAAGAGTGCCTGGCAGGATACTAGATTGAGGTGGCATCCTCAATCAAGAATTCACAATAATTCTTATCCAAGAGTGAAACATCAACTATCTACTTTGTTCAACTACCCATTTCGTCCATAGTTAATGACGCAAACCGATGCAAATCTACTTTGGAGATTCCCCTCCTCTTAAATACATGATCAGGTGTTATCATCCTCATAACTTTCTGAATCCGTCTGCTTACAGATTTCCGGGATCCATTCAACTTTGCAGCTGAAAATGCACGAGAGGAAATAAGCTCTTTGGCACAAAAACTTTGGACCCAACTAAGGAAAAAAGTGAACAAGAATACGCAAATACAACAGTGATACAGACAAGTATGGATTCAATCAGTTTATACTGCCAGGGTCCAGGAAACATCACAGCTTATAATTGCAATGAAAGAATTTGATAGAAAAAAGTGCAGTTCATGCATAGATCATAAAGTACATACCAGTACCACGTCGACGCAAGTAAGAGTTGTACATGCCAGCAAACAACCTGAATCAACAAATGACAGTTGTATTAGGCCCTGAAAAAATAACTCATATTTATTGGAATCTCTATGCATATGGACAAGCAGATTAAGGTGAACATAGGGTGACCTCCTCTGAGCAGCAATCTCCTTCACTTTCCTTAAATGTGTTGGTACAAAATCAGAAGGCCCTTCAAAGACAAGAAATTACCATGGTTAAGGAAAGCAAATTGGTCAATACTTGTAACAAAGAATTTATAAGCTTTAGAAACTGGTTAATTGTACTATACAGAAACACTGTATCTATAAGATCTACCCACAGAAGCTAAGGGGTCCGTGTGTCTTCTATGTTCCATTGTAACAGTTAAACACATCGTTCTTTCAAAAAAACAGTTAAACACATCTATGCTCTTACAGTGCCACAAAGTGAAGATCCCCTTTCTATCAAATGACATATGACAGCCAATTGATCAGTTTGATGGTTCTCCATATCAATTAACATAGGCATGCAAACCAAACATTTCTAATGAAGAATAGAGAAACTCTAATGAACCTATATAATTACTGCAAGCACTAAAGTATAATCTAGCAATTTCCTTGAATGCAGCTATACAAGAATGGGCAATAGAGCAACATGCAGTACTTCAGAATTGTACAGATACAAATATACTACAATAACTCTCGAAGTCGTTTATATTTTTCTTTTCTAGCTAAAATAACCTCAAACCAGGGGAAGAGTTCAAGTCTAATTCCAGTTTGGGGTTCCTAAAATTGTCAACGGGGACTGAGTAGTGTACTCAATGTGCTTATCGCTGCTGATAATAAGCATGAACCAGGTAAAAGGATCCCATGAAGGCAGTGGATCTTATCCAGAGGCTAATGATGCAGGAACGTATGATTTACTTTACATGTAATGTTGCACATCGATATACTGAAATCAAGGCAATAAAACAGCAAAGAGAGGGAAATCTGACGACGAAGATACGTACGGCTTCGGGAAGGGTCATACTGCCATGCGTGGACGAAGAGGGAGGAGGTCATCATCTGGTCAGGCGGGTTGGGCATTTCAAACTCACTGAATTCAACAATCATCCTCCGCCGCAGGTCGACAGCGAAAATGCACGAGCCCAGGAAGAAGTAAACCTTGCAAGGATCTGCCGGGTGGAGGAGTGCAAGGGCAGGTACGCTCCGTGGCAGCATTGTTTCCAGGTAGCTCTCGTCGGCCCAGATGTCGGCCAAGCACACGCTGCACTCAGGGATCCATTCCCCGGCTGAGGCCGGGGGGTCGGCAAGCGTCCACATGCTGACAACCGGCGCGTCGGGGCTGCCGTGGATCTGCACGTACCTCAGCCTTCCGCCGCTCACTTTCACGCAGCAGTAGGCGCTGCGGTTCATCCGCTCAACCGGCAGCTCGTCGAGGACTCTCGGGAAGGGGGTGTGGATCAGCTCCGGCTCGTCGGCAAAGGGATCGCAGGCGAGGAGGCCGTAGGAGAGGTCAACCCACCAGAGCAAGCCGGCGTGGGAGATGACGCCATCGCCGTACCAGAACCGCCCCTGCTGGAGCGGGGGCGAGTAGTCGAGCTCCATCTCGACCCACTGATACTCCCCAACCGTGTAGCAGAGAAGCGTGGCACGGCCGGTGCCGTCGCTTTTGGGCAGGAGCTCCGCAACCAAACAGCGTTGCCCGCTCATGATGAGGCCGACATTGTCGGCGTGTAAGTCCATGGGACCCCGGTGGTTGCAGAGGGAGATGACCTCGCCGGTGCGCGCGTCGCAGATGTGGTAGGTGATCATGGCTGAGAATTCGGCGAGAGGATGCTTGGCGCTGAGGAGGAGCAGACCGGAGGGGTCGGCGGCGGCGATGTAGGGGTAGTTGCCGTACGGGTAGGGCGGGGAGGTGATGCGGAAGGGGGCGGTGAGGACGGAGGCGCTCGGGAGCTCGTTGTAGGCGACGGAGATGCTGGTGCCCGGCGGGAAGATGCGCTTCGCCTCCTCGTCCTTCACCACCTTAGGGATTCCGGCGAGTATGGTCCACCGCTCCTGCGTCGCCGCCGCCATGGCTAGATTGGATGAATTCGATTGGCTAGGGTTTGGTCCTGGGCGACGGCCGACGGGTGCGCGCGGCTTTTCAGGGGATCCGAGAAGAAGAAAATGAAAGTCCTTCTGCGACCGTATTCGATACAGAGGGGTTTAGATTTGTGCCGGTTTAAGTTTGAATTCTACACATAATTGCTTTGTTATTCTCCGGCGCCTCCTTGGACCGTTCGATCACGGCTTGGACGTCCAAATCTGGTTCTGTCTATGTGCCCAGCACCAAATATATACCAGAACCCTTTGTCTCAGCAAAAAAAAAAAACCTTCCCTCACGCTCTCCGTCTCTCCCGATGTCGGCGTCTTCCTCTCTCACGGTCTCTCGCGACGCACCTCCTCCCGCGACCCGCTCTCCCGCCGCCGCTTCCTCCCTCTCCCCCTCCCTCGACATGGTGGCCCTGTGCTCCCGCCGCCCCTTCCTCCCTTTCCATCTCCCCCGACGTGGTAGCCTGGAGGCCAAGCCCCAGTGGTACCGCCTGTAACGCCCCCTTGGCCCTCGCCCGTCGCCGGTGGAGGCGTGAGATGCAGAACAATGAACACACAGAGAGATTTCGCGACGAGGACGCCGGCCGAGCAAACCCCCGAGCCTTGGCTCCGAATTTGGATGTCTAAATCGATATGTCCCTCTCTGATCGAGAGTCTGGTTATTACAGAGTGGCCTATGGCCCAGAATACGCCTTCCGGCTACACACGTAAATGTAAACAACGAGCCTACAATACGCCTTTCGGTAGATGACTCCTTGTTGGCGCGGTGGCTTCCTGCAGCCCGTCACGCTGTTGCCCTCGTGACACCTCCCCCTCCTTAAGAAGCAGCGTGTCCCCACGCTGGTGCATCTAGGAAATGGCTCTTTACGACGGTGTAATCTTCCCATGTAGTGATGTTGTCTGGTAAGCCTGTCCATGTGACCCTCACCTGGAGTATGGCAGCATTGCCTTTCTTCACAAGTCGGCATTCCACAATCTCCTTTGGGAGTGCTGTTGCTGCCTGCAAGTCAGTAGTGACTGGTAGTTTGTCAAAAACTGGAGCATAGTTGGCTGTGAATGGTTTCAGTTGGGAGATATGAAAGACATTGTGGATCTGAGCTCCAGGTGGCAATTGCAATTTGTATGCCACCGAGCCCACTTTCTCTAGAACCTGGTAGGGACCAAAGTACTTGAAGGACAATTTGGGGTAAGGACGATTTGCCACTGAGGACTGTGTATGTGGTTGTAGCTTCAGCAGCACCATGTCACCAACAGCAAATGTATGATCTGTTCTCTTTCTGTCAGCATACTGCTTCATTCTGTTTTGGGCTCGAGTCATATGATGCTTGAGAGCTACCAAATGTAGTTCTCTGTTGGTGATCACGAGTCTCACATCTTCAGGTGTATCATCAGTGATACAACACCCAAATCGGCCTCACATCCATATAGTGCTGTGAAGAGTTGTACCATAGTTCAGCCAAAGGAAGCCAGTCCTTCCAAGTAGTTGGGGCATCTTGCAGAGAGCACCTCAGGTACATTTCCAAACATTGGTTAACCCTTTCGGTTTGCCCATCT
>Ga0182004_10003658_pt1 | contig 12256 bp, 12 predicted proteins | sample Sormic07211540_1_FD_120479 | JGI IMG/M metagenome (GOLD analysis project Ga0182004, IMG submission 120479) | Endophyte microbial communities from Sorghum bicolor roots, Mead, Nebraska, USA - 072115-40_1 MetaG | ecosystem: Host-associated > Plants > Roots > Unclassified | place: USA: Nebraska... | reverse complement strand
GGTGTATTCTTATCACGTGGTTCGTCCCAGACATAGACATATCCCTTTGAAGTAGAGAAACCATAGTTATCCTCTCTATTCTCCTACCATCGCCCATATACTAGATTGCTCTACTCTCTATTCTCATATTATCACCCATTATTAGCTTACCTTTAATATTGTTCTTATTCAATTCTACCATCTTTCCTATTTACACCTACCTATCTATCTAGGTTAAGTTAGAGCGTAGATAAGTTCTCCTATTTCCCTGTGGATACAATAAAACCTTTAACCGGGTAAAAGCTACAACGGTATCCGTGCGCTTGTGGATTTCTCTGTGTGCGTATAAATACCGTAGTACACTCTAGTGCCATGCTTGGGATGACAACCTAGTATTCAAGTGGTGTTAGCAAGTGTCAACACTAGTTGACTTCGTGGTCATGGAGACAGGAGTAGATGAGAAGGCGCCAATCATTTTGTGCAAACCATTCTTATGCACAACAAAAGCCATCATCTATGCGGAGCACGCCAATATTGTCTTATCCATCAAGGACAAGAAGGAGAGATTCACATTCAAGAACCGTGTCCTGAAAGCTCCTGCAACCCGGAAGCAATTCTACCAACAAGGAAACCAAGAACAGTAATCAATGCCAAAGAAGAAGAACAATAGAAGATGGAGGAAGACCAAACATGCAGAGACAGCTCATTTAATCACCGCTCTTAACACTGAGAACAATCATATGCTACCCAAGCCATGTCCAATCAAGAGAGGTGATCCAGGAGTTCCAATCCTTGAATGCACAATCAACAACACCACCTTCCCTTACACCATTTGTGACACTAGATGAGGCTGCAACATAATGTCAAAACAGATATACGATGAATTATTTGATTTACCTTTATACCCAACACATATTCAGTTACAGATAGCGGATTAATCATTAAGATTACTAGAAGGAATGGTCAAGGATGTAATGGTAAGAATTCAAGGACAATATATACCTGCAGATTTTCTAGTTCTTGACATGCAGGGAGATGATGAGATCCCAATCCTCTTGGGAAGACCATTCCTCTACACAGCCAAAGCCAACATCTACATTGGATTAGGGCATATCCACTTCAACCTACTTGCCGGAAAGGTACGCTGTCAATTTAGAACATTAGTTAACCGTGAGCAGAACAGGAAGGAACGCAACAGGAGAAGACGGCAAACCCACCGTCAGGCTGCCCGACCTCACTACGGATGGGAAGACTTTCCTAGCAAGATCGTGAAGTATGAAGATCACCTCATGGAGGAAGAAGAGAACACGCAAGCACCCCGATGGAGTGAGTGGGCTGAAGAAGCTGAAAGGATGGACCAGATCGCCAAGAAAGAGAAAGAGGAGATCTTAGCCCTATTAGAAGCCTGAGAAAAAGAGAACAGAGCTGAAGAGTTGGAACTAGAGAAGGAAGAAGCAAAAGAGATATAAGCAAGATGGGAGGAAGACGCACATACTGCATCACCGCAAGACGGGGAGTTGACTGAGGTTACCTCAGACAATGAACCCACTAAGTAAGTCCTCTGCACTATCCAAGTCCTCTCAGTAGACTTTAAATTTTGTACCCTAGCCATAAGGTTAGAATAGTAGTTATGTAGTTAAATTAGCATGCATTAGTAAATTCGCTTTAATACACTTAATAGCATATTTATTTCTCTTTGCATATTAATACAAAAAATAACAAAAATATTTAATGCTTTAATTACTGCATCATAAATACCAAAGCCCCATCTGAATAAACTTATGGTAACCCCTTAAGGATATTTACTGTGGTGGCATAAAAAAATATATAGCATTCATATTTAATTCCTACATCACAAAAAGAAAATTCAAAAAAAGAAGAGAAAAGTGAAATCCTGTTAAATAAGATAAAATTAAAAATTAGCTCATAGGAATAATCAATTGCTCATTGGCTGACCGTTAACCCATTATACAAGCCTCGAGTTTTGGTTTTCTTGTTGGAGTATCACTATGCAGGAATAACATCATAGCAAGGAGAGAGTCTATCGGTGGCACCCACCAGGTTTGCCACTGGCTTGCTCACTCTGAAGGATATCAACGACAAGTATTGCAAACATCCAGCTTGGGGGAGGAGCATCCCCTAGTTATCTGGTAATTATACCTAAGCGATTATCGAGTCTATATAGTTATAAAAATACCAAAAATATGTGGGCACATGGAGGTCCACAAGTCATAGAGTCTTTTATGAGTTTAAAATTAGTTAAATATTAGAGTTTGTTGACACTGTTTTTGGACACGTATTTGGACAGTTAATGGAACTTGGATCAGCAGGCGAGAAAGTGATGACTGTTGACAAAAGAATTGCCGATGGCTTATGATGTCGATGATAAAGCAGCAGGATATGATCAAGTCCAAAGATGGTGGTTGATCTCTGCCGATGGTTGATGTTGGTAGTTGCCGATGCCGATGGAGGATAATATGCCGATGGTGGTAGAAGAAGGCGTGAGAATCGTCAGGAAGATGATGATAGTGTGCCGATCACCTAGGGTAGATAAATTAATGTTTTCCATAATTATTAGAGTTTGTTTTGTATACGGATTCTATTTAGTTTGGAATTAGAATCCTAGTCGTATCTGATTGTAACTCTTTAGACAGGGTATAAATATAGACTTAGTAGCGATGTAAGAGAGAATCCAATCAATCAAACACAAGTTTTTACATCTATTCTTGCATCTACTTTCAACGACTTTGTCAACTCGCATATTCTCTTTTTACTTACGAGTTCTGAGGAATTCTTCGAGTCAAACTTGACGAGTCCTCAAGTTTCACGTGAATACCTCTTGGTCGTGGCATCCGGGCGCATCGCTGTTGTCGGGACCAAAGTATTCGAGTTATCACCTTTGTCGGTTGTAAGGTCAAATCGGCTGGCACGCCTTAACTTTGAATCGGGTATTAGCCCTTTGTGTTTGCAGATCCACTTTTGCATCAACACATCTTTTGGCATGCCCAGTGGGACCAATTTATCTTCAAGATCAACATGTCTACTACTAAGCTCGACGCAGACAACGTCATTGCTGTGACGGAGGCTGATCTCAAGGATGAGCAGAAGCAAGCCATGACAAGAGTTATGGAGGAATACAAGCAGCTCTGCTTGAAATCCTTCAGCGTCAACAGGAGCGGCGATGTAATCCAGAAGCTAGAGTTGCCGACACCTCGGCAAATCACCTTTGAAGCCAATCCTGGTAAATTACAAGATATGGTTGATAATGCTATTAATCGTGCTTTGATCAACCAATCTAGTGTGTTGTCCAATACTATCTTCAACGCTATGGCTAGATCTTTCAAAGTAGGACAGGTACCACCATCATACATGGGCCCTGCTTATCATCAGCCAGGATTATCATCAGTCACCGCTCCATCGGCTCCTCCAGCCGTTGCAGGTACAGAAGTTACTTCTCCTCCAAGCACATTATGGATGACTAATGGACAATCTACACCGATGAGGACTAATCCAACAACATTAGAGGGTCAGGTTCAAATTACCACAGATCTATCGGCATCGCCAATGTCAGGATCTGTATTCCAGAATTGTCAAGTTCCTCCTAATTGGTGGGGGTATGGTATGCCACCGGACTTTTTTGCGAGTAGTTCTGGAACATCTCAAGTTGCTGACGTGACAGGCAAGGCTCCCATGACATCGGCACCTCCAGTATCGCCGATGACCCAGAATCCTCAATATTCTACAACCACTACTGTGAGGCCTGTTACTGCAAACTTTCAGATGCCGACATTCCAAATGCCTAACGCATCGACGGATCCTCTGCCGACTCACCAAAGGTTTATGACTCAAGCAGGGTATGTCAACCCCATAATGACGCCCAACTATCAACCATCGGCAGGGCCTACGTCGATGAATACTAACAATGGATGGATAGGGTAGTTTGTTTTTCCACAAATGGCACCGCAGAATCATCAGGCTATGGGATTTTAGCAGGGGCAGATGCAGTTTGGTTTTCAGAATCAAGGACCCACCCATGAGTCGATGAATCTCGCTCAGCAAATTGGTGGCCAGCAACCTATGGCCAACACTATGTTCCCTAGTATCGTGTACCTCAAAGACATGTGGAAGCTTATCAACAGGTGCCAGAACCTCAGATCGCACATCGGCAGGATGCTGATGCTTATTGGGCCGATAAGATAGCTGAAGTTATGAGAGAACAATTCAGAATCAAACCGAAGGTCAATACTTACTCTTATCGGACACCATATCCTCCTGCATACGACTTGATTCCACTTCCAAATCGGTACAAGGTGCCAGATTTCACTAAATTCTCCAGACAAGATGACATGTCAACCATGGAGCATGTTAATCGGTTCATCATCTAGTGTGGAGAGGCTACTAAAAGAGACGAATTAAGAGTTTGATTGTTTTCATCATCTCTGTCGGGATCGGCATTTACCTGGTTTATTTCATTACCTCCAAATTCGGTAATTACTTGGGCTGATCTAGAGAAGCAGTTCCACAAGTATTTCTTTTCTGGAGTTCATGAGAAGAAACTTACTGATTTAGTAAGGCTAAGGCAACGCAATGATGAATCGGTTGAAAGTTTTGTGCAAAGGTTGCGGGATGTTAAGAACAAATGCTATAGTCTAGTTCTGGATGATCGGCAGCTAGCCGATTTGGCCTTCCAAGGATTGTTGCCACATATCAAAGACAAGTATGCTTCTCAAGAGTTTGAAAGTCTAAGTCATTTGGTGCAGAGGATTTCTGACCAAGATATCAAGGCTTTTGAAACTAGGAAGGCTTGGAACAAGAAGGTGTCATTTGTTGATGAGGTAACATGTTCAGATTCTAATGAAGAGCCAGTCATCGGTTTGGCAGAATGGGTGAAAAACAAGAAGCCGATGTCCTGTCCTTTTGGCCAGAAAGAACCAGAGAAGTTTGCTTTTGACATTACTAAAGCCGATAGGATATTTGATTTTCTGCTTCAGGAGGGGCAGATTAAGTTGTCACCAAATCATGTGATCCCATCGGTAGAAGAATTGAAAAAGATCAAATATTGCAAGTGGCATAATGCAACGTCTCATAGTACAAATGAATGCAAGGTGTTTAGACAACAGCTGCAATCGGCTATAGAGTCTGGGAGGATTAAATTTGATATCTCTAAAGCTCAGAAGCCGATGAAGATTGATCAGCATCCTTTCCCCACAAATATGCTAGATGCTAAGGGAAAGACTAAAGTTTTAACTTCAGAAGCAGCTAAGAAGAGCACATCGGTAGATCCTCAGCACCAGATCACTACCGATGATGCCAAAGGCAAAGGCTTGATTCAAGAGGATAGCAGCTTAGGGAGGCCTCCTCGATCCGGCATTGTGATCACTCATAGGCAACATCGAGAAACATGGCAACAACGTGAAGATCGGTATCGTCGCCAGCAAGAAGATCGTCGCTGAGAAGAAGAAAGACGCCGACAAGAGTGAAATCGGCATAAAGATCATTGGAATTGCCCGTTCTTCATCCACTATTGGGAGCAAAACATTAAGTTACCGACTGTCAAAGACTACCCTGTGTGTAATGGTTATAATCGATATGATAGACCAAATCGGTGACATCAGGACGATGATCGACGTTTTAATGGGCCGATTAGAGGGAGGACGTCAGTTCATGGTCGGCTGGGGGGCAGGCTCAGTGCGCATGACAGGCTTGGTGAACATGTTGGCTATTTTCCAAGAAACCAAGAGGAGCTTGAGGAGATGGCGAATGCATGAGTTCCCGATGAGTTTATATTTTGTAGGGATGCTAACAGTTATCGGAGGGAATCAAGGGAGGTTTGATATCAATCGGTAAGGCAAACACAGCTTCCCCAGTGGTGTCCAGAAGGATTGACAAGAACACGGAAAAGGAGGATGCAGCGAAAACGGCACGAAGAATTGAATAAGGAAGGAAATTCTTCTGAGTCTGGGAATCGACAGCAGTCAGATCACAAGGGAAAAGGGCCATCGACAGATGTTAATATGGTATTTATGTTGCCGATGGAATTTCTTGCACCCTTTAGTGATGATGAGGAGGTAGAGTTTCCTGATCAAATAGCTCCGTTGGCTCTTGATCCGATGACAGCTACGTTTGGAAAACCTTCTGATGATGAAAGACAACATCTCAAAGCCTTGTTTGTCAAAGGCAGAGTTGATGGACAACCGATGGCCAAGATACTTATTGACGGTGGAGCTGCTATCAACATTTTGCCATACACAGTCTATCGGAAACTTGGCAAAGGGGATCAGGATTGGACCAAGACCGATATGATGTTGAAAGACTTTGAGGGGAATGTGTCTCCAGTCAAGGGGGCTATATGTGTTAAATTGACCATCGGCAGGAAGACTTTGCCGACGACCTTCTTTGTCATTAGTGGAAAAGGTGCATACAATTTGCTATTGGAGAGAGACTGGATTCGTGCCAATTGTTGTATTCCCTTTACAATGCACCAGTGCTTGGATCAGTATGTAGGAGACAAAATTGAAATTGTCCTCGGAGATTCTTCATATGTCATTGCGTCAGTAGAGGCAGATACTTATGAGAAGACCAGATGCATTTCAGCGGAAGTTTGGGAGAAAGATTTTCTCAAGGTTGACGATTATGAAATTCCACCGATCCAAGCAGTCGGTTCTGATGAAGAATTTTAATGGATAGGTTCGCCGATGATGGAAAGTTAGGTCAGGGGTTTACATCGGCCGATGATCTAGTAGAAGTAGATATAGGTAATGGTGATAGGCCAAGGCCTACTTTTATTAGTGCTAAGTTAGATTCTGAGTATAAGCAACAATTAACCAATTTGTTAAAGGAATATAAAGATTGCTTTGCTTGGGACTATACCGAGATGCCTGGTTTAGACCGATCGATTGTTGAACATCGGTTGCCTATTAAGTCTGGATTTCGGCCACATCAACAGCCAGCACGCCGATGCAATCCTAATATTCTTCTTAATATTAAGGCTGAAATAACTAAACTTATTGAAGCTAGATTTATTTGGCAATGTCGGTATGCTAAATGGATTTCTAATGTTGTTCCTGTCTATAAGAAGAATGGGAAGCTTCGTGTGTGTATTGACTTTAGGAATCTCAATAATGCTACGCTGATGGATGGATATCCAATGCGAGTTGCCGATTTGTTGGTTGATGCTGCGGCTGGACATCAGGTTATTAGCTTTATGGATGGCAATGCAGGTTACAATCAAATATTCATGGCTGAAGAAGATATTCCCAAGACAGCATTTAGGTGTCCTGGTCATGTTGGATTGTTTGAATGGATAGTCATGACATTTGGTTTGAAAAATGCTGGTGCTACTTATCAGAGGGATATGAATTTCATCTTTCACGAGTTCATCGGCAAGATAGTAGAAATCTATATTGATGATGTGGTGGTTAAGTCTGGAGATTTCACAAAACATCTAGCCGATTTGCGAAAGGTGTTGGAATACACAAGGAAGCATGGTTTAAAGATGAATCCTAATACATGTGCATTTGGTGTATCGGCAGGACAATTTCTTGGTTTCATGGTGCATCAAAGGGGGATTGAAATTAGTAGGAGATCCATTGATGCCATAAATAAAATAGTTGCTCCCACCAATAAGACTAAGCTTCAGTCATTGATCAGCAAGATTAATTTTATCAGACGATTTATTTCTAATTTATCTGGTAAGATTCGTGCTTTTAGCCCTTTGCTTAAGTTAAAACCCGATCAAGAATTTGTATGGGGAAAGGAGCAACAACTAGCATTGGATGAAATCAAGAGGTATTTGGCAAATCCTCCAGTTTTGGTTCCACCTCAGCAAGGAAAGCCCTTCAGATTATATTTGTCTACCGATGATATGGTCATCGGTTCGGCTCTCATCCAAGAGTTTGAGGGGAAGGAGCGTGTGATCTATTATTTAAATAGGAGACTGGTGGATGTTGAAACAAGGTATTCGGCAATTGAAAAGTTGTGCTTATGTTTGTACTTTTCTTGTATCAAATTGAGACTTACTTGCTATCGGCCGAATGCACTGTCATATGCAAGGATGATGTGGTTCGATACATGTTATCAATGCCAATTATGAGTGGTAGAATCGGCAAGTGGATATTAGCATTATCAGAATTTGATCTACGTTATGAAATGACTAAAGCGGTTAAAGGACAGATTATGGCCGATTTTGTGACTCAGCATCGTGGCATAATGAATGCTTTGGAAATTGTTGCTTGGACGCTCTTCTTTGATGGATCTACGTGTGACCGGGGGCAAGAATCGGTATAGTGTTAATTTCTCCTCCAGGAAAGAAGTATGAGTTTTCTTTGCCGATTGTTGCCACCTCGATAAATAATCAAGCTGAGTACCAAGCTTTAATTAAAGGGTTGGAATTATTAAAGGAAGTTCATGCCGATGCTGTTGAAATTTTTGGTGATTCTATGCTTGTTATAAACCAGTTGGCTGGGGTTTATGAATGCCGGAGTGAGGTTTTGATAACCTATTATGGAAGATGTATGCAATTGCTAAAGGAATTCAAGGATTTCCGATTAGAGCATATTCCTCGGTTACATAATGAAGAAGCCAACCGGTTGGCCCAGCATGCCTCGGGGTATCAACCCATTTTGGACATATTATCGGCAATCAGTGCCAATGATTGGAGGAAAGAAATTATTGATTATTTAAAAAATCCATCCAAGAAGGTTGAGAGGCGTGTCCGGTTTCAAGCTACAAAGTATGTACTCCTTGAAGAAGAGTTGTATTATCGGACGATAGATGGGGTCTTGCTCAAGTGTTTGGGTGATGATGAAGCTAGGAGCTTGATGGGTGAAATTCATGAAGGAGTATGTGGAGCACATCAATCGGCATTCAAGATGAAATGGATGATTAGGAGAAACAAATATTATTGGCCGACTATACTTGAAGATTGCTTTAAATACTTCAAAGGATGTCAAGGATGTCAGAAGTTTGGCAATATTCAAAGGGCACCTGCATCGGCCATGAATCCCATTATTAAACCTTGGCCGCGGGCTGGGCTATTGATCTCATCGGTCAGATTTATCCACCATCAGGCAAGGGGCATAAGTTTATATTAGTTGCCACTGATTATTTTACCAAATGGGTTGAAGCTATCCCCTTGAAGAAAGTAACATCGGCCAATATGATTGATTTTGTGAAGGAACATATTGTTTACCGATTTGGTATTCCTCAAACGATTACTACTGATCAGGGTACTATGTTTACATCGGGAGAGTTTGATGAGTTTGCAATCGGTATGGGAATTAAGGTGTTGAATTCTTCTCCTTACTATGCTCAAGCCAATGGGCAGGCCGAAGCTTCTAAAAAAGGGATTATTAAGCTCATCAAACGGAAAACTGAGGAAAATCCTAGAAGATGGCACACATTGTTAAATGAAGCTTTTGTGGTCATATCGAATGGCGTGTCATGGATCAACCAAAGTTTCACCCTATCAATTGGTATATGGACACGATGCGGTATTGCCATGGGAAATAAGACTGGATCTAGGCGGATGTCTTCTCAGGATCAATTGGATGCCGATGACTATACTACTTTAATGAAATATGAGTTGGACGATTTAGCAGGGCATCGGTTGAGGGCTTTAATTAGCATAGAAGAAAATAAAAAGAGAGTTGCTAAATGGTATGATAAAAAGGTTAAAGCTAAGGAGTTTGCTGATGAAGATTTGGTATGGAAATTGATTCTACCGATTGGGACTAAAATTTCAAAATTTGGAAAATGGTCTCCTAATTGGGAAGGTCCTTATCGGATAAGTCGATCTGCTCCTGGCAATGCTTATATTTTAGAAACTCTCGAAGAAGTTGTATTTCCCAGAGCATTAAATGGAAAATATTTAAAGAAATACTATCCTAGTGTCTGGATTGATGCATAGAGGTTCACATGCCGATAATAGTTCTATCGGATGGATAAAATGTATCTAGGACTAGGCAAAGTATTTAAGTGCCGATAACAATCCTATCCGCTGGACCAAAATGGTTAAAGTTTTTGAAAACAAAACTAAGCAAGTTGCCGATGAAGAGCTCATAAATTCAGCAGAGTCTGGATGGCTGAGACGGTGCACAAATGGATCTGGTTGGCTTCTTCTATTTCCTGGGTGTCTTCATCGGTAGAGCCCTCCACAGGCTTCAGCCTCTTCTTCATCTCCAATGCTTTGCGGGCTTGTATATTTCTCTATTGCTGAAGAGTTTTAAGTACATCAGGCAGCTGGTTTTCTTCTTGTTGAGCTTGAATCAAGGCCTCTTCCACTTGTTTAAGTTATGCCAATAGGGCTTCCCTTTTTGCCGATAGAGCGGAGATCTTTTGTTTCAACTCATCTCCTGAGGATTGCAGAATGCCGATGCTTTTGTGTTTCTCATCGGCAACCCACTTTACTTGCAGTATTTCCTCTAAGAGCCGAGCATGGGCAGCTTTATCGGCAAGACGCTGGGAGGCTTTCTGATACTAGAGTCGGCAGCTTTCTAGATGGGCAGCTTGGAAGAGGACTTCTTGTACATCGGCTGGGATTTGACCACGGAGGGTCTTAAATATAACCTTAGCTGAATCGGAATCATCTACGAGCTGAGCAGTGTCTTGGTGCAGCAGGGCCAACAAGTCCTCCAACTTGGCCTTAATCTCTGCCGATGTGATTCCGACTGCCTGAGAGGAGCTTGCTTCTTTGCCTTCATCATTAGAGATTTCAATAGCGAAGGAGAATAGGCTGTCTAGGGAGTCTTGTTCCTAGAAAAAGAAAAAAAATAAGTTGCTCAGGATCATATATTAATATTACAAAATCTAGAAAGTTGGATAACTTACTTGCTTCAGAGTGATTTTCTGCCTTTGGCGAAGAGATGCGGCTGGTACTATGATTTGATCGGCTAGGGTTGCCGATGGAATGACTTCAACTGAAAAGTTACAAGGACGATTATGACTTACAAGATGAATTCATCGGTAATAATTTTGTGATCAGTACTTTACCTTGAGGGGGTATAGTGATGGTCTGTTCTGAAGGGGCTGCCGATGATGTGCCCAGATCAGCCAGATCGGCAATTTGTTCAGAAACATCGGCTGGTGCTTCTTGTGGTTGGGCTGCTGGTCGAGGAGGAGAAGGTACATCTTGTGTCTGGACTTTCGGTGGAGAGGGAGATGATGCTACCTGAATCGGTGACGCTGGACGAGGTGGAGAAGATGGTGCTGCTTTCTGGCGCTTCGGCTGGGTCTTGGTGCTTTTGGGACCCTTTCTCTTGGTTGAAGCTTGACTGGGCTGGGGGGCATCGGCACCCGATGTTTGAACACTCTTGGTTTTAGCCGATTTGCCCATTTGCTGTTACAACAACCAAAATTTCATAGGAAAAAATATGAAAAGAGTACTGATGGAATTTTGCTAAAGAATAAAAGTTACCGATGAAGTCCCCATTGCAGCCGATGTACCCTGAAAGGATGAAGTGGATATGGAATGAATTCGGTATATAAAAAGAAATTATTATTAATAAGTTTACCTTGAAAGCCTGTGCTAGAGTAGCAGCAGCAACCGATGGAGATGCTTTCAATCGTTTGGTGGTCGTCTTCTTGAAGCATATGTTCCGATGCATCAGGGCTGCTAGGCTTTGCGCATTGTGGCCGATTAGAGAAATCAAACCACATGGAAGAAGTTCAATCGGCTTTCCACTTCTGCTAATAGCTGGTGCTGGGTTGTCGGCCTGTTGAAATAAATAGTATGAGTAAATTGCCGATAAGATTAGGGATGACAAAAGGACTAAGGTATCGGTAAGAGACTTACAATGTTATCTGGAATCTTGTAGTCGGGGTCGATCATACCGCGGTATATATGACCCGATGCGTTGAACAGGTGTTCCTTCCATTCTTGCCACCAATGTTTATACAGCTAAGTAATGAAAAGGGCTAGAACCCAGGCCGATAGATTGATGTCTATCGTATCGGCATTTGGCTGGAGCTGGGCTATCCTTATCCACTCAAGTACACTGGTTATGGTCTCCCTTGGCTTCACCACATGGGCATAAGCTTTCAAGAGTTTGAAGAAAGGGAGGACTTTTTCTCCTAGCCTTGAGATGAAGCGACTGAGGGCGGCCATACATCCGGTAAGCTTCTAAATATCCTTGACGTTCTTGGGTGGTCGCATGTTGAGTACTGCTTTTACTTTTGAAGGGTTTGGTCGTATGCCGTCGCGACTGACAACGTTGCCGAGCAGTAGACCGGAAGGAACACCGAAGATGCACTTTTTGGGGTTGAGCTTCCACTTGTACTT
>Ga0182004_10003657_pt1 | contig 12258 bp, 7 predicted proteins | sample Sormic07211540_1_FD_120479 | JGI IMG/M metagenome (GOLD analysis project Ga0182004, IMG submission 120479) | Endophyte microbial communities from Sorghum bicolor roots, Mead, Nebraska, USA - 072115-40_1 MetaG | ecosystem: Host-associated > Plants > Roots > Unclassified | place: USA: Nebraska... | reverse complement strand
TATATATATATATATATATATATATATATATAATTGTACAATTTGTCTGTAATTTGCAGACGAATCTTTTGAGAGTAGTTAGTTTATGATTGGACAATACTTATCAAATATAAATGAAAGTGTTACATTATCAAAATCTAAAATGATTTTGGATCTAAAGTTCACAAAAATTTTCAAGATTTTCCATCACATCGAATCTTTAGACGCATGCATGAAATATTAAATATAGATAAAAAATAACTAATTATATAATTTATCTGTAATTTGCGAGACGATCTTTTGAACCTAGTTAGTTCATGATTGACAATAATTATCAAAAACAAAATAGTAAAACCTAATTCAACTCTTAGTTAATTTGTTCTCGATTTTCCCACCCAAATCACCTTTTTGACACATGCGGAGAGAGAGAAAGACGCATTAGCATGCTGCATGCGGCTACAATGATGCATCATGGAGTACTACTGTCTGAAGTGATGATTCAGGGCCTGCTTTTCATGCATGGTACTGCTGGAGCTGTGTGTGTGCATGTCTTGTTCCGATTTTTTTGGTTTTCGAAATTGTAGCATTTTTATTTTTATTTAACAAATATTGTCTAATTATGGAGTAATTAGGCTTAAAAGATTCATCTCGCGATTTATAGGTAAACTGTGCAATTAGTTTTTATTTCTATCTATATTTAGTGCTTCATGCATGTGCCGCAAAATTCGATGTGACGGGAAATCTTAAAAAGTTTTTGATTTTTTGGGTGAAGCCAGTCCAGCTACCTGGCAGCAAATGCAGTGATGTCAAAGGGCAAATCAAAGCTGACATGCATGTAGATCCATCCATGGCATTGCTCATTGCCTTCCGGTGCAATTAAACTAAAGCCTTGTTTAATTAGAAAAAATTAGGTACCATAGCGCATTTATAACTATAATAATTAGTATCTAATTATAGACTAATTAGATTTAAAGATTCATCTCGTAAAATATATGCAAACTATATAATTAATTATTTTCTAATCTATATTTAATGTTTTATACATATATCCAAACATTTCATGTGATAGAACGAAAAGTTTTTAGGTCAGAACTAAACAAGGCCAAGCTTTGCTTGACAAGGATGACATGTTATGTTAGCTACTAGCAAAAAGAGGTACTTACTCGTAATTACTTATTATTAGTATTTTCTTGTCACTTGAGTGGTGGGATGAGGTACTTACTCGTAATTACTTACTATATTTATTATAAGAAATTGTTTAGATGGCCCATTTGGCCTTATGGAAGCTTTACTCTGCAGTTATTACACGTGTTTTCCATTACTGAAACATAAACGTACAACTCTGCCTTGTTCGTTTGGCTGATAAACCATAGCAGAAAATACCGTTGGTTGATTTGTTGTGAGAGAAAAATACTATTGAATGGCTAGCAGATTGGTCTACCATAACAATTTTTTCCTTTTCTGGTAAAAGTTACAGCGGCTAGTCATTTTTATAGACGTTTTGTCATGCCTAAAAAAAAATCATATCCGATAGCATACACATATCTAATATAATATAATATTTGTTGTTGTTTGTATATATTAAAAATACAGGAAAGGGTCTATTCCCTCCATTTCATCAAAATAATAAGTGCATATCTCACACTTTGAGTAGTCAAGTAATCTCAAGTCTATCTAGATTCATAGAAAATAATATCGGTATTTTTATCTCCAACAATTTTACTATGAAAAATACATGTTTGTGGTTAAGCTAATGGTGTTTATTTGAAATCACAAATTAAACATTGTGTTTTTTTATATCTTTGGTCAAATTTAAGATTGATTGACTTCTCAAAGTACAAGATATGCACTTATTTTGAAACATATGAAATCGTCTCGCCACGATTACCAATTCTCTATGAGTCTTAGAATTAAATGCTTATAAAACTTTAAAATAAAACTTTACATTAAGAGTGGATATTTTATCCAAGTTTCATTTTCTTATGATATATCAGTCTTGAAAATAGTGCAATAAAACCTTTTCATATAATTTGTATTTTTAATTGTATCCTCAAGCCTGAAATCCGCTCTAGAGAGGTATCGAACTTAGGGTTTTGTTTGATTGGATGTGTTAAAGTTTAACAGGTATCGTAACATTTTAATTTTATTTGGTAATTAGGGCCTGTTTGGCAGGCTACGATGCACGGAGACGGCAGGGGGATCGCGCACGGATACAGATATGGCTTGGATACGCCATGGATACGTATCTAGGTCATACTAACAAATTTGGATACGTATCAGATTGGATACGAGTATCTCATACGTGTGGGCCGATTTGGACATGGCCCATGGAAAGAAAATGGCCCAAATTCCATTACGTGACGCACTGTCTTCCTGGCTCGCATTGTACTAGAACGTGCGTCGGCACCGTATCGACTCCTATTCCCAGCTCCCGCACTTGCACTTTGACTCGTGAGTTGTGACTTGGCGGCGGCGATCAGCCAGCGGCGGCCCGGCTGTGCAATTGCAAGTAGCTGACGACGGCGAGCCAAAGACGCCCTCCTCGAAATCTCCTCGCCCTTAGGTGATCTGCAACTGCATCCTTCTACCTCTAGCCCTAGTCCTAGTCCAGGCCATCAACGATCTTTGTAGTTGTAGTTTTGCAACATGTGATGTGCTCCATGTCCGTATCTGAAATTCAGTTATTTGTGAACATGCATGTGATCTATGGATGAGCGACATTTGAAGTTGTAAACTATGTTATTTTATACTAAATCATGGCATTATTATTATTATTATTATTATTAAAAAAGTATTAGCCGTATCTCCGTGTCACTGTTTTTTGGAGAATAGCGTATCCGCGTGTCGGATACGTATTGTATCCGATAACCGTATCCGTATCCATGTAACGTAGTTGGCAGGGCTCCTCTCCGACTCTGGCTCTGACCTCTGAGTTCTTCAGAGGAGCCCTGCTAAACATTTTCATTTTTTTTAAGTAAACGTTTTGTCAAAATGGCTCTAACACCTCTAGAGGAGTCCCTCATGAGGAGCCCTGCCAAACAAGCTCTTAGTGTCTAATCATGGATGTTTTGCAAATTTCTCTAATTATATTTTTAATTTTATAAATAGTTATATTTAGTACTTCATACATATATCTAAACACTCAATATGAGGACAGTGAAAGTTTAAACAGAGAGTCAAAGTTTACCGTGGCGAACAAACGGCGCCTTAGGTGCCGTCGAAGCCAACTAAGCAAACTGGCTAGTGGCTAGGGACGTGCTGATACCCCATTTGAGGTAAAGCTGACACAGATGGTGAGATGGAAGTGGATTAATGGTCCTGTTTAGATTGGAGATGAAAAATTTTTGGGTGTCACGTCAGATGTGTCGGAAGGATATCGGAAGGGGTTTTTAGGTCGTCAGGAAACTGTAAGACAAAATCTATTAAGTATAATTAAATCTGTTATTAGCACATGTGGGTTACTGTAGCACTTAAGACTAATCATGGACTAACTAGGTTTAAAAGATTCGTCTCGCGATTTTCAACCAAACTGTGTAATTAGTTTATTTTTTATCTATATTTAGTGTTCTATTTATGTGTCCAAAGATTCGATTGGATGGATGAAAATTTTTTAGATGGTGAACTAAACCGGGCCTAAAGCTGACACAGAAGTGGCCGGTGGGTGGCGAAAGCCGGGCGTTTAAGGAGTGTTGAGTTGGCACCAAAGCTCCTCGGATGGATTTTGATTTGTGTTTTGTTGCACGGATCGGATCGGATATAGATAGGAAATTCGATCGGGATCCCACCCAAAGTCCCAAAATCCCAAATTCCGTTCCGTTCCGGTTTTTACGGCGCAGACAGTCAGCCCCCTGCTGTCCCACACATTCCTCTCTCCAACGACCAATGTCTGCCTATCTCCATTTGTTTAATTAATAATAAATTACTTTATTTGTAATCAGTCACTTTATCACTAGTTAAAGACGAGCGCCGCATGAAGACGGGAAGGTGTGGTAGTGGTAGAAAAGAAAAGTTGGATTTCCACCTCCATCTTCTTTTCGTCCGCATGAAGACGGCTATGTTATAAATTAAAAAATAATTAATTATTATGTATTTTATGAGATAAATCTTTTAGATCTAATTAATTTATAATTAAACACTAATAACTATAGTTATAAATGTGCTATAGTATGTAAAACTTTTCTTTTCAGAAATTAAATAAGATCTTGGTGTTCGTGGTCTTGTTCAGTTGTTGATTGGGAAATAAAAAATTATTATTAAAAATATTATTTGTTGATTTATTGTGAGCGGGAAACAGGGTTTTTTTGGCAGGTGGAGCTGGGAGTTGGAGTTTTCTCCAACCATCTCAGCTCATGTCCACCATAATCTACAGCTGTAACAGTAGTAACAGCTGCAGCAGAACTGCAGAAGCAGCGCAGTTGGGGGAGCTGCTCTTGCTCCCTCCCTGCCCCTCCCCTACCTGCGACTGCGACTGCGAGAGAGGAGGACGGTGGGCGGAGGACCTCCTCGCAAGCCAACTTCTTCCATGGCTTCCGCCGCCGCCGCTGCTCTCCTCCTCCTCCTCCTCCTCTCGCCGTCCGCTGCGCAGCCTGGTGAGCCACCCTGCATTATATTGCATCCCTTCCCCATTCTATTCTTCCCCATCTCCAAATTAAGATTCGTTTTGTTTACTTTACGCATTCATACATACTCATAGCCAGCCAATGAATGTCATGGGGGCGAAATGCTCCAGCTTCTCCAGGAGATTTGCGAAATACTAGTAAGTAGAGGTAGTATATTGCAAGTCGAGGACGCTGTTCGATTTTGGGGGTCCCCTTAATAATAATTACTTAGTTTGCAATTGCATTCCATTCCACAAATGAGAGTAAGCAACTAGCTAGCAGCTTTGGTAAATCTAAACCCATCCTGCAGGTTTCATCAGCTTGGACTGCGGGGGAGCTCGCGATCACACAGATGCTATCGGGATCCAATGGACTTCCGACGCCACCTTCGTCTCCGGCGGCGGCCAGACCGCGCAGCTGCAGGTCCAGACCGCCCAGCAGCAGCTGACCACCGTGCGCTACTTCCCCGCGGACAACCGCAAGTACTGCTACACCATGAACGTCAGGAACCGGACGCGCTACCTCGTCAGGGCCACTTTCCTCTACGGCAACTTCGACAACAGCAACGTCTACCCCAAGTTCGACATCTCCATCGGCGCGTCTACCTGGTCCACTATTGTCGTTGATGACGCCACCACACCCGTTGTTGAGGAAGCCATTATCTTGGCGGCTGCTCCCACGCTCAGTGTCTGCCTCTCCAATGCCAGCACGGGACAGCCCTTCATCTCCACTCTCGAGCTTCGACAGTTTAATGGTTCCCTCTACTACACCACTGACGAGACGCGCTTCTTTCTTGGACTGTCCGCGAGGACCAATTTTGGCGCAGGAAGCAATGATTCAGTGAGGTACTAACACTGCACAACTCCGTGCACTGCATACTCATGCCTTGTACATAGGTTTCACACCTGACCACAGTTATTAACAATGAATATTCTTGTTCCACAGATACCCTGATGACCCATTTGATAGAATCTGGGAATCTGATTCTGTGAGGAGAGCAAATTACCTTGTTGATGTTGCTCCAGGGACTGAAAGAATATCAACTACAAAACCCATATTCGTCGGTACCAACGAAGAACCACCTGAGAAGGTCATGCAGACAGCAGTAGTTGGCCAGGATGGGTCATTGAACTACCGCCTTGATTTGGAAGGTTTCCCAGCAAATGCTTGGGGAGTCTCATATTTTGCAGAAATTGAAGATTTGGCACCAAACGAAACAAGGAAATTTAAGTTAGAGGTCCCTGGCATGCCAGCACTCAGTAAACCAACTGTGGATGTGGAGGAGAATGCTCAAGGGAAATATCGTTTGTATGAACCGGGCTACACGAATTTGACACTTCCGTTTGTTTTCTCGTTTGGGTTCAGGAAGACAAATGATTCTTCAAAGGGACCTATTTTGAATGCCCTGGAGATTTACAAATATGTCCAAATTACTATTGGATCACAAGATGGTAAGCAATTGTGCACGGTTCTGCTACCTTTTCTTTGTCCTAGCTGCAACAATCCCTTATGTTTCTGAATAAGAAATCCACTTTGGGACTGAATTGGTGTATGCAACATTGACAGCAAATATCATGGCCACCATGGTATCACGATATCCACAGGAAGATTGGGCACAAGAGGGTGGTGATCCGTGCTTGCCAGCATCATGGTCCTGGGTGCAATGCAGTTCAGATGCTTCTCCAAGGATATTCTCAATGTATGACAACCATGTCAATTCTACCTTCAATTTTTTGCCTACCTTGATGAATGGCACCTAATAATTTTTTTCTTGCAGCACATTGTCGGGGAAGAACATTACAGGGAGTATCCCTGTGGAACTGACAAAGTTATCAGGGCTGGTTGAGCTGTAAGAACTGAATACTTTATCTTTATCTTGTCCAAGTATTTGGCTTCTGTTGTCTGATCGAATTGTTTCTGTTAATGCAGAAGGCTTGATGGTAATTCATTTTCTGGCCAAATTCCTGATTTCAGCGAATGCCATAATTTGCAGTATATGTGAGTTTCCATTATTTACTTATTTTGGTAATATGTTATTCTGAAATGATTGTACTAAAATATGGTGCTTTTCTTCATTCTAGTCACCTTGAGAACAATCAATTAACTGGGGAATTGCCATCTTCTTTGGGAGACCTACCTAACCTCAAAGAGTTGTAAGTTACACATCGTTGTGTGCACCTTTCCTTATTCTCCATACTTTGGAGCACATATTGTACTATCTCTTCAATTTATTTTCCTTTCTGATTTTTTTTTATTTGTATTCATTACTTACATTTTTCTGGTCAAGAAACCAAATATCAAATTGATGTGAGTGATTTAGGCTTTTTGATATGAGTACATCTTGGTGAGGATTTTTATGGAAAACAGGACCTCTTATGAACTAAAACTTTTGCAGATATGTTCAAAACAACAAGTTGTCTGGGCAGGTTCCAAAGGCACTTTTCAAGAGAAGCATTATTTTGAAGTTAGTATCCTGTCCTTACAACAGACTATTAATTTCAGATCATGCTTTTGAACACTAATGTGGCTTGACAGCCTTCACTTTTCAGTGACACCAAAATGCATACATATGTAGATCAAATAGCTATGCTGTTCTTAGAATGGTCGCATGACTCCCATATGTTCTAAATTGTTACATGCCTGCAGCTTCTCAGGCAACAGTGGCCTTCACATAGTAACCAATGGCATTAGCCACACCATAATTGTTATATGTGGGGTGATTGGAGCCATTGTCCTACTGGGTATTGCTATTGGATGCTATTTCATTACATGTAGGAGAAAGAAGAAATCTCATGAAGGTACACACTCTTTAGCTCAATTGGTATATTGATATTATGCTAGGGCATACAGTGATTCTTTTGCCATCTCCAGACACTGTTGTTATTGCAGCACCAGCAAAAAAACTTGGCTCATATTTTAGTGAAGTAGCTACAGAATCAGCACACAGATTTTCTTTATCTGAAATTGAAGATGCTACTGACAAATTTGAGAGAAGAATTGGCTCTGGAGGCTTTGGTATTGTGTACTATGGAAAGCTGGCTGATGGGAGAGAGATTGCGGTCAAACTTCTCACAAATGACTCCTATCAGGGAATCCGAGAATTCTTGAATGAGGTCTGTTCCCATACTCACCTTATTTTCTCCTACAAATGGAAGAGATAGAGATAGCTTCATTAGTATTGCTTGGGGCCCTGCGTTGCTAGGGCCTGATATGTCATATGCTTACCCCTGTTTCTTATGTAATGACCTCTGAAGGAGAAAAACAGTTGCATAATCCTTCTCTATATTTTTATATGCAATTTCCTGTTACTGGTAGCCTGAAATATGGAACTTGAAGTGTTCTTACATATATAAATCTGGCTAACATCTTGTTTCAGGTGACATTGCTATCCAAGATACATCATAGACACCTGGTTACATTCCTTGGTTACAGTCAGCAAGATGGCAAAAACATACTAGTGTACGAGTTCATGCATAATGGGACACTTAAAGAGCACCTTCGTGGTAAGTCCACATCCAACTGATGGTAAATCTACATTGTTGGATCAACAGCAAACTGTTAGTAGGTTGATAGTTATGCTTCCACAAGTTAAATATTTCTGGTGTATAAATTAATTAAAAGAATGCTCCTTCTACTGTTGATTTTACATCTGTTGGAACTGCAGAGCATTTGCACATGCTTAATTAACTGAACTCAAACATGAAGTTAGATCAGATTCTCCTTAATGATAGACAGTTTGTATGGCAGATATCTCTAGTTTAGCTCTTAACTGTGATTCAACCCTAGCAGCAACATGAAGTGTTAGATGACAGCACCCCATGGTCAATAGAGAAAACATATACAAATGAGCGTAAACTTTTGATGGTGTTTCGCAGGAACTGATAATGTAAAGATAACTAGCTGGCTGAAGCGTCTTGAGATTGCAGAAGATTCTGCGAAAGGTTTGTGGTCTGCTGGTTTCACAATTCACTACTTGTATACTGAACATGGAGAAATTAGCCACCACGGTTCTGATTCTGAATGTGAAATTGCAAAACTCAGGTATAGAGTATCTCCACACAGGATGCTCCCCGACAATCATCCATAGAGACTTGAAGAGCAGCAACATTCTCCTAGACAAGAACATGAGAGCAAAAGTTGCAGACTTTGGGCTATCGAAACCTGCAGTGGATGGGTCTCATGTGTCAAGTATAGTTCGAGGAACAGTGGGTTACCTGGACCCAGAGTAAGGCCAAACTATCTGACTGAGGTGTTTTATATCATTCTGTCTCAAAGAATCGATTATGTTTTGGTGTGGATAGGTACTACATCTCGCAGCAGCTGACAGAGAAGAGCGACATCTACAGCTTCGGCGTGATTCTGCTGGAGCTCATCTCTGGCCATGAACCAATCTCAAACGACAACTTTGGGCTCAACTGCCGTAACATTGTTGCTTGGGTAAGAAGTGAACAGTACTAGCATCAGTTTTGCTTCCTGTTCCATCAGTGAGTTTCTGCTGAAGCAAAAGCAACGGATGCAAAAACTAAATTAAACGAATGAACCTGGCAGGCCCGATCGCACATCGAGAGCGGGAACATCCACGCCATCGTTGATGAATCATTGGACAGAGGCTATGACCTGCAGTCGGTGTGGAAGATCGCGGAGGTGGCCATAATGTGTGTGAAGCCCAAGGGCGCGCAGAGGCCTCCCATTTCAGAGGTGCTCAAGGAGATCCAGGACGCCATTGCCATCGAGCGGGGACCCCAGGAGATGCAGCGCTGTACCATCCAGCAGCAGCTGCTTGTGTCCAACAGCAACAGGTCCATGGGTGGTGCCTCGTCATCCGCCAACAACAATTCAGGTAGTGTGGCAGTAGACTTGGAGCAGAACGGAGCATCCTTCGACGAGCTGCTCATGCGGCCAGGTCTCAGATGAGATGAGAAATTGAGAATATTGCAGCAGCCCGCAGCCTTATTTGTATGTATATGTACCTACGTATATATGGGACTGGGTTACCAGTCTTGAGTCCGTTTCATTCATGTAGCGTGAGAACCACCGAGTCCCCAAGTTGTATGTAGGGGAAACTAACTGCCTTGAGAACCACCCAGTCCCTGAGCTGTATGTAATGCGTAAGAATTTATTATGTTTAGCTAACTGGAGACTAAGCATACAAAGTTTTGGCAGACAAATCGAAGCATAGTGTTTGTTTTTGAGACAGGTTAATGGATTTTTTTTAAAAAAAAATTTGTTGTTGTTGAAACAAATGAAGTAATGCTAGCAAAGAAACAAGTGCAGCTATCGTATAATATTAATTATACCATTATACCATGGGTAGCACTGACAAATTTGACTTTCTTGTAAACCTTCGCCTCAATTCCCTTAATTAACATAAATAAACACAATTCCCTGTGCAAAACGCATGCAACTCGTCAGGCAGCCACAAACAGGAGGGAACAAGAGCAGCCACTACAGGTTAATACAGCCACCGATCACCAAGTTACTACAACACCGACCAAAACCATCATGTACAGACACAAGAAAACAAACTACCATCAAGCCAAGCCCACCTAAGCTTCTTAATCTCTTTCACTCACAAGTCACTACACCACATTATAGACATATCTCTATCTATTTCAGCTTCAGCTGCTTTGTTCTCGGCACAAAATTTTTCTTCTCACTCAAGCTTCTCAAATCATAGAAGAGAATGAACCTGATCATCAACAAATAAACCAAAAGGAAGGTCAGTTTTCAGCTTGTTTGTGCACCAATACATATACACCTGCTCTTGCTAACAACAACAGAAAAAAAAAAACTAACCAATGGCACCTGGTAATTTCAAATGGCTGGACCAGAACTCAATGTTCATTTTGGTCAATTCCAATAGCAATAAATACTCATGTACCAGCTCATAAGCACAACTGACAACACCACTATTCACCTCAGGTATACTATGTGTTTTTGCAACCAGTTACTTCCACAAAATGCCCAAGTTTGAACATGTCAGCACAAAGTCGCACATTATCCAAGGGAATCACATTCCAAATGCTCTGTTATAGATATCATTTGAACCCAGCATGTGCAACTTGTTCACGTCACTTGGATATAACATCCTCGACATGTCTGACATAGCAGTGTTATTCCCTTGTCTGGAATCACTCCACCCATCCCAATGACCATTTGTAACCTGGGAGTTTCTGGGTTGTTGCGGAATCTGAGCATAAGGGGATACAGGACCATGGTTCTGAGCTAAAAATCTGGATGCCAGGTAATTATCATTCATATGGTTCAAGCCATCCTGCATAGGGTCTGAGAATCTCAGGTTTTGATGAGACTGCACATTTGGCTGTACATGTAACTGAAACCTTGGATCACTACTTGCTGATTGCAACTGTGCTTGAAAAGCAGGGGTATTTTTCATCTCCAGCTCTGGACCACCAATTCCAGGCATCAGCCCTTTGCCCACAGCTAATATAGCAGGATCATCAAACTCCATATCACTTGTGTGCCTTCCAAACTGAGATTGGTAATGATTACTGTTGCCACCCAAAACAGTATCCCGGAGAAGATTGTCTGTGGAGAACCGCAAAAGGCATGAGAAATCAAACTAGTTATAGGAAAACAAGGAAAAAATACTGAGACAGGAAACAAACCTTGGTATGTTGAGCCATATGACTGATTAGACCCATCCTGTGATGAAAATCCAGAAGAAAATGCAGAAGTAAATCTAGAAGGAGGATTAGGACCATCCTGTGCTGGAAGTCCTGAAGAAAATGCAGAAGGGAACCTAGAAGAGGTATTAGGTCCATCCTGAGATGAAAATCCAGAAGAAAATGGAGAAGGCAATCTAGTAGGGGGCTTAGACACTTCCTGAGATGAAATTCCAGAAGAAAATGCAGAAAATCTGGGTAGGGGGACAGACCCATCATGAGACGAAATTCCAGAAGGAAACCCAGGAGTGGGGTTCAAACTATCCTGGGATGGAAACACAGAAGAAAATCCAGGAGGGGGGACTCTTGCTGGTGCTGAAAATCCTGGGGGAGCAGATATTTTAGACCTCGATGTACCTGAGAAAGCAAATTCTTCGTAAGCACATAAACTTATCACTGGTAAACATAAAAATCACATAATAAGCACCAACAGATTAACAATCTATTTGCATGAGTCAGAATATCTTTATCAATTCTGAATGAAAAATAAGTGCAGCACATAGAAAGTTCATTCAATTACAATACCTATCATTTTTTTTTATTTACAGTGCCTATCATTCTGCTCAGTCAGGCAAAGTAGTGAAAAGGTATCATAGTACTCACCAGCAGTTGCCATATCTAATACACCAAGAGAGTTGCCATTGGAAAAATCATTTTCTAGAGATTGGAATGCAAGGCCATTCTGGTAAATATTTCCTCGAGAATTCTGGGGCAGCAAACTGAAATTCTGCTCAGTAACAGTGCCACAGTTTCTGAGAGATGAATCTAACAAGTTCCCTTGGTTATCCTGTCTAGCAAATGAAAATCTGGACTCTTTGCTCGCAGTTCCTGATTTCCATGAAGGCGCAGTGAAATTAACATCATTATTTTCAGATTCCCTAAGCATCCTAACAAAATTGTTAGCAGTCGAATATGAATCATCCCATGGATTAAACTCTGACGACAACATATCAGAAATTATTCTGCTCTCATCCTTATTTACACTTATGGTCTTG
>Ga0182004_10003656_pt1 | contig 12261 bp, 14 predicted proteins | sample Sormic07211540_1_FD_120479 | JGI IMG/M metagenome (GOLD analysis project Ga0182004, IMG submission 120479) | Endophyte microbial communities from Sorghum bicolor roots, Mead, Nebraska, USA - 072115-40_1 MetaG | ecosystem: Host-associated > Plants > Roots > Unclassified | place: USA: Nebraska... | reverse complement strand
CGCGTGGAACATCGAACAGCTATGTCGATTCTACCCCAAGAATTTCAAAGCTTTATGTTCCCATGTACATTATGTGCCAAGACCCTATGAATGAATGCATGAATGGATAAGATCTTTCCCTCGAGTAATTTACTTTTCCTTTGGTCGAAATCTCGACGTTAGAAGGGAGTACCAACTATGACCCATCATAGTCGATACCCCCTCGGGGGCTTGCAGGGGAGAACCCCCCCAAGTGTCTAAAAAACCAAGTGATTTTTTCTTTCCTATCAGTAAACCTCGCACGGTCGAGTAGTAGAGGCACCTCGAGCCCCTTAAGGGCCGAGAGACGTCGAGCCTGAGAACTCATACGCCCCGGGCTATGGTAACTCTACTCACTCCCTCACCCTCGAGGCAATCGAGGTCGCCTTAACAAAAGACCAAACGGGGAATATAGACGTAGGCAGAAAGGAAACAAAAGAGGGTGCGAACAAAGGAATAAGCAAATATTCAGAGATCTTATAAACCACTTAAAAACACAGTATTTCCTTAAGACAAACTAATAAGTACTGTACAAGGGGCTTTAGCACTCAAGACAGGCTCGCAGGCCTCAGTCGGTGTCTCGGCCCTCACCACCCTCGTCCATGCCCAAGCTAGTCTCGGGAGGAAGTACTTCCGGCTCGAACAGCTTCGCCAGCCTTTCCCCAGGGGCCTCTGCGTCGTCAATCAAGGCATGGAGCCTCTCCTCGTTTGCCGTGTCGATCTTGGAAATGTTAGTGATGAAGCCGTGGGACACCACCTCCATATCGTAGGAAAAGCCCGAGCAGACAATTGCCATTGCCCGCTTCACCCTGGTATGAAGGGCGTTCCGCACCCGGTCCCTTAGCGTGGCACCTAGTTGACACCGCTGATCGACCAGTGCGTCACCTCGAGCCGCCTCCCTCGACTCGTCCACAGGCTCGAGCTCCCAGGAGGCCGAGAGATCGCTTATCGCAGTCCGCAGCCGACCATTCAAAGCGACGTCCCCCTCGAGTTGAGCCTTGGCGGAGCGGGCCTCGACTTGAGCAGCTAGCAGCTCGTCTTTAAGCTCTACAAAGGCCGACACAGAGAAGTTAGATAACACAAAGCAAACCCTGGGAATGAAACACGATGGTAGAAACATATCGCGAATCTTCTCCTCCAGTGCCGTATTTTCGCCAACCAGGTCGGTGTTGGCCCTCTCGATCCCCCTGTGAGAGCGGGCCAAGTCGGTATTGGCGACCCACAAGTCCTCGATCGCCTTGCCCGCATGTGCGATCGCGCCATCTTTCTCCAGCAATGCTCTCTTCAGTCGATTGACCTCATCCGAGAGCACGCGAGAGCGAGTTCGCTCGGCTTCGAGATCCTTTTGAGCCTTCTCCCTGGCCTCTTCTGCAGCGCTCCGAGCGATCTCACTCTTCACACACTCCGCTTTCATCTCCCGGTAGGCCTCTCGAGCAGAGACGAGGTCAGCCTTGATAAGGCCCTTCTCCTTGTCGAGATCGGCGGCCGCGTCATTATAAAATACGGCCTCTTCCTGGGCCTTGGATGCTGCCTCCTCGACCGTCATGGTCCGCTCCCTCAGCCACGTGGCCTCTTCCATCGCCTTCCTCAAGGCCTCCCGAGCTCCGGCCAGAGCGGCCTCCCTCTCCTTCTTCTCCTCTGTGAGCGCCAAAAGCTCTTTGTAGGCGTTGAGGAGCTTCTCCTGCGACTCCAGGAGTTGGTCCTTGAGGAGAGGGAGTTGCTCCCAGCCGCCCCTCGTCGCGTGGATAAAGCTCGACTTTATACGGGAGGTCTCTTTCAGGTCCTGCGAGCCAGCAGTTGGATAGTAAGAACACAAAAACCAAACGTCCTATGGTAGTTAACGCCCAAAGACACTTACAAAGTAAGCCGGACTGAGCCCATTGTTGACGACGTCGGACAGGAGCAACACCACATGCTTCATCTAGAGGTGAAGCTCCTCAAGATGCTCCCACTTTTCGGCCTCCTTCCGATCATCCATAAAGATGTTAGGCTCGGACGGGTCGGTGGAGGCCCGAATGCAGATCCGATCTGGGCACCAGTTCTCCATCTCCTCCTTCGTGCGCGCCTTGACGCCCTGGATGAGCTCTTGGACGGTCCCGAGCGATCCCCCATGATGCAAAAACAGGTCAATAAGGGAGGGGAATCGCCCGTCGTCATCTACGGTCCTCCAAGTCCCGGTGTCGTTGGCATCACCGCCGCTCGGCGTCCCAGCTTCGTCTTCCTCGGCGGGAATGCGATCCTCCCATGGTCGACGCTCTCGAAGGAATCCAGGAGCACATCATGCAAGCAAGCGCCACCACGCCATCTGCCCGCCCTGGCTCAGCCGAGATAGAAGCGGGCGCTCCCGGACGGAGCCACACAGGGGTCGGCAGACCATAGATCAGCAGACCCTCCTCCCCGGTCTCAGGCCTCTGTGGCGACAATGGCACTGGCTGGGGCGGGCTTCGCGGCGGTGGCTCGAGCAGTTCTTCTAACTGCTGACTCTGTTGTCGCTGCTGCCTCTGGAGTTCCAGCAGCTCCTGCTGCCGGTCCTACTCCAGTAGCTCCTCGAGCCATTCTATTTGTTGTCGCCGCCCTTCCTTTCCTTCTTCTCCGTCCGGCCGCGGTTGTTGCTGCCCCTCTTGCAGCCGTTGCTGCGTCTCCTGCTCGCGCTCTTCCTCTTCCTTCTTCCTCCTCTCCTCGACGAAGTGGAGCCGATGGGCCAAGGCGTCCGCTCCGCGACTGGGGAAGCCTAGACCTCCTCGCCTGTGGAGCGGGCGTCCTTCGAAAGCCTGTCGTCGCCAGACCCGTCACTTATAGTGATAGGATCCCCCTCGGCCCCATAACGGGGAGGCTCGGGGGCTCCCTCCTGCTCTTGGGGGTGAGGCGCCTCGACCTGCTTCGGCGACGGCGGGGTGGACTCCCCCACCAATGGACGAGGCGAGGCGCTCTCGACACCCGTCGGCGGCCGAGGAACGGAGGAGCCTGTAAGCGCTCGAAAGCAAAAAGTCAGTCGCCATGATAATCAACATAAGGGTAACACGACTCCTATAATATCAAGAAAAGAATGAACTATTAACCTGAGTCCTTGGAAGCCGCGCCCACCTTGAGCCTCTTGGCCATCGAGGGCTGGGCCTGTTCGAGCGACCGCTTCAACCTGAGGAAAGAGCAATAAGCGTAAGAGAAGCCGTTACCCGAGAAAGTGCAAAGACATCGGAAGGTAAGAATCATGACGTCGAAGATCTTACCCCACAGGAAGTGAAACCCGCCTACCAACGCCTCGACCAGCAGGCCTCGAGCCACCCCGCGTCGAGGCTCCGGGCCCCTCACGAATGGGTGCAAGTCTCGGCCCGGCGTCTCCCGCCTGGCCAGCGCCTGGACTAGTACTCCCACGGCCCATTTCCCTCTTACTCGAGGCCGCGGCATGGCCACGGGTCATCGGCCCCATCGCCAGAGACTTAACCCGGTCGCCCGCCTTAGATGCAGGGGGAGGTTGGGGGCGGGGGAAGGTCCGACCTTGCGCAGGCGCTGGGGGTGTCGGCGCGAGAGCGGCGCGAAGATGACTCCCTCTGTTGACTCTCACGAGGCCCGCTTGGCGCCCCCTTAGGGACTCCCGTCCGTGGGACGTCGACGCCAGTCTGAGGCGGACCCTCGAGGATCCTGTCGAGACGGGACGCCATGCCCTCGGAGTCGTCGCTGTCGTCGTCACCCTCACCACCATCGTCCTCATCCGGGGATTCTTCTTCAGGCTCCCCCCTCTGCCTGGACTTCGCTCGACGAGTCTCCAACGCTTGCCGCGCGAGATTTTTCTTCTTTTCCTTCTTCTTTTCCAAGTCCATTACAAACTTCAGCTTCTCCGCAGACTCGCGCCTCTTGTCGCGATCCACGTCATCCTCCTTCACTGGAGGCATCAAGGATCGAACGTCGATCAATCCCTGCACGAGCAAAGATAAGTCTTAAAGAAGGTCAAAGAAAACCAAGAATGGAAGGCATAAGTGGAAAAGGGACTTACCAGGATCGGGCCTCATAGGGAAGCCGTTGACATGCTCAGACTTAAAGTCGCCTGCAACGGCCGCCCTGACTCTAGCGGCCACCTCGTCGTCCGCAGGCGCTTCATTAGACATCTGGCAAGCCTCGAGAACGCGAGACAAGATGCTAGGGCCCATCTCGTCCATCCTCTACGACCGGGACATCAACGGGAGCACTCGTCGATGATGTACGGCGGAAAAGGACAAGCGCCGCCGTCAGGCCCTCCTCACGCAGCTTCTTCAGGGCATTGTGGATGGGGTCGAGCCACGATTGGTGGGCCTAGACAAAACCATACCTCCAATGGTCCGGCCGCTCCGAGATCAAGTGCCCGGTGTAGGCAGGGAGGAGGTCGTTGTCGTTCTGCAGGTAGAACCATTGGGAGTCCCACCCGGCGTGGTTCGACGTCAACCCCACCGGGATGTACTCTCACGGTTTCTCCGCCTTGCCAGTCTTCAGCACCAGGTTGAGGCACCTGACCCGCACCGGCTTCCTCATCCCTATGGTTCCACTGGGGGCGTGGAAGAGCTCACCCCAGTACAAGTGGAGCCACAGGTCCCAGTGTGGCATCATCCTGAGGTAGCCCTCACACACCGCGGCGGTGATGGCATTTGGTGAAAAATGTTGGAGCTCCACCCCGTAGTGGTGGCAGAGCGCCCGCATGAAACAACTCGGAGGGGAGCCCAGGCCGTGGTGGTGGAACTTGGCGAAGGAGACCACGTAGCCCTTGGGCGGCCTTGGCTCCCGGTGGTCCGCCGCCGGCGCGATCCACTCTGGCCTCAACGATGAAACACGGGGGCACAGGAGCCCCTCCCTCTCGAGCTCCAACAGCCGGTGCTCCGTCATCGACGACGGGCACTAGTCATCGGCAACATGAGTCTCACCGGCATCTTGAGGAGGAGGAAGAACAACTGAGCTACTGCTCGAGGGTGCACGCGCGCGTGAGATGGTAAGGAGGCAGAGGCAAGAGCAAAGGTGGAAGGCGGAACATGGAAGGACTAACGATCAGGAGACCTAGGGATATTTATAGATAACCGGCCACCAATAGACAGATCCGACGAATACGGTAACTCCCCTAATAAATGCGTCGCCTAACGGTCCTTATCTCTCTCACAGACGGGACGCTACGGATTCCACGCCTGAAAAGACGCGCCCAACGGGCAAATAGGCGAACCGCCACGGCCTTTTCCTTCCCCTGTAAGCTAAGGTACGCGCTCGATGCAGTGAAAATCTCGAGAGGTCATAGGCTCACCCACCGAATGGGTTCGACAGCCGATCTCGAGTACCAGAGTCAGGGATGCACAGTGAGTGGTCGGAAATCGAGGACCGCCTCGAGAACTCGCTGGGGATGTCCAAGGTGAGGTCGAGACGGTCGAGAGGAATCCCCCCGAAGGGAGGCATCAAGCTGCTGGACTCTATCGAACGAGACCAGTAACCCCGACCAAGTCGACCCCGCTTTATGAGAACGCCTCCGGGCTACAGCTGACCCCCTCGACGGGGCACAGGTTCTCACTTGGATTACACGCTAGGAGCTCAATTTGGGATAGATGGCGCTCGCTCCACCGGGAGTACGTCGTAACCCCAACGTATAACCGACCAATCGAAGCCTTCGACTCACCCTCCATGACAAACATCGAGAGCGCTTCCGCAGATTGGGCAACGTAACCCTCGAAGGAGTCAAAACTCCTCCAAGGGCTCGGGGGCTACCCCTGCGGGGTCGCTCGGGCGCCCCCACAGAATCTCGACCAATAAGAAGAGTCTCTACTCAAGCGCAAGCGCTCGAATAGAGACTCGGGGGCAACTGTCGAGGGTATCAATAAGGGATACCCTAACTAACGCATATAACAAGAGCACCCGTACGCAAGTCGAGGACTCCGACTCGACGCCCCCCGGTCGCACAAACGGTCATCGACGTCCATAGCCTCGAACACGGAAAGGGCGTCGTGCGAATCGATTAAGGCTCGAGCGTCGGTAACCGTCGAATACGGAAATAGGCTCATACGAATCGAAAGGTCTCGAGCGCAAGGACGCCGCCCGCTGCCTGACACGGGTATGGGGACCAGGGCATTTAATGCGTCTGCTACGCTCTCACCTAACCCGTCAGTCACGGGAAGCGTGATAGGGAACAAGCAGGCGTCCAATCATTATTTTTGCAGCCTTGCCCACCAAATAAGCTAGAGTGTGGCAGGGCACAGCAAGGTGGTCGGAACGTCCCGTCAAGACCCCCCTCGAGATGTCCAAAGTCAGCACTCTGCCCAGCGAGGCTTTGAGTGGCATTCGACCCTCAAGCAGACACGTTCCTTCCCAGAGAAGGGTCGGGCAACAGAGGACGGTACCTCAACCACTCTGACGCCGCCACAGTCGCGACGTACAAGCGTGCAACGGATAAACCGGTCCAGTATGGCGCACAGGAGCAGGATTCAGGGGCACGCGTAATCATCATCAGAGTACCAAGACAAGACGGCTCGAGGCCACGCCGGTACGGAGGCCTCGAGTGGGTCCGCTCGCCATACCCCTATTGACCCCTATTCTGTCACCTATGTATGTACCCTAGACCTCTCTTTGGAACTACAAAAGGGGAGGTCCGGATGCGGATACGCAAGAGAACACAGGTCATACGTAGTAGAGCAACCTTACTCCATCCCCGTTCATACCACGCCTATATTCACCCCCTGTACAAGCACTTAAGTGCAAGATAATACAAACACTCCCCCCCCCGCTGGACGTAGAGCCTTCTCTTGCCCGAACCAGGATAAATCTTTGTGTCTTTTCTTGCATCACCATCTGGAAAGGGTAGCACGCACTAGTTTTACTCGTTGGTGTGACCCCCCGGGGGAAAACACCGACAAGTCTCTCATATGTGGTATTTTTGGATCCCCTCCAAGGCAAGTGAGTATGCCTTCTCTCAGGATATGGTATTTATATCACTAAGGCATAGTTGTGTTCTCTCTCTCACCCTACTTCTAATTGGCTTATATGGTGCTCATAGGTGGGAAAGATAATTCAAACCTACTTTCATTTATTACATAGTTAAACCATGGATCCACAAAAACTAATTATACAATCAAGCCATATGTGCATGTGAGTGTAATGAATGAAGTTAATGATAAGAATGATGGCGATAATGAGGGGTGATAACTGATGGTGAAAAATCTAATTCTACAATAGCTCTTTGGGGATAATATACCTCCCTAATCTAAAAACAAGGACTTGGCTATCTTTCTTTTCATTTGGGACTTTTGTCCTCTTTCTTTTCTTTTCTCTCTTTCTTTTTTAGAGATCATCCAACTCTTTTGATGCATCGATAACAGTAGGGAGTATCAACTAAAATAACTAGAGATTTATTGGATAAGTAGAATAAGACATAATGGCAATTAATATTTTTGGGTTCCTCTCCTAGTGTAGGAGTAGAACATTTTCTAAGTGGATGTGGAATGTGGATGGGTGAATGAATGTGCACTCCTAGAATAGGAGAAACATAGGTGCATGTCTCTAGGATAGAAACACCACAGAGCGTAGTGCGTATATGTGGGTGGTACTTCCAAGAACAGAAGTAGCACATAGTGAATGTGTGGATGTAAGTGGTTGTGTACTTCTGAGGATAGAAGTAGCTAGGATCAATGGATGGAGATCACATAATATTGACTTTAACTGCATGACTAGTTCCTTAGGGTCTACACAGCTAACTATCCTCAATGCTTATAGGTTGAAATATAAGTGAAAGGGTTTCCTAATCTTGTAAGCATGAGTATTTGACTGTGGTAGGAATTTTAAACTGTCATCATAAAGGAACTCATCATGTAGCAAAGATTTTCAAATTAAAATTCTCTAGAACTCTAGCATCTTTAGGAGCAAGATTGATAGCAGCTGTAACACCCAAAAATTTGCTCCTTTTGAAATAGATGAAAATTGATTTAATTTTTGCATTTTCATGCTCATGAAAATATTAGAAAAATAATATTTTTCATTAAAGTAAAATTTATCATAAGGCTCATTAACAATTGTGTGTAATCATGCTGGTGCATTTGATTTTTGAGACGAGTGGTTTTTGACCAAAGTTTAAAACTAAATTTAAAGTTTCAAAAGAAAATAGAAAAAAGAGAAACAAAACCTCTCCCTCTCTCTATTTTGGCCGAAGGCCTCAGATCCCTCCTTCCCTTCGGCCCAGAACCAAGCCGAGGCCCAACATCGCCTTCCCCTCCTATTCCTGAGCACAGGTCGCCCGTAGCCCAATTGGCGGCCCAGCAGGAAGCCCACGCCGCATGTTTCCCCCTCCTCTCTCCCTTTGGCCCATTTCTCTCTCTCTATCTCATTGTTCGGCCGCTTCGCCACCTATCGCAGAAGGCTGGCCCAGCAAGCACACGCGGCCCATGCCAGCCGTGCGAACGCTCGGTACCTTCCCCTCTCATTCCTGACATGACACGTGGAACCCGGGCCTTGAGTCGTTCACAGTTGGGGCCTGCTCGTCAGTGGTGCATTCCCTTCTTCTACCTTGAGATGTGGTCGAGCAGGACACAGGGCAACACCGCCAATCACGATTTCCTAGGATTTCCTTCCCATCTCATCAATTGAACACCTATAAAGCCTCATGCATCTCCTTCACGTTTTGTTTTCTCACATCTATCATTTGGTAAAGCCCTAGCCACCTCTATCGCTGTTTTCTAGAACTCGCTGAGCTCAACTCGCCCACCGCCATAGCCCTCATCCTCTGTTGCACCAAGGTCATCAACAACCGTGTGCCTAGCTTTGCATCGCTCCTACAAAGATGCCAAGCCCTTTGCCTTGCTCCCTATTGGTTTTTGTGGAGTCTTAGTCTCCGTTGAAGATGGAGCAGGACACCTGAGCCACCATCCCGCGCTACCTGCCTCCTTCAAGTCTTCTATGATCTCAAAAAGTCCCTAGGTAAGTTCGCACAAAGCTCCTATTGCTTCCCACGCCCTTGGTTCAACAAATAGCATCCGAAATCGCCTTGTTGATGAACTCTGGCTAGGTTTTCATATCTCCGGCCATGGCACCGCCACCTCCTTTCACACTGGCTGTTGGTATAAATTAACTACACCCTAAATAATAATTATAATTAGATTATCCACAAGTGCACAGATATATATTGATCAGCACTTCACCAAGATCAACCCGGTTTAAATATCGAACCCAAAGGAACAGTAGTGATCTATGACCTAGAATATAACTCTTAATCTAATGTGGTGTACAATCAATTTAGAAAACTATTGAGAATGAGGAAATAGCTAATGTACTCTAGTTCTAATAATTGGTAAGCTTTGTATAATATCGTCTTATTAGGCAAGTAACCCAAATAGGAGAAGAAACAGAGTAATATCCTATAAGGCACCTATAAGCCTATCGGTCCAATCAACGGGAAGTGAACTATAGAGGATTCCACACAGCTATAAAAGTCACCTACGTGAGCTACCACTATCCGGCTGATCAGGGTAATCTACAAGCAACTATAGCCTAGACACCATGTCTATGCTACGAATCACTACTCTGACCTAGGAGCTACCCAAATCGAAGTATTCAATATAATATGAGTTGCAAACGAAAGAATGAATAAAAATAAGTTGCTTACTTGAATCAAAATGGTAAATACAAAAGTACCTCAAAACACACCTCTGGGTGAGGGAGCCGCATCTAGATGAATACAGCTCCTGAGGAAGCTCCGACAGGCCCCGAATCTCTACTCCTCTACTCTATCGCTCTAATCTCTATCTTGATTGGTAGCATAGATCTAGTGGACATTGTCAGGATGTATATTATGTTTGTCTGTTTTACCTAAGCTTCAATATGGAACCTAAGGAGGTATTCTACATGAAAGTTGTAGGGAATTTCATAAGGTTTCTAACGGTATAAGCTACAACTCTATTGGATTAACATAGTAAGAGTTATACCTATTTTACTACACTTGTCTTTTTCATATCGCGATGAAATTTCACGATACGCGTTTGCTCTCTTGCACATAAGTTCTTTGGGATGTTAGAAGTTCTCAATGTTAGTTAACTTTTATGGAAAACATGCAAGCTACCTTTCTTGTGTCCCCTAGTTGACTTTTCATAAGGGGGGTAGCTCAATTAAATAAGCTACAAGGAGAAGAAGTGGTTAAAGACTGGAACATCTATTAGGATCACAAGTGCTAGCTAAATTGGTTTTGATTCAAGATATCATCTCATTTAGAGAATATTAATGGAGATATATGTCATTACTGATACTCATGGATTGAGAGTTGTGTATGAGGATCAGATGACACCAAAGTCTACAGAGTTATATGTACAAAGTGAGAGTGAAGAAACTTGATTGTGATAAAGGTATTAATAGTTGGAACTCAGTGATGAAACTAACCTTGGATCATGAGACTCAGTACAACAAATTTAAAAGACTATGATGTGTAGCATCCAAAAAGGATAGGAGAACTAGTCACTAGTGTCCCCTGATCAATCTCATCTTAAGGGGGGTAGTATCTTGATATCACTGGATGATGCATATTTAAACTATCTTGAAGTGATAATTGTCGTCTTGAGATATTCTATGGTTATGATCATCTATCCTTGCTCGTGCTACGGACGTTGGTCACTTGATGACAGGGAGTGTAGTGTCCCATGGATCAGGAGCTCAATATGACGCATCTCATGGATATGTGGGAAGAGTATGATCATCTTGACTTTGAAGAAGAATGTTATGAGTATGACAAAGCTGAGTGTTCTCAAAATAATAATACAGAAGAGCCAGTTGACATTGGATCACATCAGAATCCACAACGACGGAAACGAAAAAGGAAAAGCCGTAAGAAGCCTACTCATTGAAGTAAAGTGCAGTGGAATTATATCAATGGAAGACTGAGCAATGTGGATAGGAATAACATTCAAGGAGCTACCAAAGTTGTATGTGGATATATTCGAGTGGACTCAGTGCTAGTTTTTGCTCTGTTCGACCCAAGTGCTTCGCATTCTTTCATATCCGCCAACTTGGTAAAGACAATCGAACGGGTGAAGTGTCCAATGAGGAAGCCTTTGTTAGTTCAAAACCCATTGGGAGAAATACAGGCAGGTCAGGTTCGCTCGAATATCAATCTGGTCATAAGCATGGAAAACTTTATAGTAAACCTCATTGTGATAGAGTCACTCGACATTCCCTTGGTCCTTGGTAATGGATGGTTGTGTGCACACAAAGGAGTGATCCGTGCTACCCAGTGGAAACTTTTCTTATCCACACCATCAGGGAAAATAATTGAGTACCAAGGTGGTCCACTCCTACCTGAGGATGATGATGTTGCTCTCTTCCTCTTGGGTTTGGACTTAGGAGCACACCGCTTCAACCTACTCCAGTGCTAATGATGATGTTGCTCTCTTCCTCTTGGGTTTGGGCTTAGGAGCAGTGTGCTCATTGTAGCATACCTCGTCAGGGTTTGCATGAACTCCTTGGATAGTAGGGCGAGGAGTGGTGTACTTGATGCATACCAGCTTTCCTTTCTTATCAGTTTAGACCGACAAGAGCTATTCATTGTCCCTAGGTGGAAGAAGCAGAGTACCCTTGGGGATGGCGATCTGCTTCCCCTTACCTCCTCCTTCAAGAAGAAGTCTCGTAGGAGGTGGAGGAAGAGCGGATGGATCTTGTATGTAGTAGGCTTGCTCATGACGCTGGGGAAAGGTAGTAACTTGCTTTGGCGGCACAACGGCGAGAGGCTACGGCTGCGCGAGGTCTGTTGGGCATTCTTAACGTCATTACCAAAAGTAGACTTAGTTTTCTATTTCTGATAACGGCGCTAAAAATGCCGAACCTATCCCTCATGCCACTTAAGCCAAGTTGTCATCCCCAGCATGACATGAGAGACATGGTATTGAAATATGCAATTGCTCTTCTAAATAAATAATAAAAGGGATCTGCAATCACACAGAATAATACTGATATAGCATTTTAACCGTGAAGTATTACAGGTATCGTTATTTATATTTTTACCACTGGGAAGGGATTACTAACACCAATGTTGATTGTGAAATGAAATATGGGACTGAGTATCATTGCATGTGTAATAGAGAGCATTCATCTATCTCTTACATGTAGGGATAAGTGTCACGTAAAATTAGATAAAATATGAATGGTGAAAAAGATAACTAATCTGATCAGCATAACTAGCCACATATGATAATGATAAGCACCTCAACAGATATTCTAGCAAGTCATTAGCATGGAACTAGGATGAACTACAAGAATATTTCCTAAGTTATT
>Ga0182004_10003655_pt1 | contig 12262 bp, 14 predicted proteins | sample Sormic07211540_1_FD_120479 | JGI IMG/M metagenome (GOLD analysis project Ga0182004, IMG submission 120479) | Endophyte microbial communities from Sorghum bicolor roots, Mead, Nebraska, USA - 072115-40_1 MetaG | ecosystem: Host-associated > Plants > Roots > Unclassified | place: USA: Nebraska... | reverse complement strand
TGTGTTTTCTTTTCCTTCCTCTGGCCACCTCAAACCCTGATCGCCTGGAAGCAGGGGTGGAAGGGAGGGGGGGGGGGGGGGGGGGGGGGGCAGTAGGCGCTCCACCTCGCGCTTTGTCTCTGCTTCTAGGAATCCGCCACCGCCCACCTCCTCCAGCACATTGCATCCCCCCAGTCCGTCTACCACGGCTTCTGGGTCTGCACATTTCCCCCTCTTACAGTTACCATTGATGCCTGAAATGTTATCAGTCCTGGCGATATTATGAGTCTTTGCTGATCTGTTTTAAACTTTGGATCTCTGAATATTGGTTGATCTAAGGTTCTGTTATATGCCACCATCAGTGTTAAATATTAGGAAGTTATAAAATTCATCTTAGTTGACTGACTATTGTAGTATAAAATACACTCAACTCTTGTTCAATGTTTGTCTCAGGATATTGCTCAGGAGCCAATATGTGTGATGGTTTAATATATAGATTTACTACTGCTCCTTCTATTCTCTGAGGATATCGCTGTTGCTTGAAAATCAAGGCAGGTACTTGCCTTCAACTTGATGAAGATCACCTAGCCCTCCAATAAAGAGAATTCCTAGAAAAGCGCTTCCAGCACTGCTTGGTGAGGCTCACATTCCCTTTGTATTTCTTAAACAGAAAATTGAGCATTCTACAAAATTGTTCCTGCTTTGTTCCATAGATCTTAGTATCTGAAAGGAATTGGAGCAATGTTTGCTTTGTTAAATTTGATTGGCAGGTGATACACATTAGAATTACCAAATTGTTCCTGCTTTGTTCCATATTGATGGGTAAAACAATAACTTCTGAATTTTGGTGATTTGTTCAAGTTCAATGATTATTTATCCCTGATGCTCATTCCTACTATGTTATGTGAAAAATATTCCTTCTTCTAATTGCATTGCGTTAAGTGTTGCTGGGTTACGTTCTGTGAGATATATTTCTACTTAGTTAAACATGTAAAGCTTCCTGGACACAAAATTTAGAACTCCACTTCTCTTTTTTCAGTACTATTGATCCCTGATGGTTACCCACCAAAAGTCCAAAACAGTCAGGTGGTAAATTCTGCTTCACCTGTATGCATTGCGTAAGTGTTGAGTCACTCCACTCAAAAAATACTGGGTCCATCCTGTATTTTTATTTTCTCCATCTAATAAAAATCGCCGCAAACACTTTGCCGTCCCTTCTAAAAAAAGAATTTGCCATCTTTTTTTGTTTTTGTTGGAATTCTTTTAGCAGGCACTTGATGTTGGATTTTTTTAGAGATGATTTTCAGGAAGTGCCATTGCATCTAGCCGTTGCTAACGCATGCAGGGAACACCATCCTCCAGACTTTGGTACGCATGCTTCAAGCACTCCCTCGAATTATTTCTCAATATACATGAGTTTAATGCTATTGCGGACCTTATGCTTTCCTGTACTATGCTGGACACAAAATGCTGTTTTTGCTCGCTGCAGGAATGTGAGTACATATCCTATGCACATCAAAATAACGAAATGCCTAATCTTTTGTTCTGTCCAAGATCTAGCCGAAGGAGAAAGTTAGAAACACTTACATAACAATATAAACCAGTAACATTGAAATGCAATTTAGACTAATCAAAAAAATCACTCTTTCTCTAGGCAACTTATTATGAATGGTCTGTGCTGCAAAGGTTAATTTTGTTTTCCTGGACAAATCAAGTGTGTTGCTGTCCAAACAAAGGGATCATGTTCTGAAGTGGTGGCAGGGGAGGTCTTGAACTCTCGATAGTTTCACTTCACACAATTTAGGATTTGCTTGCGATAAAGTAGAGACATTTTGAGGGATAAGGATAAAGCAGGTATTCTTGTTCTTGTGCTAATAGCTTTGGGACATTGTCAGCTGCTACTGCTGCTTTCTGATCAAAATCTTGTTTGACAGTCATTTTTGGAGCTCTTTTTATTTTTTATTTCATTGGCTTGATTTGTATTCTAACCAGCTTCGTGAACTGTGATGATTTAATGTTATTGGAAACAGATTTTTTTTATGTAGTATACAAGGTCTTTTTAGCTGCAAATTATTAATATTAGATGTTCATCTGTACCCCTTGGCGAAGGCCAATAAACTGATGTTCATATGTACCCTTGGCAAAGGCCAAAGGTCTTTTCAGCTGTAATTTTTTTTGTCTAATAAAAGATCGTCTCTGTGTGCATGTTGGCACCTTAACAGGGTGTACATACAGAGTCCGTCAATTAGATACATAGGTGAGCTTGGTGATTTGTTTCCTAATATCTATGGCTTGTATTCGAGTTCTTCATTATTGATTTTATTTGGGCTTTGGTCATGGAACAGGATGTAAGGGCCAGGGGAACACATTAACAGATCCACATCAGCAAGCTTCCCTTCCAAGACTATCGATTATGTTTGTTTGTTTTTTTAGTTCTTCGGTCACCTGGAGCATAAATTAAATCTTATGGAAAAATTGACTTATGCTTAATATTGGTTCAATGCAATGGTGTTTGTTTGTTATAGGATTCAGCTATATTTGTCCGTAGCGACGCACGGGCACTCAACTAATAATAAGCAAAACATAGAGTAACCACGCAGTAGAGATTTATTTGTAATAAAAAAATATAGAACAGAAGACAAAATGGGGGACACAGTAGGCAAATGAAATGGCGAAAGGTGAATAAGGTGAGGCGGCGGCGGCGGCTGATGAAAGCTCACCTCATCACCTGCGAGCAAACGGATCAGGCAGAGAATGAGAAGCTAGCGTTGAGGTGAAGGAGATGAGGGGTATTTTGAGGACGTACCGAGGACGACGTTGACGCCGAGGCGGTAGCGGCGGATGAGCCAGGCGACGCCATGGAGCTGGTGCGGCTTGAGGTCGGCCGTCACACCGAGGTCCGGGAGGCGGGTCCCTTGATCCTGGGCGTCGGCGGAGAGGACGAGGTCGGCGGCCGCGAGCAGGCGGCGCTCGTAGGAGGTCGCAGGCGCAGCCATGGGAAAGTGGTGGTGTGGGGGGGCGGAGCCTTTAGGAGGGGCGGGCGGGAAAAAAAATGGAGAGGGAGGCGAATGTTGTGGGAGGCGGTGGAGCACGACGGTCGTCGGTCGGCGGCCACGCGTCGCCTGCTTTTCTCTTGGGCCTGCTTTCCTGTTGGGCCCAAAGCGCAAGGACGTGGGGAGCGGTTGGTGGACCCTGGACCGTCGTCGGAGCGTCCACGTGGGCAGAGAGAGAGAGAGAGAGCGAGCGAGCGAGCGAGGCGGGGTCTCTCTCTTCTCTCCTAGACGCGACGAATTCGAAGTTGGAAGAGGGGACTGGACTAGGCGAGCGCCATTTCCGTCCGGATTTCTCTGCCTGCTGCTCAGCCTACCAAGAGAGAAAAGCAAACAAATTCAAAAAGGCCCGAATCCCACCAAAAACCCTAGGCCTCACTCCCTCACCGCCGCCGCTGCCATGCCGCCCGGGGCCGACGCGTCCTCCCTCGCCGCCGCCGTCCTCGACGCCGCCACGCCCCCGGCCGCTGCCGCCGCCACATCCAGAGTGATCGACTACCTCTCCCGCCACGCCGACGACCAACCGCGGGCCTTCTTCGCCGACGCCTTCCCGTCCCTGCTCTACCGCCTCTTCGTCTCCGCCCCGTCCTCCCCATCCTTCATCGATCTCGCCGTCGCCGACCCCGCGCTCGCCGACCTCCTCCTCTCCCTCCTCTCCCCCACCGGCCCGCTCCTCGCCGCCGCCGCCGCCGCAGACCGCCTCGCCCTCATCCGTTACGTCTTCCCCTCCGAGCGCCTCCCCGACTGGCTCCGCCTCGCCCTCGGGTCTCCCCCCTCCACCGACCTCGCCTCGCCGCTCCTGTCGCGCCGGGTCGCTTCCGAGCTCCACCTCTCCGTCTTCGAGTACTACCTCTTCTGGTTCGCCTACTACCCTGTCTCGTCCGCATCCTCTGCCGCACCCGCCGCATCCGCCTCCAACCCTCGACGCACCTCGCGCGCACGCCTCGAGACCTGGGTCTCTACTCTCGCCACCACGGCCATCCGCAAACCCGGTCAGAAGCCCGAGAGCTCGCTATACCTCAGGCTGCTCTATGCCTACCTCAGGGAGCTCGTGCCAACGCGCACTCCGCTGGGTAAGATGCCCGGGGGCGGCACCCTGCTCCACCCGCCACCCAGCGATGGCACGGATGCTATCGACTCCTTTGCACGGGCCGAGTTCTTCCTTCACACCCTTGTCCAGTTCTGGCTTGTCGGCGATGACTTCTCCCCTCTCCCTATGCAGACTTGCCATGCACTAGGCCTGCGGTTACCTTCTCGTGCTCGTGCCGACTTGAGTGAGCGGCCACCATCACCAGGCCTGGGTGATGCAGTGAAGCTGCTTGTCATGTACCTCAACTGCTGTGATGTCCATGCACTAGTCGATGCGCGCATACCATCTCCCCAAGGAATGCCAGTGTCCAATGGGTTCTGGAATCCGTTGATACAGAGGCCTCTGTACCGGTTTGTACTAAGAACCTTCTTATTCTGCCCCATCGGCACTGTGATAAAAAATGCGACACAAGTCTTCTCTGTGTGGTTGGCTTACATGGAGCCATGGAAAGTTACCCAACAGGAGCTGGATGGGTATGGCAAGCAGCAAGCTGGGGGTGAGAAGGAGCCACAAACAACCAAGATGGTGTACAATTCATCATGGAGGACATATGTTCTGTCAAATTACTTGTTCTACAACTCGATGATTGTGCATTTCCTGGGATTTGCGCACAAGTTTATCCATTCTGATGTTGCCTCAGTGCTGCTAATGGTACACAAGGTAAGTTCTGGACTATACTCTTTTGCTAATGCTACTTATATGGTCAACCTTAATACCTAATGCCTCACATGTTCCTTGCTCACTTATGATTGTTAGTGATGAACGCTCATAGCCACCAAAACAGTAGAAATTAGTTGGGAGTGTCGATTTGGCGCATAAGTCATGATTACGAATTATATATTATATTATGTCAAGTTGAGTAATGCTTGATGTCTCCAGCAAAGTGTACAGCAGAAGCTGAGTCTATGGGAAATATACACCTGTTAGAATATGTAGATGCACGGATCCTTTACTTGATACCTAAAGGTTGAAACTATGAATACAGATCATACATTTTGACTGCTATTTAGAGATGCTTTTATCTTATGGATGCCTGATGATATATTTTGCTGTCTGAGGACAAACTGGAACTGAAAAGTTATCAATTTGCAGCATCCTTAGTGGTAGCCCTTGAGTTGGGCTAATGCTCTAGAATTTATGTCAGATCGTGAGTACTAGTTTCTGCTATGCCGATCTCTATTTGAAGATCATGCAACTGGAGAAATCGTACTCAGGATATGTGTCTTTGCACTGTTCAAGTTTCCCTTCAATTATACATTTAAGTTTGTTAAACAAAAGATACTTTTTAACAATGCTTGTCAGATGTGTTTGTCCCATAAACTAATGAATAGAGGATTGTCTAATGACCTTCATAAACTACTTTAAGTCTGTAATGTGTATTACATAATTGTTCGGGCTATCCAGGTGTTGGAGGTCTTGAGCTCTTCCCCGGAGCTATTAGGTCTTCTCCATAAAGTGGACGCTGCTTGTCACTCTAGGCTAGTGGCATCATCCCCAGCATCTGATGAGGTGTTGAAGTATGTGCCATCAATCTGTGAACAGCTAAAGGTCGGGCATGCATTATTACTTAGTCAATTGCCATTTAAATGGTACAAAAAAATGTTCAAAATAGTGCTGTATGAAGTTGCAATCATAATTGTTTGCATGACATGCACATGTCTATCAGGACTGGGAGGATGGTTTGTCAGAAAGTGATGGAGATGGGTCATTGTTGCATGAGCATTGGAACTCTGATCTAAGGCTTTTCAGTTATGATGAGAATGGGGCTTATAATCTTCTTCAGGTATGTCTTCACTCCCCCCCCTTTTGTTTTAGAGGGCTTGTAGATTTTGGTCGTTTGTTCAGATTTAGTAGGAATACACAGTTATCAAAGCACTAACTGACCACTATACCCCCTGGTTGCTCTGCATGTGCATGCCATCCATTTAATCCCTCCTAGCTTTGGAAGCATTTTACTTGGGCATGCATGTATATGCATGTGGCTGCATGCAAGGGCCAAACCGATAAAGTAAAAGCTAGTAGCATACATGCTTAAGACTAAGCAAGGGAAAATTTTCACTTAGGAACCTCCTTGGTCTCTAAGTTAAGGAAGATGCCCACTAAAACAGAATGGAGGGAGTAATTGGCACCTCTCATCCGTTTCACAGGCTCGCTTCCAATCTTCGGCTTGGCAGGTTGCCTGTTTTTAGACCTGGGTTAGTACGAAATTGGTAAGGCTGAACTTTTGGTTTAGGTATAACATAAATTTTGGAAGTAGTGAGTGAACAGTTTCAGAGTGTGGAGTGAGAAGGGTATGCATATGCTTTCTGAATGAAACACACCATGAAACCATCATGCTTTACCTTGTAGCGGTTGATTTTCTAAGGCCATGTATTCTTGTATAAATTGCTTGGCTAATGACTATAGGTTAGCACAATCTGATATTTATTTAACATCATTTATTTATTTCAATGTGGAAAGTTGCCTTGTTTTCATGTTTGTATATGTATGATGGCTGAATTTTGCATGCTTAATGTACATGTGTTTTTTATAATTTTGTGAGCTGAGTACTGACATGCAATTTTGATTTTTATGAAGCTACTTCTGATCCGAGCAGAGTCAGAGATACTACGCCTTCCAGGTGACACGCAACAAGCACTCCAGACGCTGGATTCTATCAAGTCACAGATGAAAACAGCCTTCCAGGGCCACATTGAAAGAATTAATGGGAATACCTCGTTGGAGAAATCACATAATCAACACCATCAGGTGCGTGGGGAGGTATTCACACCTAAGCATCCCAGCTTGAGGAAGGGTTCTTGGGCTGATGTTAAATACAAAGGTGAGTGGATGAAAAGGCCCATCTCAGAGACTGAAGTGGCCTGGCTTGCAAGGGTTCTGATCCGCCTCTCTGATTGGTTGAATGATGCCCTGGGGCTTAACTGTGCTGATGCTGAAGGTAGCCCTGCTGGCGCTACCTACATTCAATTTGATGGCAACGAGCTGAACACGGTGGGCGGGCCAAGGGATGCTGCGAGAATGGCTCTTGGTGCTGTATGTTCATTGATGGTGCTAGTGGGGCAAGCAGTACTGAAGGTGATGAGGTCACGCAGGGTGAAGATCAGTCTGAGAGTTTTTGCTTCTAAGAAGCTGCTCTCAGCCGCTGTTGTGCTCTATGCAGTGGTGGCTGTGACACGGAATGTGTCGGGCTGAGGCCTGAGGTCTTTGCCTCTTTGGGAGAGTTTTGATTTGATACCAGCAGCAATGGGGTTATGCTGTATAAGCTGTACAGGAAGTCGTTCGGTAGGGGAAAAAGAACAGAAAAGATGATGGCGCTAACAAAGTGTACTACCTGTTTGTTAACTGTGTTGTTGTGGACCTTACTGTTCTTCTGCTGTTGTCCAGTAAGTTTGATGAGAGAGAGAGGGAGAGAGAGAGTGATTGACGTTACCTGCATGTAAAGGCCTGCACTGCAATGTACTTGCTGTTTTTTGGGCTTAATTGCAATGTATTTAGCGCAGCTCTGGCTCGTACAATAGAATGTTTTATTCATTAAGAGGGAGAATGATAAGCTAGCTCTTCGTTAAGAGCTAAGCTTATATATATACTTTTATGTGTCTTATGTTCATACGTTTCTTTTCTTTTTAAATAACAAATTAGGTCATTCTGTTTTTATTTAGTAAGGGTGTGTTTGGTGAAGGTGTTAAAGTTTAATAGATATTGTAGCATTTTCGTTTTATTTGACAATTAGTGTTCAATTATGGACTAATTAGACTTAAAAGATTTGCTTTGTAAATTATTCTCTAGTTGTGTTTTTAGTTTTATAAATAATCTATATTTAATATTTTATGTATGTGTCTAAACATTCGATATAATGGGAGTTAAAAGTTTAACAATGTCAACCAAATAGAGTCTTGCTAAAAGTACTTGGCATCCTAGGATTTTTGCCAAAATCACAAAAAAAAAAAACAGCCTCCAATAAGTTGGCAAAACTACTTGGTAATTTTGTGAGCTTGGCAAAATTTCCCCTTTACTTGGCAAATATGTTAAGTCCTCCATCACTTAACATTATTTGTATCCCAATTTGCCAACTAGTTTTGCCAACTTGTTGGAGGCTTAATTTTGTAATTTGGGTAAAAATCCTAGGATGCTAAGTTCTTTTGTCAAGTCCAAATAACAAATTGTTAGAGAAGACTTTCTTTTTCACTTGGCATTTGGTTTTGAGACTTGGCAAAACTATAGATTTACCAAATAAGTTTTAGCAAACTATTGGAGTTACTCTTAGTTCATATAAGTTAACAAGTTGACTATTGTTGAAGCCGACTGCAGCAAGTTTGGACTTTGGAGCTGACACGCCCATGTTTGCTTGAACTTTTCAGCGCTACTTTCAAAGAAATAATATTTTCTCTTATAACAAATAAGTATCTCTCTATATTTAAAAAGAAACCTTTTGGATAATGATACTATTTTTTTAACTTTTTTCCCAAAAATAATTATAGTTTTTGTATGGAAAATGAAAAACTAATATTGAACACTCTAGATAAGTATCTCCTAATTGATTTACCTAAGAATAAGTTCTCGCCGTAAATCATTGCAATTTTATCATCTTCTTATTTTTTTGAGTTAAAATAAAATGAAAAGAAAGCAATTTGCATGTTTGGCACAATCTATATTTTCATGAAATGGATCATAATAAAATAGATTTTTAGATATCTAAGGAAAATTCACTTGGAAGTAACTATTTTATAGCTTTGATTGATTGCTTGGTGTCACGCTATTTACTACTACGGTTAGCTCAATTTGTTTATGACACCTATTCATTTCTAATTGATCCATTTTGGTCTTGTTTAGTTCGTGATTTTTTTTGGCTCTGGCCACTGTAGTACTTTCATTTGTATTTGATAATTATTGTTCAATCGTAGACTAAATAGAGTCAAAAGATTCGTCCCGCTAATTGTAATTAGTTTGTATTTTTATCTATATTTAATGCTCTATGCATACGTCCAAAGATTTGATATCATAAATAATCTTAAAATTTTTTTGAAACTAAAGCAGACCTTTGTAAGGTTGTTCGGAAGCAAAGGCCTACTACTAGGCCTTGTTAACGGGCCTGTTAAACTTTATCGTCTATCACACTGAATGTTTAGATACATGCATAAAGTATTAAATATAGAATATTTATGAAACTAAAAAAAATAGCTAGAGAATAATTTGCGAGACGAATCTTTTAAGCCTAATTAGTTTATAATTAGACACTAATTGCTAAATAAAATAAAAATACTATAGTACCTGTTAAACTTATATGTCAAAAGAAGGTTCTTGACTATCTAGTAAATGAGTGCTGGAAGAACTTTTAAAGTTAAACAGTTAGATTTAACAATTTAAAAGTTATTTATAATTTATTTATTTATATATTTCTAATGTTCCGTAGAGGGAGTACAGTGGCAGTTGGTTGGTGGAAGAAGAGGAGAGTGTGAATCATTTTACCAGACGTCGGCGATGACGCACTCTCCTTGCTCCTCCATCGTTTTTGCTCGCTTTTTTGGGCAACCACTCCTCCCAATTCCAACTCCCAGCCGTTTAGGGACAGGGGAACGCAAAACCCAAACCCCCTCAACACTCCGGCTCCGCTGCCACCGCCGCGACGCCGCCTCCGTCGCCATGGTGAAGTCCAAGGCCATCAGGGTCCATGAGCTGGGCGGCCCCGAGGTGCTGCGATGGGAGGAGGTGGAGGTCGGGGAGCCCGGGGAAGGGGAGATCCGCATCAGGACCACCGCCGTCGGCGTCAACTTCATCGACATCTACTTCCGAAAGGGGGTCTATGCCGCGCCCACCCTGCCCTTCACCCCAGGTATACCTAGCCCTAGCCAGGGAGGGGAGAGAGGGGAAAAAAAGGCATTTATATCTAATTGATTGATGATGGTTTGTTGCAATTCCGGTCGCGCAGGAATGGAAGCTGTTGGCGTCGTCACCGCTGTTGGGCCTGGCCTCACTGGCAGAAAGGTCGGTGATGTTGTTGCATATGCTGGCAACCCCATGGGCTCCTATGCTCAGGAGCAGATCCTTCCAGCGGCTGTCGCTGTTCCCATTCCTCCTTCGGTTGATCATAAGCAAGCTGCTTCCGTGATGCTCAAGGGCATGACCGCCCATGTTCTGCTTCGCCGGGTATTCAAGGTATATATATATATACACCCAACCAACAATTGTAACCACTGATTAGTTGATTGATTCTTGTCCCAGTATCCAGTTTCCAGTCTTGAGATCTCAGCCCTTCGACAACTGAATGAGATTATCATTCATCCCTTCTTCTATTTTGATTGACAAACCCTTTATTACACTCTGGCCTCTTGCTATTGTAGTATTGTGCATATATTTCCAGTATGCTCTTCTCGGGTTCAGAGCTAGCCAAAATGTAATTTCATGACCCACCTGATTGCCATGCCATGATATGGAGCTTGCACTATTGCCAGTGACGAAATGTAATAAATTTTCCCTTCTCCATTATTACCATACGTGGTGCCCGCAGGTTGAGAATGGGCATACTGTCCTGGTCCATGCCGCTGCTGGCGGAGTTGGCTCACTCCTTTGTCAATGGGCAAACGCGCTCGGTGCCACTGTCATCGGGACTGTCTCCAATCAAGACAAAGCTGCTCAGGCAGCTCAGGATGGATGCCACCATCCCATAATTTACACTAGCGAAGATGTCGTCGCAAGAGTCAAGGAGATTACATCAGGAAAAGGTGTCAACGTCGTCTATGATTCTGTTGGGAAGGATACATACAAGGTACTATATGTGCAGCTGTAGTTGTATTATACTATAATAACTGTGCTATTGTTGTCCACTGTTTGTTGCTAGAGTTTCATCTTATATTCTTATCAACTGTGAGTTAGCGTTTAGCATCCATCCAACTCTGGGCATAACCTTTCAGTCTTGCAACTGACACTGGTTGCGATCATAAATACAAGTACCAATACCAAACGATCTGTATCTGTGATGCATGCAGGCTTCCCTGGAGTGCTTGGCGCCCTGCGGCTTCCTGGTGTCCTTTGGGCAGTCGTCAGGTAAACCTGACCCAATCCCAATGAGCGACCTGGCTTCCAAGTCGCTGTTCCTTACTCGTCCTAGCCTCATGCATTACACTGCTACCCGTGATGAGCTGCTGGAGTCAGCCGGGGAGGTGTTTGCCAATGTCGCTAACGGGGTGCTGCGCGTTCGCGTGAACCACACATATCCGTTGTCGGAAGCTGCCCAAGCCCATGCAGATCTGGAGGGCAGGAAGACCTCAGGGTCCATAGTGCTCATCCCGGATACAGTTAGCTAGAGATAGACAGGTAGCATCAAATGAAGCAAGGGCATGTAAATGAATAAATGTAAAACGGAGAAGCTACCAGCAGTATGATCTGGTTAGGGGAACTGGGTAATGATATCTATGCTGGTTTTCTTATATAAGCTGTCTATGCTATGTTCGAGTCTGTTTCTCTGACTCTGAAATATGAACGAATGAACAAGTGGCGCTCTTGTTGTTGGTTGATGAGAACAGATATACTTTTGCTGATGGTGCTTATATAGTATATTATAATTAAGGTGGTGATACAGCACTTTGGTTGGTGGTGGTGGTGCTGCCTTGCTGGTTGTTTTTGTGGGCATAACAAGAGTTGAGTTGCTGATATCCATCCATTCAACCATGAGACGAAACTGCGGCGGCGGCTTGTCCAGATTCAAAGAGGATACAAAAAAACCAATCAAAGTATCACTTGCATTGGTGGGCTGTAATAGGGCTCCCTCTTGCCTCCGTGTAGCGGAACTCTGGTCTAAGTACCTTTTTGTAAGGTTGTGCCATAAGCGTTCACTTGTGAGCGTGAAGGCAGGGATGTTTATACCGTAATTAAAAAAAAGTATCATATATGTTACGATTTGACATGCTCAGTAAAACCATATTTTACAATACCAGTTACCAGGGCATAGCCCCTGTGCATCTTACTGGTTGTACGGGCACAGATGAAGTTCGTTCCATACCAGTTATTTGTTCGACATGTTCCCTGTTGATGCAAAGACTGATCTGCAAACACAAAGGGCTAATACCCGATTTAAACGTTAAGGCGTGCCAGCCGATTTGACCTTGCTATCGGCAAAGGTGATAACTCGAATACTTTAGTCCTGACA
>Ga0182004_10003654_pt1 | contig 12263 bp, 14 predicted proteins | sample Sormic07211540_1_FD_120479 | JGI IMG/M metagenome (GOLD analysis project Ga0182004, IMG submission 120479) | Endophyte microbial communities from Sorghum bicolor roots, Mead, Nebraska, USA - 072115-40_1 MetaG | ecosystem: Host-associated > Plants > Roots > Unclassified | place: USA: Nebraska... | reverse complement strand
TTAATCTATATTTAATGCTTCAAACATGTGCCGCAAGATTTGATGTGACAAAAAATCTAAAAAAAATTATAATTCTTTTGGAAACTAAGGCCTTGTTTAGATGTGAAATCTTTTTGGATTTCGCTACCATAACACTTTCGTTTGTTTGTGGCAAATATTGTCCAATCATAGACTAACTAGGATGAAAAGATTCGTCTCGCGATTTACAGGCAAATTGTGTAATTAGTTTTTGTTTTCGTCTATATTTAGTACTTCATGCATGTGTCACAAGATTCGATGTGATAGGGAATCTTGAATTTTTTTTGGTTTTTAGGGTGAACTAAATAAGGCCTAAACAAATTCAACGCCTTGAACGGTGCAACTTCGGCCTTGGATTGTCAGGTCAGCTAGGCCTAGGCAGCCCACATCTATGCTACACGTGACCAACCTGTTTGCTGGGCCTTGTTTAGTTCCCACAAAAATTTATATAATTTTTTAGATTCTTCGGTCACATCAAATATTGTGACATATGTATGAAGTATTAAATATAGATAAGAGTATCTCTAACGATTTTACATTTGAGGTTTGTATTTTTGTAGTTTGCCAAAAATCACAAAATGAGCTATCCAATGGTTTTGTATTTGGAGTTTGTATTTTGGACAACTTGGCAAATGAAAGAGCAAATTTGGCATAATTGCCAAGCCGCGGACAGCTTGGCAAAAGCCCGATCGCACGCGTCTCCCAGTCCCCCCACACGATCCGGACTTTTCTTTGCGCCATATATGCTCCATCGATCACGATAGAAACCCCCCGGCCCTCAACGTGTCGTTTTCCGCCGATCGAAGTTGCGAGGGACTCTATCACGAGCATTGGCCCTCCACGCGCCGCTATCCGCTGCCGATCACGACCGACTCCATCGCGCAGAAACTCCCTCCCCACGCGCCGTCGTCCACTGCCGATCGCGAGCAACATCGTCGCACAAAAACTCCCTCCACGCGCCGCCGTCAACTGCCGATCGCGACCAACTCCATCGCGACCGTGCGGGAAGGAACCGCGACCGTGCGCCACACAGAAAAAAAATTCGCATCCGGATCCACTTTGGATAAATGCTAAGTTAATTATGCAAAACCCTTAGAGATGGCTTATTTTTAGACTTTGCATTTTGTTCTGAAAGTTTACAAACAACAACAAATGCTAAGTCAATTATGCAAAACCCTTGGAGATGCTTAAAAAATAATTAATTACACAATTTATCTGTTACGAGACAAATCTTTTGAGCCTAGTTGGTCTATAATTGGACAGTATTTATTAAATACAAATAAAAATACTACAGTGTCTATTTTACAAATTTTTTTGAACTAAACAAGACTCTGGTTGGCCTGATTGATTTGCGTTTCTATGTTCAGCGTGACTCGGGAGCATTTGTTTGGTTGCCAAACTCTGCCAGAAGGAGCGGTAGGAAGCTGCTATTTTGAGCTTGCATGGCCAACCAGCAAACAGGTGAAACGTTTCCGTTACAAACGATTCCGAGTGATTCACACTTCTATTCCTACGAACGTGAAACATTGAAAACCTAATTTTGAGCTAGTATTACACTTGACGCGCTCCCCTAGCTGACACGGGGTCAAAACCACAGCAGACATTGTTGTTTGTCGAGTGTCACTAAGTGTGAGGTCTTTAATGTCTCATGTGGACTCAAGAACACGGAAGAACTCAAAGATCACGCAAGGGACACATAGGTTTATCCTAGTTCGGACTATCAAGGCCCTACGTCCGGCAATTTGAGGATTTTGTATCAAGAGCACCCAAATCAAGGGGGTACAACGGAGTGTAAGAAAGATATTTGGTAGGGGATTGCTCGGTGCTGATCCTTGGCTCATCAGCGGTGAGGCCTCTTCATTGGAGAGCACAAAGATGATGGAAAGGGTGCAAGAGCTCTCGATACTTCTCTCGAGGTGGCTCTACTCTCGGTGCAGAGCTCGAGCTGTTCTGTTGTGAGAACAGGAGTGATTGTTTTGCTCTCTTCCTCCTCCCCCCCCTTTGTAGGATTCGACCTCCCCTTATATATCGAGGTAGGTCAGGTACATGGTGGTTTAGGAAGTCTAGTCTATAGTATACATGCACCGAAGTCCAGGAGGGTCTTGCAATGGCGCGGATGGACCTTGAAGTTGTTGTGGAGTCGGAGAAGCCCTGCACGTCGCCCGACTGCTTTGCTCTGACTTTGTCGGCTTAGACCAACCTCAACCAAGTCCACCTAGTAGAGGCTTATTGGTGATGAAGGCATCCTGCGAGGGGCTAACGAGTGGGCCCAAGAGCCCTAGAGCCCCTGAAGCCATCAGAGGGGGATTTGCTTCATGCGCCTTGCATGACCCTGTTGGAGGAGTGGTTGACAGCACCGCGCCCACTATGTTGCGATGCGGAGCCCCCAAGCCCGCTCAGGGCACTTGCTTTCAGCCTGGGCCTTGGCTACCACTGAAGACATGGGCCAAGGACCGGGCTCAGGCTCCTGTCGATTTGAGGCTCGGGCGAGTCCACAGACCCCGAGCATAGGCAAAGGGTGTGCTCGGGCTTAGCCCAGTCCTTGGCCAGAAGGTGCGTGCAAGCACACCCGAGGGATGTAGCCCCTGAGCCCCTAGGCGATCCTAGAAGGATCGGTCGGGGTCCTTCGGTAGGGAGTTCTTATCTCGAGAGTTTAGGATACCCCATGTCAACCTGCAACAAAAACCTCACGAAAGAGGTAGATTAGTGAAATCCAAGGATGCAGCAGGTCTAAGCGTGGTGCGGGTGGCAAATACTCAAGCCCGAGTAAGGCCCGCATTTAATGATTAATGACACTCGCCTTCGTAACACCCTACGGTTAAAGTTTTGCACAAGCGCCCACCCTCAGGTTTTGCACACATCAGGTGGGTCAAGACGCAAGTAATATCATTAAGAGTAAGCATGTCAAAAAAAATATTGCACTATAGTAAGTACAGATTGTTGAAAACAAATAACTATTCCTATCTTCATATCACACGTGGTTATCTAGCACGTAGCTACCAATTAATTATGCATAAAGTTGACTAAAAAAATCTTACACATAGATACCAATCATGGTATGAGCATTAGACGCGACCATGCAATGGTTACATAGAATGACCATTATATATTTTAAGCCTTAATAGATATCCACATGCAGGGGAGGACGCATGTTTATGGTAGGATGCGGCCGCATCCACAGAAAATTAGAAAAACAGTAGTTATGTTTAATTTTTCACCATACACACTCAATAAAAATATATGTACCCAAGGACTAGCACATCACCCTCGAATTTCTTCCGGCTCCGCCCGTGCCCACATGTGCGATTTGACACCCACATCCTAATCCTGCCCCCTCGACTCGTGGGTCCGATTCGCATACATCTACCCTGACATGTGCAGCACCCGCAGGTCTGATTACCGTCCCTAACGAAATCCCAGAAATTACATGCACAAGTACGTACAAACACAACGGTTCTGTTCGCTTAAACTTATCTCAGTCATTCAACAATATTTTTCTCTCACAACAAATCAACGAACAATACTTTTATGACTTTTTAGACAAATAGCTCAATAGATAAAATTTGTTGACCGATGTTCACTCCACGAAGGAAGCTAAGGTCTTGTTTAGATCCATAGAACTAACAATTAGTTGACTAATTTTTAGTCCCTATAAACATTTAAATAGGCAGACTAATTACTAGTCCATTAGCCATGGACTGTTGTTAGTTCACTAGTCCACTTATAGAAGCTAACAGAACTAGTTGTTAGTCCTAGTCCATCCAACCAGGATCCAAGTCTCTACTAATAAGTGCACTACGAGCTCGATCTGTTTCAACCATATCTTCTCTTTTTTTCCGAGAACAAGTTCGTTGACGTGTATTTCATTAAGAGGGCAACACTATCCTCTCAATGCAGGTACCAAGCTTGAGCTTTAAATTACTCTAATTCCCCTAAATGTGGGGGTGGTTGGCAGGGCTTTTTCCGGAAGAGCCCGAGCCGTTTTGGCTGAAAAACAGCTCCGGCAAAATGTTTGGTACGACTTCCAGAGCTAAGGAGAAGCCCTATCAAACAACCCTAGATGTGAAGGCCTAAATGTGAGCGGTACAAACTTCCCAGGAGCTTAACGGGCACGGGCAATCCTAGCTGCCTGCGAGCTCGTGGCTCCAAAAGTAACAAACACTAACCATTAGCCTGAGGGAGCCTCCAAAATACTTTTTCTTTTAAAAAAAATGAGAACGAAGCTGCTGTTTATAGGAGGGTTAAAAAACTTTCTTGACCTGTGTGAAGATTTTCTTCAAAGCAAAATGCCTAGAGATGTCTTATCCCTGTAGGTCGAGTTTAAGCAGAAGAGCATAAGATATTCAGAAACAAGTAACTGGGTAAGGAGCCAATGCTCCTCCTCGTATCGAGATCCCAAGCCAAATAACGACTTGGCTTAGGCCTTGTTTAGTTCGTAGAATTTTTTGGGTTTGGCTACTGTAGCATTTTCGTTTGTATTTGGTAATTGTTGTCCAACTATGGACTAACTAGGCTCAAAAAATTCGTATCGTAAATTACAGCCAAATTATGTAATTAGTTATTGTTTTTATCTATATTTAATGCTCCATGTATGCATCCAAAGATTTTATGTGACGGAAAATCTTGAAAATTACTAGGAACTAAACAAGACCTTATTGAGAGTAAAAGGGTCCACATGCAAGTGTGTGAAGAGAATACATAAAAACCAATGACGTGTCTTGAGCAGAAGGGCAGAAGATATTCAGAAACAAGTAACTGGGTAAGGAGTGTCGATTTGATCTCGTTGCCCGCAACAGGTGTGATAGGTGGTATCAGAGACAACTATCCTTAGTGTGGGTACCGGCAGTGTGCCGTGGCGGAATTTTTTGGTGCCATGTGGTGGTAGATGCGGTGCATCACCGGCCTACATATTGGCTTGAGGCTATCTTACCTCATCGAGGGTGACAGCAGACAGGGAGTTCTTGACGGAACAGGCAGTGGCAAACTCAGAGTGTCGATGGCGCAGGTGGGGATGGTCTCAGATTTCCCAATGGCTTAGTGGCAATAGAGGTGAGGGTGACAGCATCAGTGTCGTTCAGGAATCTATGGACCACTATGGCGCAGGATGTTGCCCAGGTATGGCTTGAGCAAGTGGTTTCTAGGATGTCGGTTGTGTTTGAGGAGAATGCCTACGAGGTGTTCAAGCAAATGTCCCCACAGCGACACAAGCTAAGAAAATCAGTAAATCACGTTCTGGGCTGAAGGGGCGTCTTGAGGAGCTGCACAAGGATGAGGAGCTTTGCATGGCCTTAACTTGCAGGACGGTCTATTGCAGCAAGTAGCAGAGTTTAAAAACTGAAAGGGCTCCAAGTACTGGGTTGGTGAGAAAAGCATTCTAGTTGCTGAGCCGGCTAATGATCATATGTTCTCAAATCAATAACACCCACAGCCTCTTCAACTGGTAAGGATGTTGCATACAAGTTGTTTGTTGAAATCTCTCTTGAGAAGGTGGCAGAAAAAGAGAAGCATAGAGACAATGTTGTACAAGTGCTTCTTGATGAAATGACTTGTGAACATTTGGTGTGGGACAAGATGTCAACCTTGCTGTGCATGAAGGATTACTGCAGCAGTTAGCATTGTGCAAAGAGTACATGAATGTTCCACTTAAGGTTGGCATAGATTCTAGGGATGGGATGTCTGGTGAAATGCCCAGTGAAATTGTCTAGACTGAGCACATCACAACCAAAATGGTGGAATTCTCGTAGTGTTTTTCATAATCATAAGTAGTAATAAAACACCACCACTAGTCATAGCACATGGAAATCTCACTAGGAGGCATTTAGTAGAGAAAATTTATATTAAATTTTGAATGCCAAAACACTAGGAGAATCCTGCCTCACTAGAAGAAATTTAATATTCTGGTTGTGCATACTATATGATATTGAGACACATGGAAGTTTACTACAGCGGCAAGCCATAGGCGCAAAGGACTATAGAGAATGTGAAGAAAATTTTGATGGGTGAAGCTTATTGAAGATGACATGGCTCACTGTTATTGGTAGTTTTCAGTTATTGCAGGAGCATGGATGTTGCAGACCAAATGCTTGAACATATACAGAGTACAGCACAAGCATGTCGATTTCAAGGCATCGGTGCTGTCCGAGTGTGATGCCCTCAAGTTATTTGATGAAATATTTCATGTAGAGGTTGTGTGGGATGAGGATTGCACTGCTTTGATTTGCCTGGTGGTTATCTGCAACAAGTCACTTAATTTGGAGAGTATTTGGTAGATCGAAACAGCAAACAGATGGCCGAGGCAGCCATGGAAGATCATATCATTATTGATAGAGATACTCCCTTTCTCTTGGTCCTTTGCATGTATCCAGTGGATGTGATGCCAACAAATTTTGGTGTGCATGAGAACTGACACCTCCAATTCTGACATATGACAGTTTATGCAGTAATAAGCCTTTGGTAAAACATATCTGGATGATGAGAAGAACAAGCTAATTGTTCAGCTAAGTAATGATAAGGTGCTTACTCATGTTGGTGATTCATCACGATATCTGGAGGTTGGTATGGCTGCTGCAAATTATGGGTTCAATAAGTAACTGAAAGTTGGTGCTGGTTTTGGCATTGATGTTGCGCTCTGCTGAGTCTGTGGCAGCTCACTTCTCCCCACAGTATCTTAACCAACACAGTACGGATAATTTCATCCTTGTATTTTATGAAGCATGTGCTGGCCCGGAGATAAAATGTGACCATGCGAACCTGGTAGCCTTTGATGAAAAGAGGAAAAAGGGTAGTGCTTGACATGTGGTAGCTGAATTGGCACCATCGCGCAAGAAACAGTGATATGGAAGTTGTTCATTTTTTTCTGATAAAATACTTCATGGAATCGAAGTGGTTTTAGTCCTTGTACACATGAGAAAAGGTTTTTCAGAGCCTACTCTGATATGTTTAATGACAAAAGTTTTTAAATCTGCATTATTGGAAGATATATTTAGAAACAAGTAATCGAGCAACGGGCCAACACTCCTCGTATCGAGATCCCTCTCTTCTTTCCTCTAGTTTTACTCATGTCCGCAATTTGATCTCGTTGCAAACAATGGTTGTGACATAGCCATAGGGCATCCTCAATGCCATCTTGACATTCTCATGGATCGCTGCCACCAAAGTAAATTTGAATCTTCACCATTACAAACAGCATTGCATGGTCGCGGTGCCTACTCACCGAGTAGACATCACATCTATAACTACATGAGGGAAAATGAATCCATGGAAGCTCAAGGGTGTGGCATCACTACTGAAGCTCGTAGCAACATATCTAGAACTAATTCACATGGTGCCCTCAAAGACAAAATAAATTTCTGGCAGAGGCAAAGCTTGTTGGGTGTCCCCAGGCCTATGGTTACTGGACAGACACACTCCTATTTGGGCTCAAACACTAAACTTCTATGCAAACTGTATGTTGTTTTGCAATCCACAAAAACGATGCATTTGTGTTATTTATTAAATGCATGGCATGGATGCTATCCTGTGATGTATTTGGGTCCTTACGTTTTCTTAGATCATAAATGGCAGTGAAATGCTTAAGCAATGGTGATCGACCATGTGAGCTTATCTCTGTGTATGCCATATGATGGTCTGTCGCTGATACTAACGAGCTAATAAAAGGATAAGTTCAAGATGGATGTGCATTAAAAGTTCGTACCTCTAGTTTATCTTCTTTTGCCCTGTGGCCCACTGGAAGTCTCCGGAAATCCTCGGTTAAGCTGAGACACTGCTGAATGTTCTCCGGTGATACAAAATCCAGAGCAATCTTGGTGCAAGACTGCAGTCATTACACATTCAGCCAGAACATGTCAAAATTGAGTAGAATTCTCCTAGACCTCATCTATCTGCTGCATTTGAAACTTGGGATATGTAAGAGTGCATTGACAAGTTTACCTTTAGATTTCGTACTTGATGAGGACACCCAGCAGGTATAAAAACCGCATCTCCAAGTCCTTGCACAAAGGTCCATGGCTCGATTCCTGCAACAGCACATCAACATTTTGAGTACTGAATGCTCAACTACTCACATCAAAGGATTTATAAAACACAAATAGATGGGCCAACTCACCATACTCCTTCTTGAGCTCCCTCTTGTGTTTGTTGGTCAGATAAAACTTTTCATCATGTACAGGGTTAAATATCTGCATTAAAAACAAGTGTCACAAAGAGATAAACGTCTATGGCTTTTACCAAACTCATTCATAGATAAGATTAACATTAACCTTTTCAACTGGACAACAGTACATATGGCGAAATTCTTTGGAATGTTTTATGAGGTACTCTTTCAGCTTTCCAACATCCTCCCTCCTGAAAATATCCCATAGTGCACCTGCTTTATCATCCTCGCAGGAAACTGATGATATATGAGCATGCTCCATGCTTGTTTCATTTCCATCTATTGATGAATTCCCCAAGCATTCCTTTTTATCCTGTTCTGCATGCCTTATTTTCAATTCTCTTATCCCCTTTTGTTGTTCTTCATCAGAAGGCTCAACTTCGGCAATATGCATCAAAACATTAACCTAATGATGGCCAAAATTATATTAGAGTTAAAGAAAAGAAGAGCACAACAAAATGCTATGCATTCTCTATGGATAGCATAAGAGTATGCTGAAGTTCTCTTGTATCATCAACCAATGGTAACAGGTGAGATAGTCTCTATTGGGGTTACTGTTGGGATCCATAGAATTCTCTGATGTAAGTCACCAGGAAAAAAAAAGGTACAATTGGAAAGATTTTCTTCTGAACAAAGAAAAAAAATCAAGGACTTCATGGACACAGTTCAGTATAATATAATTATGTCCACTAGATGCATATGTGGTCAGTTATTTACTTACCGCATCAGACAAATCACAATGAAGCTTTGTAACAGAATCTCCTCTAATGAGTTCCTGTGCATAGCCATAAGCTATATATGATTTTGGGCCCATGTCAAGCTTTAAGATGTCAACAGGAAGCAATGCAGAGACATTTAGCAAACCAGATTTCAAATTTGTGTAAGGTTGAAAAGGCAAAGAATTGATGTATGTCTTTCCATGGGAAGGCAAAATATTTTCAAAATGGTCTGAAGTAGGCCAATCCTTCAATTTAAGCATTTCAGGCCAACCATTAAGATACATTCGACCATCATAATAGCCATTGAAGAAGTCCTCAGCGCATATCTCAACCTGCATATATAAACAGATATAAGATTTCTAAATCATTTTACACTGAAAATAAAAGACCACACTGGTCAGAGCCTCTCAGTCCACTAATTCAGCCTCGCTATAAAGAATCAAACTGCATTGAAGTATAGCATAGTTTTACGGTCATAGGCATGTATTTTACTAACCTCACAGCAAGACATACAATCGACGGCTTTCACAGTTTTCGTCTCAGAACTAGTATTGGCACCATGTACTTCAGCCCACATTCTTTCAGGCTCCCAGCTCAATTTAGACATTTTATTTTTTTGAACGCAAAAATATTTCATTTTTTCGTCCACCCCTTTCACTACTACAGGCTCTCCTTTCACCCAGTGCTTTTGGAAGTGCTTGAGACCATCTGGCTTACCATCATCTGATATTGGACAGTATATGTAGTTATCTGTGGAGTTCTCTCTGGTGGCAGCTTTCCTTGAACTTGCATGATTAGCTGAACATGAGCATTCACATATATCTATACTGACAATATCAGAAGGTTCTACCTGGTTCCTCAGTTGCAATGCCTCCATCTCGAGCTTACTTAACCTATCTGTTTCAAAAATTTGTTTCAACTCAAGGACATGGTTACCACACCCACCAAGTTCAGATGGAGGGCAACGAATGATCCCACCAGGATCAGCTTCCCATTTGATAGACTTAGATTGGTAACTAGACAAGCCTGTTTCTTTGTCCTTTTCTGAATAAGGTGTAACACTATCACCACCATGCATATAGTCAACTCCTCTACTTTTATCCTTAGGTACCAGTCCCTCCTGACAATTGATATTAAGACAGTGTCCTCGGAGCTCCTTACAACAGGTGATGCATAGCTCGAAGGAGCAGTTTGAGCAGCTTCTATGTAGATCAAATATTGACGTACTGCAATTGTTACTGGTTCACACGGAAAGGAGATGACAGTTTAAAGACTTACAATACCAAAAACTATAAGAAGAAACATACAAAATTATTAATAATAACTGAAAGTGTCCCGTACCAGAACACCCTCTCATTGTTACAGGAGACAGCTTTCTCAATAATCAATTCCGACAATTGCAATCCTGTTTGGAGAAAAAGAAGGGCATAATATTAAAAAACAGTTCAAAGCCACAAATAACTGGTAAAGTCATTTAATAAGAATCTGTTACCTTGAATTTTGGCTTCTGCTTCTCTTTCTTCCATCTGGTCCTTGTTCAGTTGTGTCAAACATGGCAACAGGTAGTGCAACAGGTAGCTGGCATATTTGCGTTTTGTTTCAGGATCAACCTCCTCAGCGCTCACGTCTGATGTGTCCACCTCAGCCGACATGGCAGACACATTATTCATCCTATTCGTCGTCAAATCTGATATACATGGTTCTGCATTACGAGCCTGGGGTGATTTCACACCTGCAGAAGTGGACCTCTTTGTCCTTGTAGATGATCCATTGCTATTGCATTTCCTCAAACCCAAGCTCTACGAGGGGAGGAGAAAAAAGAAAAAAACATTCTCAGAACTCAGCCACGTCTGGTAATTTTTTTTTTTAAAAAAAAAAGAATCCTCAACCTGTGACAGAGTTCATTACGGCAATCTAACAGAATGGAACAAGAAAACAAAGAACAACGCTCTCTAAACACGAAACCACAGGAAATTCAGAAACACAATTGCTTCAAATCATGCTGAGCTGCAGATGTATTTATGTACTAGATAGAGTGGTGAACTCAGAAGGCGGTCACCTCGGGTCGAAGCTGCTGCTTATCCTTGTTGAGGCATGAGGTACAGTTGCAGAGTCCACGGCAGGAGGGGCACTGCTCCTTAACATCATCCACTGACATCGTCGTGTACCTGCAGAGAATCACAAAGTTTCCTGACGTTTTTCTTCCTGGAAAGAACAGAACACAACAGTGCGCGGTTGTGGCATCGAAGGGGGCGCATTACCTGTTCGTGACGCAGCGGACGCAGTAGATCCTCACGTCACAACGCTTGCACCTGATCGTCTCCTCCGGAGGCCTGACCGTCTTGCACCGGTGGCACGACCTCCTAGCCCCCGGCTTCCTCCCGCCGCCGCCGCCTCTGCCACTGGTGCTCGGACTCGGAGCCACGTTCTCCCCTTCCTCCTTCCTCAACCCGTCTTCCTCCTTGACTCCCTCCGTCGCCGTCACAGCAGCATTGAAGCCCTCTTCTGGCGAAGGCTCGGGTGTCCCCCCCAGGCACGGCTCCGACGGTGAACGCGCGGGCGAAGCCGGCTCGGGCGCCACCGCCGGAGCGGAGCGCCGCGGCCGCTTGGGTCCCGAGCGTCTCGGAGGCGTGGACCTCTTCCGCTTTCTCCTCCCCTTCTTCTCCATATCCAGAGCCCAGTCCTCGTCCGTGCCATCCTCATCTCCCACCCCCGGGCTCTCGTCCTCGTCCACCTCCTCATCCATCAGCCAGTCCAGCGGCCCGATCCTGAGCTCCACCGCCGTCATGGCCAGGACACGGCACGGCGGCAGGGAACGCGGCGCGGCAGATCGGGCGACGACGTGAGATTTGAGAATCTGTATATCTATATCAGATCAAGCGCAAAAGTCTACGCGCGGGTCGACGGAATCAGTTGGGCTGGTTCCGATTGAGCTCAGGTGGATGGGAATTGGAATTTCGGATGGATTTTTGGGGTCATTATTTCGGTGCAATCGTCGTCGTTGGCGTCGGGCTGCGCGCCGCGCGAGGGGCGTTGGGAAGCACGTGGAGCGCGCGCAGGCGGGGGCGAGCGACACCGGGGAAACCCAGGGGCCCAAACCGGGTCGTTTCTGCGGGCGAACCTGACCTGGTCTCGGGACGAGTAGTGGCTTGGCAATGGTTGGTCTGCTGTACCTGTATGGCGGATTCGCGGCTGGCAGGGGAGAGCCTCTTTCCAGGGCGGCGGCAGCCTGCGCTGCGCGGCTACGCGCCAACGGGTGGGTGGAGTAACGGCGACGGTCCAGTGGGCCCGCGTGTCATCGAAGGGCTTCGCATCGCCACCATTGGGGAATCGAACCTCGTTACTTGTGAGAAAGGTTGAAAATAGCGGCAGCC